>NPIF01002836.1_pt1 | contig 18679 bp, 7 predicted proteins | sample 8637461 | NCBI WGS metagenome assembly NPIF01 (sample SAMN07420641, study PRJNA396082) | bioreactor metagenome | isolation source: sample BR12 brine-fed electro-methanogenic bioreactor BR | place: Japan: Kochi | collected 2016-12-09
AAGAGTGGGCTGAACCCTTGCCCCGCAGCGTAATCGCGAGGTTGGGGGTCAGGGTGTCGGGCGCGGGCCCCGGCGCAGCTTTCGGCCGCACCAGGGGCAGCCCCTCCAGTGGGGGCTGACGCCCCAGCCGCAGCTCGGGCACGGGACCTTGAACTCGATGTCCCAGGAGAGGCGCTCGCGGCAGTGGGGGCAGAAGCGCGCGTAGAGCGGCACCTTCTTGCGGCAGGACGGGCAGTGACCGCGTGAGATCGCGGGGTCCTTGCCCGCGCGGCGGCGCGGGAAGTCGGCGCCGCACCACGCGCAGTAACTCCACACGGAGCTCTTGTCCCAGCCGCAGGAGTGGCAGCGTCCGGGCAGCGTGTCGGTCCACGTCAGCTTCTTCTTGTCCGCGCACTCCGGGCAGAAGCTCATGTGGGTGATCAGGTCGGAGCCGCAACTCGTGCAGACCCGTTTGATGTCGTAGTACGCGTCGAGCAGTTGCTCGAGAGTGCGGCCTCGCGGGCGCACGTGGAGCTCGTCGAGCGCGCGGCGGAACGCCGGCGCGGACGCGTAGCGCTGGCGCGGGTCGCGCGCCATCGCGCGCAAGAGCACGGGGCGCATCCCCTCGGGCAGGCCGCTCATCTGGCGCGAGAGGCGGCGCGAGTCGAGGCGCAGGATGCGGTAGGCGATGATCGCGGTCTTCGCCTCGCCCCAGGGCACGAGCCCCGTCAGCATCTGGTAGAGCACGACGCCGAGCGCGAAGAGGTCGGACTTCGGCGTCGAGTGACCGCGCATCTGCTCGGGCGGCATGTACGCGAGGGTGCCGGCGCCCGAGCCGGTCTGCGTCGAGAGCCCGAGGTCGCGCGCGATGCCGAAGTCGCAGAGCACCGGCCGGCGCGCGCGGCGGTCGAGGATGACGTTCGAGGGGGTGAGGTCGCGGTGGACGAGGCCCTCGGAGTGGATCGCGGCGAGGGCGCTCGCGATCTCGTCGGCGAGCGCGACCGCGACCGCGAGCGGGAGCTTGCGGTGGAACTCGAGGAAGTCCCGCAGCGTCGGGCCCTCGACGAAGTCCATCACGAGGAAGGGGCGCCCGCGCTCGTCCTCCCCGACCTCGTGCACGCGGACGACGCCGGGGTGCGAGAGGTAGCGTAGCCCGCGCGCCTCGCGCAAGAGCGACTCGTCGCCCGAGCGGTTGGCGACCTTGACGGCGCGAAGCTGGCGTTTGATGCGGTCGCGGCAGAGCAGAACGCGCGCGAAGCCACCGGTTCCGAGCTCGTTGAGGATCTTGTAGCGCTTCTCGTTGTCGATGTACGCGTCGAGCAAGCCCTGACCTCGCTGCCGGCTCAGCCGGCCTCTCCCAATCGCCTCCGAACCCGATCCGCGGCCGCGTTGGCCAGAAGGACGCTCGCTCCGAGCAGCAGGCCGGGGAAGGTCGCGACCCACCACGCGTCGTGGAGCACGGCGCGGCCTTCCGTGAGGATGTTACCCCACGAGGGGCTCGGTGCGTGGACTCCGAATCCGAGGAAGGAGAGCGAGGCCTCGAGGAGGATGAAAGGGCCGAGGCGCAGCGCGGCGGCGAGGAAGAGCACCGTGGCGGTGTGCGGAGCGAGGTGGCGCCAGGCGACGCGCCAGAGCGAGTTGCCGATCGAGCGGGCGGAGAGAGCGAGATCGGAACGCGCGAGCGCGCGGACTTCGCTGCGGACGAGGCGGGCGACGGGCGGCCAGCCGGTCGCGCCCATCAGGACGGCGAGCTCGAGACTCGTGAGCTCCCAATACGCGGCGACGAACATGACGAGGATGATGCGTGGGATCGCGAGCGTCGCGTCCGAGGCCCGGCTGATGACGAGATCGACGGCGCGGCCGAGCAGGCCGGCGCTCATGCCGAAGAGTGCGCCGAGCACGCAAGCGACGAGGACCGAGCCGAGGCCGATCAGCAGCGAGACGCGCGCGCCGATGAGCAGCCGGCTGGTCAGGTCGCGCCCGAAACGGTCCGTCCCCGCGAGGTAGTGTTGCTCGACGACCAGCGGTCCGCCGTTCGCGTCGCGGCGAAGGGTCTCGAGGGGGATCGTCTCGTAGCGCGGTCCACGCCGGTAGACGACGGCGTCGCCCTCGACGCGCCAGTCGTGGACCCGGACCTGGGGGGCGGCCGGTTCCCAGCCGCCGATCGGGAGGACGGTGCCTTCCTCCGTGACGAGCGCGGGCACGCGGCTGAGCGGCGGGAGCAGGCGCAGGGCGACCGAGTCGTCGGAGCGCGTCGGGTCGTGTGGCGCGAAGCGCGGTCCGACGAGAGCGACGAGGAGGAGGCCGAGGAGGATGCCGGCGGCGACGCGCATCAGCGGGACTCTCCGCTGCGGCGCCAACGCGGGTCGATGGCCGCGGAGAGCAGGTCGGCGAGGAAGGAGCCGAGGACGACCATCACGCCGATCGCGAGCAGCCCCCCGAGCACGAGCGGGATGTCACGCGAGAGCAGCGCCGCCTGGTGGACGCGGCCGAGCCCGGGCCAGGCGAAGACGACCTCGACGACGACCACTCCGCCGATCAGCGTCGGCAGCGCGAGTCCGAGCAGCGCGATGGCGGGGTGCAGAGACTCGCGCAGCGCACGAGCGAGCAGGCGCCGCTCGCCGACGCCGAGTGCCCGCGCGGCGAGGATCGCGGGCGAGTGCCACACCTCGGCGAGCGCGGCCGCGTGGTGGCGCGCGACGGGCGCGGCCCCCGGCAGTCCGATGACGAGGCCGGGCAGGATGAGATGGTGCAGGATGTCGAGAAGGTCGAACTCCGTGGCTCCCGGGCTCCGCATGTGACCGGCCGGGAACCAGCCGAGCTTCCACGAGAGGAAGAGGATGGCGAGCAGGCCGATCCAGAACGGCGGCAGCGCGTCGAGGACGGGGAGGAGCCGCGAGACGGCGAACGCTGCGGGCCCGCGTGGCCGGAGCGCGGCGCGGGTGCCGATGGCGAGGCCGAAGGCGAACGCGACGACGAGCGCCGAGCCGCTGAGCACGAAGGTGGGGACGAGCGCGTCGGCGAGCACGCGTGTCACCGGGCGGTGGTGGCGGAGCGAGATGCCGAGGTCACCGCGGAGCGCGTGGGACACGAAAGCCCAGTAGCGGACGTGCAGGGGGCGGTCGAGCCCGTAGATCCGCTCGAGCCGCGCGCGCTCCTCGTGCGTCAGCGGCATGTCGTCGTTGATCGGGAGCTTGTCACCGGGGAGCGAGGCGAGCAGCACGAACGCCAGCGTCACGATCAAGAAGACCGTGACGAGCCCGGAGGCCAGACTGGCGAGGATGCGCTGCACGCGACTCAGTGCTCCGCGCCGAGGTGCCAGGTCGTCGAGCCCTCGAGCGGGTCGATCGGCGAGACGGTCGTGTCCGGTCCGGTGAGCTCGTCACGCACGCCCGTCAGCGCGATCGGGCGATAGAGGATCGCGTAGGGCTGCTCCTCGTGGAAGATGCGCTCCCAGGCGCGGGCAAGCGCGATCTGCTCGTCGGCGTCGCTCTCGTCGCGCAGTGCGCGCGCGAGCTCGTCGGCGCGGCCGTGGGCCCAGCAGCCGAAGTTCATCGCGTCGGTCGCGCACGACTCGATCCCGAGCATCTCGACCATGTCGTTGCGAAGAGACATGCGCCACCCCGCGATCCAGCCGTCGATCGAGTGCGAGCGCACGGCCGGGAAGAAGCCCGACTTGTCGAGTGTGACGATGTCGACGCCGACGCCGATCGTCGCGAGCTGCGACTGGATCAAGGTCAGCGCCTGGACACGCTGCGCGTGGCTCGCCATCACGGCGATGCGCAGGACGAGCGGCTCGCCGTTGCGCTCGAAGCGCCCGTCGCGCTCGACGAAACCCGCCTCGGTGAGCAGGCGCTTCGCCTCGCCTTGGTCGTAGGGCCACGGCTCGAGCGCGGCGTCGTGGAGCGGCATCGGGGCGAGGAAGGGGCTCGCGGGGACCATGCCCTCGCCGATCAGCGCGACGTCGACGATCGCCTCGCGGTGGATCGCCAGCGTCAGCGCGCGGCGGACGCGGGCGTCGCCGAGGATCGGGTGCGGGTGTTCGGCGGCGAGGCGCGCGATCGCGGGGCCGTCGTCGAGGCACTGCTCGTCGCCGCTCGCGCGGCACGCGGCTTCGCGCTGCTCGCGCCACGAGGCGTAGGCGGCGGGCTCGATGAAGTTCCAGCCGACGTAGTCGAAGGAGAAGCCGGGGCGCCGGACGACATGGGCGCCGTCCGCGGCCTCGATGCGTGCGACCTCGTCGGGCGAGACGCGGTGGGCGACGTGGACGTCGCCCGCGAGGAGCTGCGTCACCCTCGAGGTGGAGTCGGGAACGAAGCGCAGCACGAGGCGTTCGCTCTTCGCGACGCCGCTCGGTCCCGCGTAGCCGTCATGGCGCGCGAGCACGATCTCTTCGCCGGGGCGCTGCGAGACGAGGCGGTGCGTGCCGCCGGTGACGAGCTCGGTCGTCCAGTCGACGAGGCGCCAGGAGTTGAATGGGTGGCGCGCGAGGCTGGCGGGGAGGATGTGGATGTCGTTGACGTCGAGCATCTGCTGCGGGTAGGCCTTGTCGAAGGTGACGACGACTGTGCGCGGGTCCTCGCAGCGCATGCCCTCGATCGAGCGCTTGATCGACGCGCCACGCCAGGCGAGATCCGGGGATGTCTGCGCGTCGAGGGTGAAGAGGATGTCCTCACAGCTCACCGGCGCGCCGTCCGCCCACGTCCAGCCCTCGCGGAGCTTGATCGTCAGCGTCTTGCCGTCTTCGGAGCGTTCCCAGCTCTCCGCGAGCTCGGGGGTCAGGCCGCCTGCGCTCTCGCCGTGCGGCATGCTCTCGATCGCGAGCCGCGGCAGGAGGCGGTTCGCGACGAGGACCGAGGCGTACGAAGTAGCGAGGTAGGGGTTGAGGACGTCCGGCTCGGAAGCGAGCGCGACGACGACCATGTCGCGCTGGGCCCCGGCCTTGTCGCGCGTGCAGCTCGTGCCGAAGGCTGCGAGCAGGATGGCGGCGATCGCGGTGCATCCCCAGAACTTGCGTGTCATGCCTGACCCTCCTCACCTGGGGCCGCGGCGGATCCGCGGGGCAGGTGGATGGTGAAACGTGCACCCTGACCGGGTGTGGAGTCCACCTCGATCCGGCCGTCGTGCGCTTCGACGGCCTGCAGGGCAATCGGCAGCCCGAGCCCGGTGCCGGTCTCGCGCGTCGTCACATCGGGCTCGAAGAGCTGCCCGAGCTTCTCCGGCGGGATGCCGGGGCCTTCGTCGATCACTTCGATCACGACCTCTTCGTCGTCGCCACGCGTCTCGACGCGGCCGCGGACGAGGACCCGCCCGCCATCCTCGGAGGCCGCGAGCGCATTCTCGACGAGGTTGACGACGGCGCGGCGCAGGAGCCGCGGGTCGAGACGCATCACGGGGAGCGCGTCGAGCGCTTCCGCCTCGACGACGACGCCTGCGGGCGCGGCGACGACGTAGGGCTCGAGCCAGGTCGCGACGCGCTCGCCGAGGTCGAGCTCTTCCGGCCTTGCGCGGATCAGCCGCGCGTAGTCGTTGAACTCGCGCGCGGTCTCCTTGAGCACCTCGACCTGCTCGGAGATCGTGCCGAGGCAGCGGTCGAGAGTCTCCTCGAGGCGGGGGTCGCGTTTGTCGGCGAGGCGCCGGACGTGCTCGACGACGAGGCTGATCGGCGTCAGCGGGTTCTTGATCTCGTGGGCGATGCGCCGCGCCATCTCCGCCCAGGCGGTCAGGCGCTCGGAGCGCACCGTGTCCGTCAGGTCCTCGACCATCAGCAGGCGCAACGCGCCGCCCTCGGCAAGTCCCGGGAGGTCGAGCGCCGAGATGCGGAAGTGGCGGGGCTGTTTCCCTTCGTCGGTGTCGATCGCGGTGACGCTCCGGCCCTTGGCGCGTTTCGCCGCGTCGAGGGCGTCGCCGAGCGGCCCGGCGGGCGGCGACAGCGTTTCCTCAGCGTGCGCGTCGAGCAGCTCCTCGCCCCGCGCGTTGGTCGCCCAGACGCGCTCGTCGGGGGTGAGCGCCACGACGGCGAGCGGGACGCTGTTGATGATGGTCTCGATCGCGGCGCGCCGGCGCTCGAGGCTCTCCCGCTGCGTCGCGAGCGAACCCGCCATCGCGCGGAACGCGCGCGCGAGCGCCCGCGTCTCTTCGTAGCCGGTCTCGGGCACCTCGGCGTCGAAGCGTCCGCCGGCGAGCTCCGTCGTCGCGCGCTCGAGGTCGGCGAGCGGACGCACGAAGCGGCGCGTGAGCGGGACGAGGACGCCGGCGATCATCGCGAGGATCAACGCGGCGCCGACGAGCAGTGCGCGGTCGTAGGCGACGAGGCTCGCCCGTGCGCGAAGCCCGGCGCGGCGCAGGGGGAGGCTGAGCGCGGCGAGGCTGCCGTCGTTCGTGCGGAAGGGGCCGTGCACGACGGTGCGGGCCTGCGCGCGGCGGCCGACGGCGAGCTCGAAGCGTTCGATGACGACGGGCTGGCGGTCGGCGTTGAGGGCGTTCCAGGTCTCGCCGGCGAGGCGGCGTGGCCAGAGCCCCGCGCGCACGAGGTCCGTACGGCTCGTCGCGCGCAGCTCGCCCCCTTCCCACAGGTACAGGTCGTCGCCGAGCGTGCGGGATACCCAGGAGGCGAGGCGGTCCCCGCCGCGGGTCGTCAGCGTGCGGTTGCCATCGAGGGCGAAGTAGTCCTCGACGAAGCGGCGCGCGACGCGCGCCGAGCGCGCGCCGTCGGCAGCGAGCTGTTCACGCGCCTCGGCACGGACGGCGGTGTGACCGGCCCAAGCGAGCGCGAGCAGCGGCACGAGTCCCGCGAAGAGGAGCGCGAGGCCGAGTTGGGCGCCGAAGCGACGGACCGTCGCTCTCAGCCGGCGGACGAAGCTGGTGGCGAAGGAGCGCGGCGCGTGCGCGATCTCGTTCACGCCGTAGAGCATCAGCGCGAGCAGGCCGAGCACGAGGCCCCAGCCGATCGCGATCGCCGCCTCGTCGAGCGCCTCGGGTGGGAAGAGCACGAAGCTGACGGTGCCGTTGGCGTCCGGGAGCTCGAGCACGAGCGCGTCGCGGCCGTCGATCGTCGCGTCGCGCCATCGCTTCGTCGCGGGAGGGGTCAGCGGGGCGGGCGGGCCCGCGGCCAGGTCGGAGCTGATCAGCTCGCCGCTGCGATCGAACCAGGCGAGGTGGGGCTCGAACGCGTCGAGCTCGTTGCGCCGCCGGCTCGAGCCGGCCGCAGCGCGCGCCCCACGGAGCGGATCCCCGTGTTGGCGCGACGGGATGTTGCCCGGCTCCTCGAGCACGGCGGCGACCCACGCGCCGCCGTCGACCCGCCGGACTTCGGCGAGGCGCAGCCGGAAGCTGCCTTCGACGAACTCGAAGCGGAACGACTCCGGCGAGAGGAAACGGCGGGGGTACGGGCTGACGACGTCTTCGTCGAAGCCGGCGAGGGAGCTCTCGGGGTCGATCGGCGCGATCCCGGAGAGGAAGCTGTCCTCGAGACGTCCCGCGGTGTCGTACTTCCACACGCCGGAGGCGAGACCACGCTCCCCGAGAGGGGAGTTCCACCAGAGGTCGATGGCGTCGCGCTCGCGGACGAGCTCGTTGTCGACGCGGGGCGCGGCGATCTCGAGGGTGGCGAGCAAGCTCTGCTCCCACAACGCGGTGCGCTTCTCGAGCTCGGGCGCCCAGTGGCGTTCCGCGAGAGCGCGGCCGGCGGGAGCGAGACTGCGCGCGTGGACGAGCCCGGAGACGAGCCCCGCGAGCAGCGCCACCGCGAGCCAGGCCCGTCCCCCGGCGTAGCCGACGCCGCGCGAGGCGATGATCAACCCGCTCCAGGGCAGCGCTCCGAGCAGCAGCAGAAGGGCGAGCTGCGTCGGCTGCGTCGCAGAAGGGAGGAGCCCTTCGCCGGGACTCGCCGCGGTCTCGAGCGTGATCCAGGCCGTCAGCGCGAGGCCGGCGAGAGCGAGCGCCAAGCCGCCGCCGATCAGTGCGCGCCGCCCGCCCTTGCCCTGGGGCACGGGAAGCAGCGCAGCGACGCCCACGAGACAAAGGACGGTCAGCGCGATGTCGACGGGAGTGTCGATCAAACGCGCGAACACGGGGCCGAGCAGCCGGGGTAGCGGCCCGCCGATGTCGAGCGGCTGTCCGAAGTCGGTCGCACCGAGCAGCTCCGGCCAAGGACCGCCGAAGAGCAGGATGGCGCGAGCTGGCAACAGGAGCAGGCCGCGCAGCGGGCGGCGCCGGAGAGCGAGAGTGACGAGCAGGGCGGCGCCGAGCAGCGCCGCGATGCGGTGGCGGCGTAGCTCCTGCGCGCTGCGCCGGGCGGACTCGGGGGCGAGGCCGAGCGTGACCCGCGCGAGAGTCGTCTCTTCCGCCATCAGGGGGACGAGCGACCAGAGCCTGACGGCCGAGTCTTCGTCTTCGAGGCCGATCTCGCCGCGGATGCCCTCGCCGAGGGCTTCCCAGCGCACGCGGAGCTTGACCTCGCGGCCGAGGCCGCGGGCGAGGAAGCCGGCCTCCGGCTCGCGCGGGAGGGGGCGCTCGGCGGCGAGCATCAGCTCGGGGGCGCCCTCGTAGGTGCGGACGCGTACGAGACGGAGCTCGAGGCCGCGCCTGAGGGCGAGGAGTACGGGACCCTCGGTCAGCCGCGCCTCGATCTCCGCGAGCTCGAGTTCCGAGAGCGGCGTCGTCCAACCGGCCCAGGCGACGGCCCGGCCGGTGCGGCGTGCGAGCACGGCGACGCCCGCGCGGGGGCCGAGCTCGGGGACGCGCGAGCGGAGCCACGAGAAGTCGCCGCCGGCAGGGCTCGGGTTGGCGAGGGCGCCGTCGAGCTCCGCGATCGCCGCGCTCCAGGCCTCCTCGAGGCGACGTGTCGCGCGTTCGAGCGGGGCGTCCGGGGCGGGGAGTGCCCGAAGCTCCGGGAGTGCGATGAGAGCGGCGATCACGGCGAGGGGGATGGCCGGCCAAGCGCGGCGCTCCCCGCGAACGAGCGAGATGGTGCCGAGCGCGAGGGCGGCCAGCGCGAGCGCGCTGGTCGCCTGGGCCGCCTCGTGTCCCTCGAAGAGCGCCGCGATCAACGCGACGCCGACGAGGACGAGCGCCATGAGAGCGGGGACGCCGATGCCCGGGCGGGACAGGGGCTTACGGGGGGCTTCGCTATCCTGCCGGAGTTCGTCCATCTCGCTGGGCATGATAACGAAGGCGAAAGGCCTTGGACATGAAGAAAGGCCCGCCGAGGGGGGTCGTGCGGGCCTTCCGTATCAGAGAGACTCGTGGAGCCGTTCGTTTTTGCGCTTCAAGCGTGAAGCCTTCCGGCTTCGGCGTGATAAGGCCCCGACAAGGGTTCCCGGAGACCAGGTCTTGGGTCTTCGGACCCTGGCATCGGGCTGGGCGCTGCATCGGTTGCGTGGGTCGCAACTGGGAACCCCGCCTCCGGCAACCCCTGCCGGGTCTTTCCGCCTTCGCACCCTCCCTAAAAGCAACCCGCGTGCCACGAAGCAGGTCAGGGAGGGGAAAGCTCTCAAGCTCTTGAAAAGACGGGGTTTTTGTCTCGGGTTCACGCGGCGCGCTCCGGCTGCGCCATGACCGAAGTCGTTGCACGCTCGCGGCAGTGTTGCAGGCTGCAACGCCACGCCGTCTGCGCACTGCGTTATCGTTGGGCCCCTTTCGCGCGAGAGCAGGCTCGCGCCCCGGAGTGCCGTTCATGTCCGATGTGTCTCGCGTCCCGTCCTCCCGTCGATGGATCTTCCTTCTCGTCGTCGTGCTCTCCCCGCTCGCCGTCGTCGTCCTCTCCGAGCTCGGTCTCCGGTCGGCGGAGTACGGCGTCGAGCCGAGATTCTTTGCCGAGAGCTCCGGGGGAACCCTGCACGACACGGCGACCTTCGCGGCCCGTTTCGGACCGGACGGTGCGCTCGGGAGGCCAGCGCCGTTCCGCGCGACGCGGGAGAAGGAGCCGGAGAGCTGGCGCATCGCAGTACTCGGCGGGAGCGCTGCGCACGGGACGCCCGAGCCGGCCTTCGCCTATCCGCGGCAGCTCGGTGTCCTTCTGAAGCTCGCCTACCCGGAGGCGGCGATCGAGGTGCTGCCTCTGGCGCTGCCCGGCGGCAACTCTCTCGTCCAGCGGGAGATCGCGCGGGAGCTCTTCGAGCTCGAGATCGACCTCGTCGTGCTCGCCCTGGGGCACGAGGAGCTCACCGGGATCGGCGGGCCCTTGGCGACGCGCGGCGACGCCTCTGGAGCCTCTGGCAAGCTCGCGATGCGCCGCTTCCGTCTCGGCCAGTGGCTCTTCCCGCCGGGCGAGGACGGCGCGCTCGGTGCGGAGGGCGCCGGCGCCCTGCTCGCTGCCGACGACGCGCGCCGCGAAGCGGCTTGGACCCGGATGCGCGAGAACGTCAGCGCGATCGCGGACGCGGCCGAGGAGGCGGGTGTGGAGCTCGTCCTCGTCGCACCCGCCTCGAACCTGCTCGACGCCCCGCCCTTCGCGTCGGCCCTGCCGGAGGCGCTCGGCGAAGGACAGCGTGCGGCGTTGTTCGCTGCGCTCGAAGAAGGCAACGCCGCGTACGACGCGGCCCGCTTCGAGGGCGCGCTCGCCGCGTACGAGCGTGCGCAGGCGATCGCGCCGAACCACGCGGAGCTGCGCTTCCGCCTCGGAAGGACTCTGCTCGGTCTCGGGCGTCTCGAGGATGCGCGGCGCGAGCTCGTCGCCGCGCGGGATCTCGACGCGAGTGGACGCCGCGCCGATTCGCGCTGCGGCGAAGTGCTCGCCGAGCTCGCGGCAACGCGGGGCCTGCCGCTCGTCGACCTCGAGCGCGCGCTCGAAACCGCGGAAGAAGCAGACTCCGGACTGCTCGGCGGGCAGCTCTTCTACGACCACGCCCGCATGCGCTTCGCCGGGCACGCGCGCGCGGCAGAGGCGCTCTTCCCCGCGGTGGTCGAGCGGCTCGCGGCGCGCTACGGCGTCGCGCGGCCCGAGAGCACCCCGTCGAGCATCGCGCTCGCTCCTGCGCTCGCGTTGACGGCCTGGGACCGGATGCAGATGGCGCGGCGCGTGCGGGTCTCGACGGCGGGCGCACCATTCGCCGGGCAGGCGGGGCACGCGGCAGCGCAGGCCGTGCGGCTCGCGGAGGAGCGGATGTGGACCCGACAGGTCGTCGAGGACTTGCCCGCGATCCGGGCGAGCCTCGAGGCGCTCGTCGAGACCGAGCCCGACGGGCTCTTGCACCGCGAGCGTCTCGGGCGCCTCGTCTTCGAGCTCGGCGACGCGCCCGCGGCCGTCGAGGCCTACCGTGGGCTCGTCGAGCGCGCTCCCTGGGTTGCCGCATGGCAACTTCGCTACGCCAAGGCGCTCGACGCCGCGGGGCGCAAGGATGGGGCGATCGCGCGCGCCCGCGAGGCGGCGGCGCTCGAGCCCGGCGCGGAGCACTTCCAAGTCGAGCTCGCGCTCATGCTCAAGAGGCACGGCCACTACGGCGAGGCCGAAGGCATTCACCGCGCCCTGCTCGAGGAGGACCCGGAGAACCTCGCGGCCCTGGTCAATCTCGGCTCCTTGCTCGGCAGCGAGGAAGTGGGCCGGCTCGCCGAGGCGGCGGGATTCTACGGGCGCGCGATCGAGCTCGAGCCCGAGCTCGCCGAAGCGCACTTCGGGCTCGCGGCCGTACTCGAACGGCAAGGGAAGATCGACGAGGCGCTCGCCACCTACCGGCACGCGCTGGAGTTCGATCCGGGGCTTGCGAAAGCGCACAACAACATCGGCTACCTCCTCGAGAGCCAGGAGAAGTACGAGGAGGCCGCGGCCGCCTACGCCGCCGCTCTCACCGCGATGCCGACCTACGCGCCCGCGCTGTTCAACCTCGCGGACGTGCGGCTCAAGCTCCGGGACTTCGAGGCGGCGGCCGAGCTCTACGAGCGTGGCCTGCGTCTGGCGCCCAACAACTTGCCCGGGCACGTCAACGCCTCGATCGCCTACAGCATGATGGGCCGCGATCGCGACGCGGCGGCCCACTTGCGCTATGTCGCCGAGCGCCGGCCGAACGACGTCGCGACGCTGCTCAACCTCGCGTGGCTCTTCGCGACGTCGAAGGACTCGGAGGTCCGGCACGCCGAGCTGGCCGTGTCGCTCGCCGAGCGCGCGGCGACGCTGACCGGCCGCGGCGACCCGCAGGTGCTCGACACCCTCGCCGTCGCCCAGAACGCCGCGGGGAAGCGCCAGGTCGCGCTGGCGACCCTCGACGAGGCGCTCGCGGCGGCCGAGCAGACGGGGCAGACGGAGCTGATCGAAGCGCTCGAGCAGCGCCGCACTGCCTGGCGTTGAGGTGGCTCAGCGCCAGGCGCGCGGCAGGCGGCCCGTGTCCGGGCCGGGCAACGGCGCGATGCAGTACTCGAGCAGGAACTGTCCGCCGTGGGGAAGCGTCGATCCGTAGAGCGGGCGCCGGTCGAGTCCCTGGCGTTGCTCCGGAGTCGTCTCGATCGGGAGACGCATCTGGCGCGCGCCGTTGCGCAGGGTGAGCACGACGCGGCCGCTCGCTTCGTTCATCGGCGCGCGTGGGACGGCGAGAACGGGGTTCGTCGAGCGGAAGCCACGCTCCCAGCGCGCGGTCGCGCGGCCCTGCTCGGGCCAACCCCAGGCGAGCGCGGGGCGGCCGGGGCGGTCGGCGACCCAGACCAGCTCGCTCCCACCTTCGCATTCGAGCTCCGCGACGAGAGGCTCGGGCGAGGGCCTGTCCGACGAGAGGGCTGCGAGGCGGAACGAGACCCGCATCTCCCGCCCGAGCACTTCGCCGAGACGGCGGCGGTAGCCTGCGGCGGCGTCCCAGTTCTTGCCGAGGTTGAGGTTCTCGGTCTCCTCGGGATCGACCGCGAGGTCGTAGACCCGCTCCTGGCCGCGTGTCGTCACGTACTTCGTCGTGCCGTGCTGAATACCCCAGATCTCGGCGCCGAAGAGTGACCTCCCGAAGACGAGGCCGCGTCCCGCGAGCGCCTCCGCGGTGCCGGGGTCGCCTCGCAGGAGCCCGGCGACGCTCCGCCCGTCCGCGTCCACGTCGGCTTCGAGGCCGAGTAGCTCGAGCAGGGTGGGGGCGAGGTCGAGCAGCGAGACCGGCGCGTCGATGCGGCCCGGCTCGATTCCCGGGGCACGGATCAGGAGCGGGACGTGCAGCAGCTCGTCGTAGACGCTGTGGCCGTGGCCGAATCCGGAGTGCTCCCAGAGTTCGAGCCCGTGGGAGCCGGTGATGACGACGATGTCCGACTCGTCGAGGTGCGCGAGCAGGCGGGAGAGCTGGGCGTCGATGCTCGAGACGCTCGCTTCGTAGCGGCCCTCGATGTGCTGGCGGTCCTGTTCGCCGCGTGGCGCGCCGATCACCTCCTCGCGCGTGAACTGCGGGGAGAGCCCCGCCGGCGGCGCTTCCCGGAGCAGCGTCGAGTGGGCGGGCGGCGGAGCGAAGGGTGGGACCGTGTCCGCGAGGTGGACGACGAGGAGAGCGCGCGCCGCGCCGACGAGATGCAGGATCCCGAGCGCCTGGTCGACCTGGTGCTCCGCACCGGCGTTCTCGGCGACTTGGAACGCGCTGAATCCGCGGCTCATCGCGAAGCTCGCGGAGAGGGCCTGGGACGCGGACACGAACGCGGTCTCGAAGCCACTCGCCGAGAGGCGCTCTGCGAGCGTCGTCGCGGCGTCGTACTCCTCGGGGTGCCGGCCGGTCAGAAGTCCGCGGAAGGCGGGAAGGTTCCAGGGGGCGACCGTGAGCGCGCGCTCGAAGACGACGGCGCGGCGAGCGAAGGAGTCGAGGGTCGGGCTCGTGCCGCCCGCGTGCCCATAGAGGCCGAGGCTCCGAGCGCGCAGCCCGTCGGCGACGACGAGCACGACGCGGCGGGAGCGCGGCGTCTCCGGCGCCTCGTCGCCCCCGCCGCACCCGGCGAAGAGCAACGCGAAGCTCGCGAGCGCCAGGGCGCCCGCGCGCATCCAGGCGCGGGATGGACTCCACCTCCACATCACGCCCCCGATTCTACGGCGCGACCCCGGGTCACGCCTCGCCGTGTTTCTTCAGCTTGCGGTAGAGCGTCGAGCGATCGATGCCGAGGATCTCCGCCGCGCGGGTCCGGTTTCCTGCCGCGGACTTCAGCGCGGCGCGGATCTGCTCGATCTCGCGCTTCTCGAGCGTGCCGACGCCGCGGCGCTCGACCGGCTCGCTCCGCGCGCGCTCGAGGAAGGAGGCGTTCTCGAGCACGTCGACCTCGGTGATGACTTCGCCGTCGGTGAACGCGCTGAGCTTCGTCACCTCGTTCTCGAGCTCGCGCACGTTGCCCGGCCAGTCGTAGCGGAGGAACAGGCGCAGGGCGGGGGCCTCGATGACCTGGGGCGCCGTCCCGCGCTTGGCCGCGTGCTGCTCGAGGAAGTGTCCGACGAGCAGGCCGAGGTCTTCGAGGCGCTCGCAGAGTGGCGCGAGGTGGACGCGCGCGACGTCGAGGCGATAGAGCAGGTCCTCGCGGAAGCTCTTCTCGCGCACGGCCTCGGCGAGGTCGCGGTTCGTCGCGGCGATCAGGCGCACGTCGACGTGGCGCGGCGTGTCCTCACCGACGCGCCGCACTTCCCCGAACTGGATCGCGCGCAGGAGCTTCGGCTGGAGCGCGAGTGGCATCTCGCCGATCTCGTCGAGGAAGAGGGTGCCGCCGTCCGCCTGCTCGAACAGGCCCTTGCGGTCGCGGTCGGCGCCCGTGAACGAGCCCTTGCGATGGCCGAAGAGCTCCGACTCGAGCAGCGTGTCCGTCAGCGCGGCGCAGTTCACCGTGATGTAGCGCGCCTTGCTGCGTTTGCCGTTGTAGTGCAGCACGCGCGCGACGAGGTCCTTGCCGGTGCCCGAGTCGCCCGTGATCAGGACCGGGATCTCGGTCGGGAGGATCTTGTCGATCGCACGGTAGACCTTCTGCATCGGCGAGGACGCGCCGATCATGCAGTCGTAGCGGTAGCGCACTTCGAGGTTCGACTGCTTCTCGAGCAGCTCGACCCGCTGCTCCTCGACCTCCTCGCTCAGTTGGTCGTTGAGGCGCTGGATCTCCTCGGACTGTCGCTTGAGCTCGGCGACGAGCCGGCCGTTTGCCAGCGCGAGCCCGGCTTGCTCGGCGAGGCGCTCGATCCAGGCTAGGTGCGCCGCCCCGAACATCCCGCTCGCCTGACGCGAGTCGAGGACGAGCGCGCCGACGGTCTCGCCGCGCGCGCGCAGCGGGTGCGCGAGGAGCGAGTGGATCCCTAGAGCGTGGATCGAGCGACTCGACTCGAGACGCTCGTCGGTCTGCGCGTTGTGCGAGAGCAGCGGCTCACCCTTCTTGATGACCTCGCGGGCGAGCGAGCGGCTCGTACCGCGCTCGTCGGCGGGGAGGTCGGCGCCGCCGGGGCCGCGTGCGAGCTCGGTGTCCGTGCGCCCGCCGTTGCCGACGAGGACGAAGCCGCGCTCGGCGCCGGTCAGGTCGATCGCCGTGTCGAGCAGGATCTCGAGCTGGCGTGCGAGCTCAAGGGTGGAATTGAGCGAGCGGTTGAGCTCGAGCAGGCGCTCGGTGGTCAGGAGCCGCTCCTCGAGCTCGGCGTGCGCCGCGTCGTTCACCGGCGGGTGGCTCCTCGTGCTGCGTTCCTCTCCATCGCTGCCCGCGAGGAGGGTGCGGATGCGCGTGCGTTGGGCGAAGCGCTGGCGCGCGCCCTCCGGCAACGAAGCGAGCAGCGCGTCGACGCCGCGCAAGGCCTCGGCCTCCGCGCGCTCCGCGAGCCCGCTCTCACCGAGGCGGGTGCAGGCCGCTTGTGCCGCTGCCCAGGCCCGCCACGCGAGATCTCCGCGCTCGCGGCTCGCGAGCGTCTCCGCGGCGAGCTCCGCGTCGTCGCGCGCCGCCGCGATGTCGCCGCCCGGGCGCGCGAGCTCGAGCTCGGCGCTCAGCAGACGCGCGTGGGCGAAGTGCTCCGGGCGGGAGCCGCCGTCGAGCGCGGAGCGCAGCTTGCGCAACGCGAGCTCTGCGCGCTCTTCCTCGCGGAGTTCGAGGTAGGCCTCGCTCAGCGCGAGCAGCCCTTCGGTCTCGTGTTCGGCGAGCCCGAGGCGCCGCGCGACGAAGCAGGTCTCCTGCAGCAGCTCGCGCGCCGCGTCGGGCTGTCCCGCGGCGAGCCTGGCGCGCCCGAGCAACAGCGTGCGCTCGGCGCGGTGCCGCTCGTCGCCGCCCTCGGCCGTGTGCAGGGCGACGGCCTCCGGGTCGCCGAGGAAGGAGTCGATGCGTGCGAGCAAGAGCTGCGCGCTGCGCCGCTCGGGAGCCGAGCGGGCCGCGCGCGCCGCGTCCAGCGCTTCCTCGGCGCGGGCGCGCGCGCCGCGCGCCTGGCCGCGTTCGAGCAGGAGCGCGCCTTCCGCAGAGCGCAGGCTAGCGACGAGAGGCATGCTCCCGATGCGGCGGGCGAGCTCCGCGCTCTCGCGCAACTGCGCCGTCGCGTCGCTGCGGCGGCCGCACTGGCCGAGCAGGCGCCCCGAGAGGGCCAGCGCTTCCGCGAGCTCGCCAACGTGACCGCCCTTGCGCGCGCGTTCGACGAGCCCTTCGGCCTCGTCGAGCGCTTCTCCGCTGCGGCCCGCCATCTCGAGGGCGCGGATCCTCCCCTTCATTGCTGCGCGCCGTCCCTCGGTGGTACCGGCCTGCCCCGCGGCGCGTTCGGCGGCGCGATAGTGCTCCTCCGCGCTCTCCGCGTCCCCGCGCCGGAGCGTGTCGTCGCCGATCGCGAGCAGGATCTCCGCCTCGAGGTCGGCGCGTCCGGCGCGCCGTGCCTGGCGAAGGCCTGCGAGGAAGCGCGCCTGCGAGAGGTTGTGGCGCCCCGCCGTCGCGAGCTGGCGACCCAGCTCGAGCAGGACGGCCGCCCCGCCCGCCGTGTCGCCGAGCTCGTCCATCCGTTCGAGCGCTTCCTCGAGGTTCTCTGCGGCGCGTTCGTCGTGGCCCGCGCGTCCCCGCTCGCTGCCAGCGCGCCGGAGCGCGTCCGCGAGTAGGCGCGTGTCGCCGAGCTCCCGCGCGGCGTCGATCGTCTCGACGAACGCGGCCTCGGCCGCTTCCGGGTGTCCGGCGGCGGCGAGGGCCGCCGCCCGGATGCAGCGCGCGTGCACGGCCGTGTCGGCTGCGGCGTCCGCGAGCTCCGAGAGAGGGGCTTCGAGCAAACGCAGCGCCTCGTTCGGCATGCCGGCACCGAGGATCTGCTCGGCCGCGGCGACCGCGAGCCGGCGGCTCTCCTCGCGCTCGCCCGCCTCGAGCAGGTGGCGGGCGCGCAGGGCGAGTCGTCCTGGCTGGCCTTCGAGCTGTGCGGCGCGCCGCCGGTGGAGGCTCCGCCGCTCGGCGACGGGCAGACGCGCGAGGATCGTCTCGGCGAGAGCCGGCACCGCGAGCGTCAGCGCGTGGCCGCCCCCCGGGGTCGTGGCGCGCGCGACGAGTCCGGCGCCGATCAGCGTCCCCGTGGCGGCGGGGTCGAGCGCGGCGTGGGGGTCGAGGCGGTCGAGGTCGTCGAAGGGGAGGGGTTCGCCACCGGTGACCGCCAGCGCGGCGAGCAGGGCTTGCCCGGGTTTGGCGCTCGCGGCCCAGATCTCGTCGAGCAAACTCTCACTGCCCGGCGAGGGGCCCTCGAGCGCAGCGAGCGCGGCCTCGGGATCCTCGGGGAGCGGTCCGCCCGGGTGGGCGAGCCCTCGCTCGACGAGGCGCGTGACGAGCTCCTCGGCGACGAGCGGCAGTCCCCCGCTCCGCGCGTGCAGCGCTTTTTCGAAAGCCTCTCCGACGTCCGGGCGCCCGAGCATCGAGGCCGCGAGGCGCCCCGTGTCGCGCCGCTCGAGCGCGCCGAGGCGCAGCACGCGCGCGCCGCCGGCCGCGAGGAGCTCGCTGGCGAAGGTGCCGCCCTCGCCTTCCTCGGGGAGCGCGAGGACGATCAGGCTCGCGATGGATGCGTCGCGGACCCGGGAGGCGAGGTCGAGCAAGAGAGCCCGCGAGCCAGGATCCACCGCGTGGGCGTCGTCGACGAGCAGCACCGTACGCCGCGCGTCGAGCAGCCGTGCGAGGTGCGCGGCGCGTTCGGACAGGGTCTCGCCGAGCTCCGGCGCTGCGTACTCGTCGCCGAGGAGCTCGAGGAGTCCGAACGGGCGGCGCGGCGCGGCCGCACCCGCGAGGGCCTCGGTGCCGCGGCCCGCCATGCGCGCCCGGAGCCGCATCTCCGCAAGGAGGCGCGAGCGACCGGAGCCGCGGGCACCCTGCACGAGCAGGAGTCCACCGCGGCCCCGCCCGAGGCGCTCGAGCTCGTCCTCGAAGTCGGACAACGGTCCGCTGCGGCCGGCGAGCGTCGGCTGGAGCGGGTGGCGGAGAGGGCCTCCGTGGCGCGCGCTGTGACCCGAGAGCTCCGAGAGCTCCTCGCGGACGGCTTCCGCCGTCGCGGGACGCTCCGTCGGGTCCTTGGCGAGCAGGGCGAGGATCAGGCGCTCGAGGCTGCGTGGCAGCTCGGGGTTGAGGTGCCGGGGCGGCGTGGGCGGCGTCGTCAGGTGCGCGCGCAGGAGCTCGGCCGCGCCGTCGCCCTCGAAGGGGTCCTTGCCGGTGGCCACGCGGTAGAGCACGCAGCCGAGCGAGTAGAGGTCGGCGCGGCCGTCGATCGCCCCTCCGCGCAGGGTCTCCGGCGCGAGCGTGGCGAGCGTGCCGTGGACAAGCTCCCCGGAGCTCTCCCCGCCCGCGGAGACCAGGCCTAGATCCA
>NPIF01002795.1_pt2 | contig 18653 bp, 11 predicted proteins | sample 8637461 | NCBI WGS metagenome assembly NPIF01 (sample SAMN07420641, study PRJNA396082) | bioreactor metagenome | isolation source: sample BR12 brine-fed electro-methanogenic bioreactor BR | place: Japan: Kochi | collected 2016-12-09
TCCATCGCGACCTCAAGCCCTCGAACGTGCTCGTAACCCAAGACGGCATCCCGAAGCTGCTCGACTTCGGGATCGCGAAGTTGACGGAGAGCGACGATCCGAGACAGGCCGACCACACGGCGCTGAGCGGACGCCAGGCCCTCACCCCTGAATACGCGAGTCCCGAACAGCTCCTCGACGGCAAGGCGACCACCGCGAGCGATGTCTACACCCTGGGTGTCCTCGCCTACGAGATCCTCACCGGACAGCGACCGTACACGGTGACGAGCACGAGCCCGCGCGAGTTCCTCCGATTCGTCGAGGAGTTGCGCGTGCCCCGCCCGAGCTCTCGCCTGCAGAGCGCGGGCGACGGCTCGCACGTCGAACGCCTCGCCGCGGCCCGCGCGACGACGCCCTCTCGCCTGGTCCGCAGCCTGCGTGGCGATCTCGACAAGATCCTGTTGATGGCCCTCGAGCGCGATCCCACCCGGCGCTACGCCTCGGTCTCGCAATTCTCGGAGGACCTGGGGCGCCACCTCGCCGGCCGCCCAGTGCTCGCCCACGCCGACTCGCTCGCCGATCGAGCGCGGAGCTTCGTGCGCCGCAACTGGCTCGCCGTCGGCTCCGCGGCGATGATCACGCTCTCGCTCCTCGTGGGCACGATCGCGTTCGCCTGGCAGGCGCGCGTGGCTGCGGAACAGCGCGACGTCGCGATCCGCAAGACGGCGACGGCCGAAGGAGCGCTCGAGTTCCTCAAGACGGTGCTCTGGTCCGCGAACCCCTGGGACGGCAGCGAGAACGAAGCCACGGTCAGCGACGTCCTCACCTACGCCGAGAATCACATCGACGAGCTCGAGCCACCCGACCCCGAGACGCGGAGCTATCTGCACGCCGCGCTCGCCGAGATCTTCATCAGCCGCGGCGAGTACACGAAGGCGGTCGAACACGCGCGGGACGTGATCGAACACGTGGAGCGCAGCGGGCGGGCCTTGGACCCCGATGCGGCCGCCAGCTACCGCGTCTTCGGCTTCGCCCTGCTCGAGAGCGGCGACAACGAGTCGGCCGCAAAGGCGCTCGACCGCGCGATCGCGCTCTACGAGAGTCAGCCGCAGCCAGACTGGGCGGGTTTGGCCTCCTCGCTGAATCTCGCGGGGACGCTACGCATCGCGCTCGGTGAAGACACCGAGGCCGAGCTCCTCTTCGAGCGCGCCATCGCCCTGCACACGGAGCGCGTCGCCGGCAACGCCCCGCAGCTCATCACCTTCTACAACAACCTGGCCACCGCGCTGGGGAACCAGTCGCGCGTCAGCGAAGCGCAAGCCGCGCTCGCGCAGGCCACCGTCAAGGCGCGGGCCGGGGAGCTCAGCGACCCGGCGATCGCTTCTCTACTCGCGAACCGTGCGGGCATGCTCTCGAACCTCGACCAGCACGAAGAATCGGCGGCGTTGTACCGCGAGGCCATCGCTCTCCAGCGCGCTTCGATCGGCGCGGAACATCCGGAGGCGCTCACCACCGCGACATCGCTCGGCCACCTGCTCGAGAAGATGGGCGAGTACGACGAGGCGATTAGCCTCCTCGACGAGGTCGTCGAGCGTGCGCGGAGGGCGCTCCCGGCGGGCCACTTCATCACGGCCTACGCCGAGAACGTCTACGGGGACGTGCTCTGCAATGCCGGGCGTTCCTCACGCGGGCTGCCGATGCTCGACGCAGCGCTCGCAGCGCGGCGCGCCGCCCTGCCCGAGGGCCACTGGGCGATCGCTTCCACGGAGAACGCCAAGGGGAGCTGCCTGACGAGAAGCGGAGACTACGCCGCTGCGGAGGAGCTGCTCCTCCGCAGCCACGCAGTACTCCGGGATGCGCGCGGTGAGGATCACCCTCTGACGGCCCGCTCCCGCGCCCGCCTCGTTGCGCTCTACTCCGCAGCGGGGCGAGCGGAGAGCGCCAACGCGTTCCGAGAGGAGCCGCGCTGAGCGGGGCGCGCGCTCGCGCCCCGCACCAGCCAGTACCAGCTCACGGGCAAGCGGCCCCCTCACGTTCGGTGCCGCTCGAGCCGTGGCCGAGCGAACCGACGCCGCCCGTAGGACAGGCGTTCCTCGCCCGCACCAGGTAGAACCAGACGGCGCCGGGCGGCGGGGAGCCAAGCTCCTCGCTCGTCGTCGCCGCGGTCCCGGACTCGAGACAGCTCGCCGCGGCCTGGAAGTCGTCCGCCTCGGGGCTCCGCAACAGGTCGTAGGACAGACTGCCTGCCGCACCGCCCTCCTCGAGCGGCGCCTGCCACGTCACCGTCGTGCTGCCCGACACTCCGTCGTGGCTCATCTCGAGAGCACGCACTTCGCCCGGCGTGCCGTAGACAGTCCCGTCGGCGTCGTTGCAGTCACCCGCGGACGCCACGTAGCCCGGCGGCTGCTCGCACTCCGAGAGCGTATCGCCCGCATCCCCGACACCGTCGTCGTCGGCGTCTCGATACCAGTCGACCGGCGAGCACGCGGTGGCCGAGCAGTAGGCCCCGTGGTCGGGGTTGAACTCCGAGTTGTCGACGCGGCCGCCCCAGATCAGCATCTCGCTGCCCGTCCACACCGCACGGTGATCGTAGCGTCCCGTCGGTGCGGCGTTCTCGCTCGTCTCCGTCCACGTCTGCGTTGTCGGGTCGTAGCGCCCGCCCGAGCCGAGGACGTTCCCACCGAGCTGGCCACCCCACACGATCATGGACTCTCCGTCCCAGACCGCGGTGTGTTGCCGTCTCGCGGACGGTGCGCCCGTGGTCGGAAGCACGCTCCAGGTGTCGGTGTCCGGCGCGTAGTGGGCGCCGGTGTCGGTGTCGCCACTCCCGCCGTGGCCGCCCCAGACGAGGACTTCGCTGCCGGTCCACACCGCGGTGTGCTCGGTGCGCGCGCTCGGCGCCCCGCTCGAGGCGACCGTGCTCCACACGTCCGCGGCGGGGTCGTAGAGCCGGCCGTCACCGGCGAAGCCGCCACTCTCCGAGCCGCCCCAGAGGAAGGCTTCCGAACCCGTCCAGACGAACGAGGCCAGCCGCCGCGCCGAGGGAGCGTTGACGCTCGAGATCGGCGACCAGCTATCCGTCACCGGGTCGTAGCGAGCCCCGTCCCCGAGCATGGAGCCGTCGGTTCCGCCCCAAACGAGCATCTCACTACCGCTCCAGGCCATCGCGTGATGGCCCCGGGGCGCTGGAGCCCCGACCAGGGTCGTGTCGGTCCAGGAGTCCGCCGCGGGGTCGTAACGACCCCCACTCTGTTCCCAACCCCCGAGCCGCCCACCCCAGACGATCATCTCCGTTCCGGTCCACACGGCGCGGTGGTGCTCCCTGAAGCTCGGGCGATTCACGGCCGAGAAGCGTCTCCAGTCGTCGAGCGCGGGATCGTAGCGACGGCCTTCGTCGAAGTCTCCCGTTGGTCCCCGCCCGCCGAAGACGATCATCTCGGCGCCCGTCCACACCGCCGTATGCCCGGCTCGCGGCTCGGGAGCCTGATGACGCGTCGGGAACCAGGAGTGCGTGGCCTCCCGGTAGATCACGCCCGAGGACACCGGCTTGAAGAGATCGCTCTCCTCGATGCCGCCCCAAACGATCATCTCCGTCCCGGTCCACACCGCGGTGTGTTCGGTGCGGCCCTCGACGAGGCCATTCGGCGGTAGAACCGTGAAAAGGTCCGTCTGGGGGTCGAAGCTCTCCGCCGGGTCGGGCGACTCCTCGCCTCCGTAGATCAACATCTCGGAGCCCGACCAGACCGCCGTGTGCCTGTAGCGAGGGTTCGGGCCGAAGATGCTCTCCCAGCTATCCGTAGCTGGTGAGTACTTGGCCCCGGTGGTCAGCGGGACTTCCATCTCGGACCCGGTGTCGGGGTCGAACTCGAGCCCCTGCCCGCCCCAGATGATCATCTCGTCGCCGGTCCAAACGGCGGAGTGGTAGATGCGGGGCTCCTGGGGGAAGAAGGGCAGCGTGATCCAGACGTCGTGGACGGGGTCGTAACGCGCGCCTTCGTCGCTCGGCTCGAACGGGTCTTCGCCGCCGCCCCAGACGATCATCTCCGTCCCGGTCCACACCGCGGTGGCGAAGGGCAGCGCCGTAGGCGCATCGATCTCGCTCATCAGCGTCCACTGATCGAACACCGGGTCGTAGCGCCCACCTTCCTGCTCGTAGCCTCCCCAGACGATCATCTCGGTCCCGGTCCACACGGCGACGTGGTTCTCCCGCATCCAAGGCGCGCCGACGGTACTCATCAGCGTCCAGGAGTCGGTGCTCGGGTCGTAACGCCCTCCGACCTCGTCGCCCGTTCCGCCCCACACCAGCATCTCGGTGCCGCTCCAGACCGCCGTGTGCTGTCCACGGGCCATCGGTGCGCCGACCTCGCTGAGCGGGGACCAGGTGTCGGTCGCTGGGTCGTAACGCCCTCCACCCGCGAAGACGAAATCGCTGAAAGTGAGGCCGCCGTAGACGATCATCTCGCTGCCGGTCCACACCGCGGTGTGCGCGAATCGCGCCGGCGGCTCCTGCTGGAGCGGGCCGCGCCAGGTGTCGTCTTCGCAGGAGATGGACAAGTCTTCGCGGTCCTCGGGCTCGGGGAGCGCCAAGGCACCCGAGGAAGTCGCGACGGGCGGAAGCGGCGCTGCTTCTCCCCCGGATGGCCCGCCCTCGGCCAGCCACGCTGCGAGGGACTGCTTGGGCCACGCCTTGCGAATCAACGTCATCGAGTCCTCGTCGAGACTCTCGATCCCGATGCGCACGAACTCGCGCTCATGCTCGACGAGGGGCCCGAGCTGCCCCGCTTCGAGAGTCGCGACGCCGAGCTCGCGGCGTAGGGATGTGAGCGTCGTCTCCCACTCCGCGGGCGAGAGCGCGTGCTGTTCGTCCGCCATCGCCGCGCCGGAGCGAACGAAGTCCAGCCGGCCCTCGTCGCCGACGAGCACCCGGAACTCGCCCAGAGAGCTCGCCCGCAGGAAGCTCGCGTCGATTCCCGTTCGCGTGTGCGCGTGAATCTCAGGGTCCCGCGCGAAGGAGTGTTGGGCCAGCCTCTCGACGAGGAGCGGCTGGATCAGGTACGTCGCCACCTGCCGCGGGTCGTTCCGGAGCGCCCCGAAGAGCTCCCGAAGGCGCGACGCGTCGCGCGTGTCTCTCGCGATGCGATCAAGCTCCCGCTGCAACATCGCGGGCGTGACCTCGATCTGCCAACGCCGCGCGAGGACCGCGCGGAGCGTCTCGGATCGATCCCACTCTGCGAGCAAGGCCGCGTCGTCGACCTGCTCCCGGCTCGCCGGCTGCGCGCTGCGGTTCGACTCCGGCCAAAGCCGGTGACGGTGATAGACCTCGGCGATCGCGCGGCGCGCCTTCAGGGCCTCGGCGCGAAGCTCCGTCGCCTCCGGCCCGGCCCCCTCGGCCGCGAAGGAAGCCCCCGCAGCCACAGCCATCAACAAGGCGAGTCCACCCCTCACGCGCTCGAACCACTCTCGCATCCTGACCATCTCTCACTCCTCCGCCGAGTTCTTGCTCCCCGGTCCCGGATGGGCCCTGAGTCAAGAGGCGCAGAGGGCGCGGTTTCTGGCTCACGGATTCCGAAAAAAATGGACCGCGGCCTGCGCATTCTTCGAATCGACTGAGCCGTTTTCTCCATGGCTTGCGCCTCGAGAGTCAGGCGGGAGCGCTGCAAGACCCGCCGAGGAGGCGTTCATGAGTGATTTGCGAAGAGGGGTCCTGTCCCGCACCGTCCTCCGGCTCGGGGGCGCGGGACTCGTTGCCGTCGGGCTCGCGCTCGGAGCCTTGGCCCTGTTTTCAGGTGGCGCGGACGGGAGCGGGCGGCTCGACCACCGCATGACGGTGAAGGACCGCGTGATCTCCGGGGCCTACAAGGCCTACGGCGTCGAAGACGCGCCCGTGCCGATGTGGCTCGCGAAGACCGTCTTCCACAACCCCGGCGAGAGCCGCATCACGAAGCTCGAGGTGCGCTACAGGGTCGGACGCTTCGCCGACTGGAGCGCGTTTAACAGGTACCCCGTCGTCGACCCCGGTCAGTCCGTCGTCGACCTGTACCACCCCCTCTTCAACGAGGAGTGCGCCCGGCTGACGAGCCGCGCTCCGACCGAGCTCGAGATGGAGGCGCGCTACGTCGACGCCGGGGGAGAAGAGCGCACGATCTCCGAGAGGTCGCGGATCACGATGCTCTCGCGGCACGAGTTCATCTTCTCGGATCTGACGGCGAACGAACGCACCGGCGCCTACCAGGACACCGACACCCTGTCGCCGCTCCTCGCCGCGTGGGTCTCGCAGTCCGACGCGCCCATCGCGAGGCTCGCGTCGATGGCCAACAAGAAGGCCGGAGGGCTCGGCGCGTCGAGCAACGACGAGAGCGCGATCAAGGTCCTCGCTCACCTCTACGAGCTGATGCGTACGATCCACATCAGCTACCAGCACCCCCAGGCGATGGCCGACTCGGGAAGCTCCTACGACATCAAGCTCGTCCAGAGCCTGCAGTACCCCCGCGACACGATCCAGAAGCGGAGCGGGACCTGCATCGACCTCGCCATCCTCTACGCCGCGTTGATGAACTCCGTCAACATCGAACCGTATCTCGTGACGATGGACGGGCACTGCTTCCCGCTCGCGAAACTCCCCAGCGGGAACCTCCTGCCACTCGAAGCGACAGGAATCGGCGACGGGCATGACAAGTCGATGGACTTCGAGCAGGCGGTCGAGAGCGCTACGAAGACCTGGGCCAAGATCAACCAGAACGGCCGCTTCCGCGTCGTCAACATCCGCGAAGCGTGGATGGAGGGCGCGTCCAACCCCGAGCTCGACCCGCTGCCCGCGGACATCCTCGAGAAATGGGGAATCACGAAGCTCGTCGAGGGCAAGGGCAAGCGCAAACGAACGAAGCGAGCCAGCGACCGCGGCAACGACCCGCGCCCGACTCCGCCGACGCCGTCGCCCTCTCTGCCCGCCATCGCGGGGCACTGGAGCTATGCCGTGAGCCTCCCGGACGGCCGCGTCGTGCCCGGCCAGGTGCAGGTGAGCGCGCAGGGCAGCACGGTGCAGATGCAGTTCATGGCGAGCTATCAAGCCCCGGGCCCGGACGGCACCATCCACAACTTCGAGGAGCGCAGCGTGTTCCACGGCACCATGAGTGGCACCCAGCTCTCCGCCGTCTGTCAGCAAGCCGAGGTCCTGATGGACGGGATGCCCATGCCGCCCCAGGGACTCCCGTGGAACCTCGTCCTCCAGCTCAACCCCGGCGGACGGCAGGCCCAGGGACAGGTCGGTAACGGCTTCGGTGTCACAGCTCCGATCACGATGCAGCGCTGACTCGAACCCCAGCTCCGAGAGGAACCGCCATGAACACGATGCTCCGCAAAGGCCGCCTCGCCGTCACCCTCACTCTCGTCTACCTGGCCCTCGCCACCGCGCTGTCCGACGACCCGATCAAGTTCCACGGGGACGTGCAGCTACAACCCAACGGCGATGCCCAGATCGCGCTGCGCTTCGACATGCCGATGCTCGAATACCAGCGCATGAGGGACAATCTCTCGAACCTTCACCTGATGCTGCGCGAGCTCGCGACGCAGCGCGCCGCCGCCGAAGTCGTCGACAAGAACGCCAGCTACGACGACGCCGGGCACGGCATCGACTTCTCGATGACCATGAAGGGGGCCATCCGGAATCTCGGCGACTCCTGGGAGTTCGATGTCGACGAGGGTCTCGACTTCTCGAACCTCGACGAGGGACAGCGGAAGGTCTACTTCTCCGAAGTCACGGAGGGCTTCGGGGGCAAGCTCCGGGGGAGCTACAGCATCCAGCTCCCCGCGGGCGCCCGGAGCGTGAGCTGGGATCCGGCCCGGCGCGTCGTGCGCTACGAGTTGCCCGCTCCTGGCCGCGGCGTCTCGACACCGCTCGGACTCGCCGCCCTCGCGTTCACACTCCTCGGCGTCGCGATCCTGGGCGCGAGCTTCGTGATCAAGTCGTGACAGCGCGGCGCTTGCGGGAAGGACGCTAGCCCCGTATGAATGCGCCGTGCTTCCGTACTTCTACCAGGAGCTCGTCGGCGGGCTCGTCTTCCTCTGCGGCTTGCTCCTCGTCTGGCGGGGCGGTGAGCTGGGCCTTCGCGGGCGCCGCGCGCGCTGGCTCGGCCTGCTCCTCGCCGGCTTCGCGGGGCTCGCCCTCGTCCAAGGGATTCTGCAGTGGCTGGCGACGCGCTGATCGGAGGGCTGGACCTCGCGGTCATCGTCGGCTACTTCGCCGCGATCATCGCGTTCGGCGCCTACGCCGCCCGCCACTCGAAAGGGGTGGGCGACTTCTTCCTCGGCGGCCAGCGCTTCGCGTGGTGGCTCGTCTCCTTCTCGTGCGTCGCGACGGTCGTCGGCTCCTACTCCTTCGTCAAGTACTCCGCGGCCGGGTTCACCTTCGGCCTCGCGTCGTCGCAGACCTACCTCAACGACTGGTTCTGGATGCCGCTGTGGATGTTCGGGTGGCTGCCCCTCGTCTACTACAGCCGCATCACCTCGGTGCCGGAGTACTTCGAGAGGCGCTTCGGCCCGCGCGTGCGGCTCGTCGTCACCGCGCTGCTGCTCGTCTACCTGCTCGGTTATCTCGGGATCAACTTCCTGACTATGGGCAAGGCGCTCGAGGCGCTCGTCGGTTGGCCGATCCTCGCCGCGGCCGCGGTCGCCGCGCTGATCTGCGGCATCTACACGAGCCACGGCGGCCAGACCGCCGTCATCTTCACCGATCTCGCCCAGGGCGTTCTCTTGCTCGTCGCCGGGCTCGTGCTCTTCGGACTCGGCCTCGCGGCCGTCGGCGGGCTCGGCGCGTTCTGGGAGGCGCTCGCCCCGCTCCAACGTCAGGCACTGCCCGCGTTCAACGACCCGCCCGAGTTCAACTTCGTCGGCATCTTCTGGCAGGACGGCATGGCCGGCGGGGTCGCGTTCTACTTCATCAACCAGGGCATCCTCCTGCGCTTCCTCTCCGCCCGCAGCCTCGGTGACGCGCGCAAGGCCGCCGGTGTCGTACTACTCCTTCTGATGCCCCTCGCCGCGATCGCCGTCTCCGGCGCCGGCTGGATCGGCCGCGCGATGGTCAACCAGGGCGTGCTCCCGGCGGAGCTCGCAGGCGGAGCCGTCTTCGTCGAGGTCGCGCAGCGGGTGCTGCCCGTCGGTCTGTTCGGGCTCGTCGTCGCCGCTCTCGTCGCCGCGCTGATGTCGACGGCGGACACGTTGATCAACGCGATCGCGACGATCACCACGATCGACCTGTGGAAGCCCTGGCGCGCCCGCCGCGGCCGCGTGGACGACGAGCGCAGCACCCTGCGCGCCGCCCGCATCGCCTCCGCGCTCGCCACCATCGTCGGGCTCGCGCTCGTGCCGATCTTCGGGGGCTACTCCTCGATCTACCAGGCGCACGGCGCGTTCACGGCCGCGATCACCCCGCCGCTCGCGATCGCGCTGCTCTTCGCGCTCTGCTGGCGCCGCTTCAGCCGCCGCGCCGCGCTCCTCGTGCTCCTCGGCGGCAGCGCCGCGGTCTTCGCTTCCTTCGTCTGGCCCGCACTCGTCACGCCCTTCGCCCACGGCGTCGAGCTCGGGGGCGCGAAGAGCTACAGCTACATCCGCGCGCTCTACGGCGTCGTCGTCTGCGGCGCGCTCGGGATCCTCGGCACCCTCGTATGGCCGGCTCGGGAAGACGCCGGACACCTCGCCCTCGGCCCCGTCGAGGCGCTCAAGCGGGTCTTCAAGGGCGCGGCGTCGCGCAGCGGCCCCGCCCCCCGCGGGCTCGCGACCGTACACGGCATCGCCGCCACCGCCGCCGACGACGGCTTCGCCCGCCTCGAACTCTCTGCCGAAGACGCCTCCGAGCTCGCGATCGAGGAGGGCGACATCGTCGCCGTCCGCGCCGCGCACTGGCTGCGGAGCGGGTATCAGGCGCTGAGCGCGCGCGCGTACGTCACCGCGCGGGCGCGGCACAGCGTGGGCCTCGAGCAGGAGCGGATGCGCCGCCTGCACCTCGTCGAGGGGGCGCGCGTCTCCCTGCGCCGCGTTCTGTAGCCCCGCGATAAAGCACCGAAAACAAAGCGATTCCCCTAGAGAGTTAGTCCGCGTATCTTCAGAGCGGTCTTCGGAGGAGGTGTCCCCAAATGAAGCGTGCCTTCGCGGCCGCCGTCGTGGCGGTGTTCTCTCTCGTCGTTTTTTGTTCGGCTCATGCCGATTCCCAAGCCTTCCGCCTCGTGATCGAGGAGAACGAGAGCGGTTCGGCGATCTTCGCCGAGCTGCCTGGTGAGGACGGCGCCACGCGCCGTGTTCTCCTGCGGCAGAGCCCGGCCACCGCCCGCGTGGAGCGGAGCGGCGCGGACCCGAGCGGGCGCGCGCTCTTCGCGACCTGGAGCGAGGCCGGACGCCGCTTCCAGGCGTTCAGCCGCGACGCGGGCCGGAGCTGGAGCGAGGCGCGCGCGATCGCGACCGAGCTCCGTTTGCTCGATGGCGCGACCGCACCCGGCGAGGCCATGCCAGACGCGCCGGCCGCGCTGCGCCTCCGCGCGGGAAGCGGCGTGTTCGTCGTGCAGTTCGCCTCGACGGGCCTGCCCGAGTTCCGCGCCGCACTCGCGGCGCGCGGCGCGACGCTGCTCGCCCACCTGCCGCACAACGCGCACATCGTGCGCGTGCCCGCGAGCGGCGTGAGTGCGCTCGCCGGGCTGGACTTCGTCGAGCGCGTCGAGCCCTTCCACCCCTTCTACCGCGTCGCCGCGCCGGTGCGCGGCTGGCTCGAAGCCGAGGGCACGGAGAAAGCTCGGCTGCGCGTGATGGCCTTCACTTGGGGTGAGAGCGGCAAGCGCGCGATCGCGAACGCCGCGATGGCCCTCGGCGCCACGGTGACGGCGAACTGGCCCTCCGGGCACATCGTCGAGCTCGAGGCCACGCCCGCCCAGGCGCGTGAGCTCGCCCACCACGACGAGGTGATGTGGGTCGAGTTCTGGACGCCGGCGGAGACCGACATGGACCTCGTCCGCGAGGACGCTGGGACGAACTGGCTCGAGACGAACTTCGGCTGGTGCGGCGACGGCGTGCGCGGCGAGGTGATGGACAGCGGAGTCCAGGACGATCACATGGACTTCGACGGCATCATCCTGCACGGCGGCCACGACACCGCGAGCCACGGCACGAGCACCTACGGCATCGTGTTCGGCAACGGCGATCGCGACGGCGACGGCTCGGCCAAGGGCCTCGGGCACATGCCCTGCGCCCAGGGCATCTTCGCCGACTACGGCAACGTCGGCGATCGCTTCGCGCACACCCAGGAGCTGAAGAACGACCCGTACTGGGCGAGCTTCCAGACGAATTCGTGGGGCGACGCGCGCACGCTCGAGTACACGAGCAAGTCCCACGAGATGGACGACATCATCTGGCGTCTCGACATCGCGATCCTCAACTCGCAGTCGAACTCCGGCAACCAGCAGAGCCGCCCGCAGGCGTGGGCGAAGAACGTGATCAGCGTCGGCGGCATCAAGCACAAGGACACGCTCGACGAAGCCGACGACGAGTGGGGCAGCGGCGCGTCGGTCGGCCCGGCGGCGGACGGGCGCATCAAGCCCGACATCCACTACTGGTACGACAACATCTACACGACGACGACGGGCAACGGCTACACCTCGACCTTCGGCGGCACCTCCGGTGCCACGCCGGAAGCCGCGGGCGTGATCGGCCTGATGTTGCAGATGTGGTCGGAGAACGTCTGGGGCACGGACCCGGAAGGCTCCACCGTCTTCGAGCGCCAGCCGCACGCCTCGACCATCAAGGCGCTCGCGATCAACAACGGCAAGCAGTACCCCTTCTCCGGCGAAGGCCACGACCTGCGCCGCGTGCACCAGGGCTGGGGCCGCCCCAATGTCCAGATCGCTCACGATCGCGCCGCGCGCAGCTACGTCTCCGACGAGGAGTTCCCGCTCGAGATCGGGGAGCTCAGCGAGTGGACGATCGTCGTCGAGGAAGGCGAGGCCGAGCTCAAGATCACGATGGTCTACCCGGACCCGCCGGGCACGACGAACTCGACGCTGCACCGCATCAACGACCTCAACCTCAAGGTGATCTCCCCGAGCGGTACCACCTACTGGGGCAACAACGGCCTGCTCGGCAACAACTACTCGACTCCGGGCGGCTCGCCAAACGGGCTCGACACCGTCGAGAACGTCTTCGTCGAGAACCCCGAATCCGGTGAGTGGACCGTCGAGGTCAGCGCGGCCGAGATCAACCAGGACGCGCACACCGCCACGCCCGAGGACGACGCGGTGTTCGCGCTCGTCGTCACCGGCGGCGTCGCGCGTTTCTGCGAGCCCCCGGCGGCCGACTTCACGATCACGCCGAACCCGGCGAACATCGCCGAGGAGATCACCTTCGACAGCACGGTCTCCGGCGGCTCCGGCGCGCCCTACCGCTACGAGTGGGACTTCGACGGTGACGGCACCGTCGACTCGACCGAGGCCGACCCCGTTTACGTCTACAACCGTGCGTACACGGGCCCGGTGCTTCTCGTCGTCAACGACGCCATCGAGTGCACGACCGAGGTCGAGCACCCGATCGAGGTCCGCGGGGCCAACGTCCGCACCTCCACCTACACCGAGCTGACCGAGCTCGAGGGCAACGGCAACGGCGCGCTCGACCCGGGCGAGACCTGGAGCGTCAAGGTCGTGCTCGAGAACGCGGGCGACGGCGACGCGACCGAGGTCACCGCCAGCGTCGCGCTCAACCCGGCCTCGCCGGGCCCCGTCGTCCTGCTCGACACCCACTCGAGCTACGGCGACATCGCCGCGGGCACCACCGCGACGAGCGCGAGCGCCTACAGCTTCCGCATCGGCAGCGCGTTCCCCTGCGGCGAGAACATCCTGCTCGACGTCGTCGGGATCCGCTCCGTGACCCCCGACATCGTCTACCCGGACAACCCCTCGGCGCTGCGCCTGCTCGTCGGAGGCTCCGGTCCACAGCAATCGATCTGGACCGAGGGCTTCGAGACCGACACGGGTTGGTCGGAGGCCGGCGGAGAGTGGCAGCGTGGCGCTCCGCAGGGTCTCGGAGGCAGCGCGTCGCAGCCCGGGTGGCAGATCTACCCAGACCCCGTTTCTGCCTTCGATGGCAGCGCCGTCGCGGGCACCGACCTCAGTGGCATCGGCCCGACGGAAGGCGCCTACGAGTCGCTCGTCTCCGCAACCTACACCTCGCCAGCGCTCGACATGTCCGACGCCATCCTCGTCGAGCTCGACTTCATGCGCTGGCTCAACGTGCTGCCGAACGACACGGCGAGCTTCGAAGTCTCGTCCGACGGCACGAACTGGACCACGCTCTTCACCGTCAGCGATGGCTCGACGGAGAACGCGTGGGTTCCGCAGAACTTCGATCTCTCCTTGTATGCCGACCGTCAGCCGGCGTTCCGGATGCGCTTCAAGATCGAGTCGGACAACGTGGGCGGCGCCTCCGGCTGGAACGTCGACGGCATGGAGATCTTCGCGGTGACGAAGGACTCCTGCGAGCCCTTCGGGCAGCCGCTGCCTGGCGAGAGCGGCGGCCTCGTGGTCACCCTCGAGGCGAGCGGCGAGCTGACGCTGAGCTGGTCGGCGGACTGCGGCTCCGGCTCGCGCTACGGCGTGTACCGGGGTGACCTGGCCGCCGGGCTCTCCTCGCTGGCACCCGAGCCGGGCCTTTGTGACGTCAGCGCCACCGAAGCGTTGCTCCCCGCCGGCGCGGGCACGGCAGACTTCTTCCTCATCGTGCCGAACGACGGCACCTTCGAGGGGAGCTACGGCGTCGACGGCAACACGGTGCGCCGCAGCGCGCCGGCCGGCGCGTGCTACCCCCAGGACGCGATCGACGCCTGCGCGCCCTGAATCCATCGTTCGTGAGTCACGAGGGGCCGGGCCATGCCCGGCCCCTCTTGCTGTCCAGGGACGCTGTGAGTTCAGACGGAAGCCAAGGGCCGTCCGACGGCATGGAGACCGGGACAGTCGACCTCGACCGAGCCGCCAGGAAACGTCGTCGCAAGAGGTCGACCGTCCCATCGCGCGCCGCACCACCGGCGATGCGCGTGCAGAGACCGGGACGCAAGGATCGGGACGCTGAGACCGGGACGGTCGACCTCCTTGCGCACAACGTGAGAGAGACCCCGTCGAGGTCGACTGTCCCAGTATCCAGCCCGGAACAGCGTGGCGGCGGCGCGGTGCTCCGCATTTGTTCCTCTGGAGCCTTCTCGGCTGTCTGCGCTTTGTCGCGCTCCGCGCGACCCGGAAAGGGACAAGCTGTGCAACCTCAGGACATGGTTTACACCCGACCTCAGGACATGGTTTACACCGTGCCTGATGTTCTCGATGAGCCGAAAGGAGCATCGAGATGCCGTGGATGGAGACCAGTCCCGTGGAACAACGCATTCTTTTCGTACGGGAAGCTCTGCAAAAGAAGGAGCCGCTCTCGTCCGTTTGTGTTCGCTATGGCATCAGCCGCCCGACGGGTCACAAGTGGCTGAAACGCTTCCGGGAGGAGTTTTCGGTCCAGGCCCTTCACGACCGATCTCGACGCCCTCAGAGCAGCCCTAATCGGGTCTCTGATGAGGTCGTAGCTCAGATCGTCGCTGCTCGACTCGAGCACCCGAAAGGGGGGAAGGCGCTGTCCCTGATCCTCCAAGAGGAAGGGTGCCATGTCTCCGCTTCGACAATCGACCGGGTCATCTCGCGTCAAGGGTTGATCCTCGAGGATGAGCGCCAGCCTCGTGCGATCAAGCGCTTCGAACGAAGCTCACCGAACGAAACCTGGCAGATGGACTTCAAGGGTCAGATGCGCCTCGATGACGGAGGCGACTGCTATCCGCTGACGATCCTCGACGACTGTAGTCGCTTTGCGACGGGGCTCCACGCTCTACGTCGCATCTCGACGGAAGGCGTAAAAGCCTGTCTTCTCAAGACATTCCGTGAGTACGGCATGCCCAAGGAGTTTCTGCTCGATCGGGGATGCCCTTGGTACAAGGGAGGTGCCCCGAGTGGCCTGACGCGACTAGGCGTCTGGCTGATCAAGCAGGACATCCGTCTCGTGTTTGGCCGTCCAGGTCATCCTCAGACGCGAGGGAAGATCGAGCGCTTCCATCGGACCCTGCTGCGCTATCTCCGGCATCAAGGCATGCCTCGGTGCATGAGGGGCTTCTCTCGGCACTTCGTCGAGCTGCTGCACAAGTACAACGAGATCTGGCCGCACGAAGCTCTGGAGATGAAGACGCCCGCATCGCGTTACACGACGAGTCCGCGCCGCTATCGAAGCCGGCCGCGTCCCTGGGAGTACCCGAAGGAGTCGCAGGTCCGCCGCGTGCAGTCACAAGGGCACATGAATCTGCGAGGCCAACGCTATTTCGTCAGCGAATCTCTGAGTGGTGAGGATGTCGGCTGTCTGGACGTGGATGGCCTGATCGTGGTGCTTTTTCGGGGGATGGTGGTGCGCGAAATCGACCTCCGTACCGGCCGGACCATCGCGGTGGTCCGGCCAGTACGGAGGCCGAAGGTGTAAACCATGTCCTGAGGTCGGGTGTAAACCATGTCCTGAGGCTTGACAGACAAGCCCTTTCCCTACGCCGTGGGGGGAATGGTGGCGTTCCCGATCCAGCGCGGCGTTATTGACGACGTCTCACGGAGACGTCGCTACGCCATTCCGCCGCCGACACCGTGGGGAGAGGGTTCCGCCCTTTCCCTACGCCGGCCCCCGGTCGGCGCGCTGTTGAGATCGGGGCCTTTCGTCGCTAACTTGTGGGTGGGACAACCCCAGACGGGGGATCGGTCATGAAAGCCACTCGCACGATGCGCGCGCTCGCGCTGATTCTGATCTTCGCTCTTCTCAGTTCGTGCGCGACGACGCAGCTCGCGCCGATCTCGGCCTCAGGTGCGGAGTTCGCGCCCGAGCGCGACGAGCAGCGGCTCTGGACGGAAGCCCGCGCCGAGGAACGAAAACTCCGCGAACACGCCACGCTCTACCAGGACCCGCTCCTCGAGGATTACCTCGAAGGCCTGGTGTCGACGCTCAATCCCGAGGGCATGGCGGCGAACCGCCACATCGGCTACCGGGTCGGCGTGATCGAAGACCCCACGCTCAACGCGTTCGCGTACCCCCACGGGTCGCTCTACATCCATACCGGCCTCCTCGCGCGCATGGAGAACGAGGACCAGCTCGCCACCGTGCTCGCCCACGAGATGACCCACGTCGAAGAGCGTCACCTCGTGCGTCATCAGCGCGCCGCGCGCAACCGCCAGATCGGGATGATCGCCGTCGCGCTCGGCGGCGCGATCATCGCCGCGGAGCTGATGGAAGACGCATGGGAAGACCACGACTGGGGCGAAGCGGCCACGATCGACATCCTGGCCAACGTGATCCTCAGCGTGGGGCTTCAGCTCGCCTTCATCGCCTCGGTCAACGGCTACGGCCGCGAGCTCGAGCGCGAGGCCGACCTCGGCGGGATGTACAAGATGGAGCGCGCCGGCTACGACGTGCGCGAGGCGGAGAAGGTCTACGCCAAACTCGCCGACGAGACCGCACAGCCCAGCAAGCTCGAGACCTATTTCTTCGGCAGCCACCCTCAGCTCGAAGAGCGCGTCGCCTCCGCGCGCGACTGGGCGCTGGCCCACCCGCCCGCCGATGGTGTCGCGCCGCGCGTGCCGACGGAATTCCAGCGCCGTCTGCGTCCCGTCATCCGCGACGACGCCCGCCTGAACATGGAGCTCGGCCGCCTCGAGATCGCCGAGGACGAGCTGCGGCGCGCGCAAGAGATGATGCCGGACGACCCGCGCACCGTGTACCTCGTCGGCGAGCTCAAGCTGCTCCAGGCCTCCGAAGCGAGCAGCGAGGAGCTGAAGGGCGACCTCACCGCCGCCGCCGAGGACGCGTTCCGCGAAGCGATCCGCCTCGACCCCGAGCTGCCCGAGGCCCATCGCGCGCTCGGCATGCTCGCTTATCGCCTCGGTTCGAAGGAGATCGCGTGCCGCGCGTTCACCAAGTATCTCGAGCTCGTGCCGCGAAGCGACGAGAACCAGGTGATCCGCGACTATCTGCTCGAGCTGAGGCGCGACGGCGCCTGCCCCTGAGACGCCCTCCGCGAGTGTTCGCGTTACACTGAGACGTCACACTGATGCGTCACCCGTAATGTGCGCGGAGGGAACATGCAGCCCGATCCGATCATGAAGCAGGACAAGGGGTGGATCTGGTTCGTCGGCGCGGCGGTCGTCATCGTCGCGGCGGCGCTCGTCTATTGGTTCGTGCTCCGGCCGCAGGCCATCGAGCCCATCGTCCCCGAGCCGGAGACCATCGAGACGGCCGCGGCGGAAGAAGCCGCTCCCGAGCAGATCGTCGTCGAGGGTGAGGACGAGGACAGCGCCGAGGCGGTCTGGACCGAGCGCATCCGCGAGCTCCGCGGGGTGCCGAAGAAGATCTCCGCGAATGGCGCCCGGGAGATCGAGCAAGAGCTGATGGACCTGCTCGCGCCGCTCGACCGGAAGCCCGCCATCGCGGCCGCCGGTGGTGAATCCGGCGCGTTTGCCCTCTTCGCGGACACGGCCGTCGCCCTCGCGGAGCGCCCGCCCATCGCGACCGGCGAGCTCAACAAGATCCGCAGCGTGTTGCAGAACGTCTCGCACCTCGCCCGCGTGCTCGGCAAGAAGAAGACGCTGGGCCTCGCCAAGGCGATGAACCAGCGGGACGCCGACATCGAACTGATCGCGGCTTCCTCCTACCGCTGGCTCGTCACGCGCGAGGCGCGCGGTTCCGGCGCGGAGCGCCGCATCACGCTGCCCGTGCTCTACGACTACGCGACCTTCTCGCTCGAGAGTCTCGGAGGCCAGGCCTACCTGCGCCGTCGCCTGCCGAAGCAGGAAGCGCTCGCCAGTTTCTACGCGATCCTCGTTCTCGACCGCGCGAAGCAGGCGGGACACAGCCCGCACGGCACCGACGCGCGGCCGCACATCAAGCGTTGCCGCAAGCTGCTCGAGACGCAGCCGCTGAAGTACCGCGACGCCTACCTCGAGGTCCTCGACGAGGTCGAGGCCCGCTGGTAGCACTGCCCCCTCGGTGGAGCCCCCGCGAGGGGCTCCCCCCGGAGACGCCGTGATGAACCCGCCGGCTCCCCTCTTCTCGCGTGTACGTGGCGACGGGGAGCCCGTTCTTTTTCTGAACGGCGTCTCGATGACGCTCTCGGGCTGGGAGGAGCTCGTCCGCGAGCTCCCCGCCGGGTACCAGAGCGTGCTCTGCGATTTCCGCGGGCAGCTTCGCTCCCCCGGTCCGCCCCCTGGCACTCAGGCCGCCCACGTCGGGGACGTGCTCGCGTTGCTCGACAGCGTGGGCGTGCGCCGCGCCCACGTCGTGGGCACCTCCTTCGGCGGCTCGATCGCGCTCGCCCTCGCGGCCGCCAAGCCGCGACGCGTGGCCACGCTGAGCCTCGTCGCCGTCGGCGCCGGCGAGAACGCCGCCATGCGTGGCGCGGTCCGGAGCTGGCTCGAAGCGGCCGAGGCCGCGCTCGCGGGCGAGGACCCCGGCGAGCTCTTCGACGTGATGGCGCCCTGGATCTTCAGCGAGGAGTACCTCGAGCGCGACCCGAAGCTGCGCCACGTGCTGCGCGAGCAGCTCGCGCGCGCCCCCCAGCGCTGGTTCCGCGACCTCGTCGGCCTGCTCGAGACCCG
>NPIF01001646.1_pt1 | contig 18593 bp, 18 predicted proteins | sample 8637461 | NCBI WGS metagenome assembly NPIF01 (sample SAMN07420641, study PRJNA396082) | bioreactor metagenome | isolation source: sample BR12 brine-fed electro-methanogenic bioreactor BR | place: Japan: Kochi | collected 2016-12-09
TGCGCCGTTGGTCCGGGGTTGGGTTTGCGAAATACCCACAGGCACGCATCCACGACGCCCGACCAACGATAGACGGCAGTGAGGATGGCGAGCGGTGCGATAAGCGTGAGCAGCGCGGCAGGTGCGTTTAAGAACACGCCGAACCCGTCCGCGGCGGCCGATCGGGCGGTCCAGCCCCACAAGGCAAAGAACCCGAGGATGGCCAGAATGATGGGTATGACGGACTGGTTTCGGGGCGAGTCGGTATCGGACCACGGCGCCTCGTCCGACTGACTTGCCGCCTCGGCCTGATCGGATTGTGGCGGTGCCACAAACGACGCATCCTGGTCATCCAGTGATTTCGAACGGTTGGTTTCCGATCCTGGTGCCGGCGCGGTGTCAGTGTTGACAATTCGCATCTTTCCGGACTCCCCCAATTGTGCCTTCTTTCCCAGCACTGCTATCGGCGCGCAGCCGCGGCACGATTAGATCGCGACATTGGAAAGAGCCTGGAGGTTCGCCGGGATGCACTGACAGACGAGACCGCTTAGACAGGCTGGAAGCCCTGTTGTACGCCGACAGGCGAGCGTTGCAGCGTGATATGTCCGCGGAACTCTTCGTTCAGGTCCGGGAAATCATCGCGATGATGCGTGCCGCGGGATTCCTCTCGCGCAAGGGCGGCCTGCGCCATGCACCGGGCGGCGGTAAGCATGTTCTGCGTCTCCCAGCCCATGCGATGCGTCAGCACCTTGTCCATGACGTAGCGGCCCCAGAAATCGATGATCTCAAGCGTTTCGACAAGCCGGCCTGCAACCCTGCTGATGCCGGTGTTGCGCCAGCACAACGCCCGGAGACTGTTGTGTACGTCGGGCAGGTCGAGGGAGGTCCGTGCGCTCGGTGCGAGAGCGTGCTTGAGTTGGCGAGGTGAAAAAAGACCGCCTCCGTTGGCCGATTCGGCCGCGAGCTCTCCGGCGCGTGTGCCGAACACGAGACCCTCCAGCAGCGAATTGCTGGCAAGCCTGTTGGCCCCGTGAACACCGGTTGACGCCGCTTCGCCGCAGGCGAGCAACCCGTCGATGTTTGAGCGACCGCATGTGTCGACTGCCACGCCGCCGATTGCATAATGTGCGGCAGGCCGAACTGGGATCAGGTTCTTGGTGATGTCGATATCGAACTCGCGACACAATGCGGCGATGTTGGGAAAACGAGCGGCGAAGCAACCCGGCTGAAAGTGACGCACATCCAGGTAAGCGCACGTAGCCTCGGTCTCGGCGATATGCTGGCGAATCGCGAGGCTGACGACATCCCGCGGCGCAAGCTCGCCGTCCTTGTGATACTTGAACATGAAACGCTCGCCGTTGCGATCGACGAGGTAAGCACCTTCACCTCGCACGGCTTCGCTGATGAGCGCTCGTGCCGCGCCGGCTATGTATAAGGCCGTGGGGTGAAACTGGAAGAACTCCATGTCGCGCATGATCGCCCCGGCTCGAAACGCCATCGCATGGCCGTCCGCCGTCGCCGTGGGTGAGTTTGTGGTTTCGCGGAACAGGCATCCCGCTCCGCCGCTTGCCAGGATGGTCTGCTTTGCCCAGATGATCTGGTGGCCATACTTTTCGTGGTGCGTCAGCGCGGCGACGCAGTGCCCATCCTCAACCACGAGATCGATAACGAAACAATGCTCGAAGATGCGTATCGACTCGCACCGCTGCGCGCGCTCCAGCAGCACGCGCCCGATTTCCCTGCCGGTCGCGTCGCCCATTGCGTGTACGACGCGCGGTTTGGAGTGCCCACCCTCAAGCCCAAGCGCGACGACGCCGTTGTCGCGATCGAAACGGGCGCCCCACTTGGAAAGATCGTCCAGTCGTGCCGGTGCCTCGCGGGCCATGATCTCGATCATATCCCGATTGCCCAGCCCACAGCCCACGCTGAGCGTGTCGTCAACGTGAGAGTCGAAGGAATCGGATTCATCCGTCACAACGGCGACGCCGCCCTGCGCGTACATCGTGTTGCACTCGGCGAGCCGATCTTTGCTGACGACGATCACGTCGGCTTTGCTCGACGCCTGAATCGCCGCGCGCAAACCCGCAACGCCCGCACCGATCACCAGCACGTCAGTGAAGACCTGGCCGAGGCGGGTCGTCTCGAAGTCCAGCAGGTAGCGTCTTTTCCAGAACTGTTCACCCATATCGTGTCATCATAGTGAAATCTGGATTGCGCGGCCACGGACGTCGAACGGGTATGGTGGACCGCTATCGGATGACGACGGCGGCCTGAAAGACGATCTCCAGATTAACGACATCGGCCCGCGCAGCCGGCAGCCCATTGCGGAACGCATAGAACTCTCCGGTGATCGTCCCGCGTGCCTCACTGGCGTTGAGGTTTGTGATGGTCAATTCGGCGAACTTGGGCTGGTAAGTCTTTGACGGAGTGAAGATGCCGTTGCCCTGCCGATTGAGCAGGCGTGCACCGGCGAANNCGGCGAACAGAATCGGTTTGTTGAGCAGGCCTTCATGCGTGGTTTCATGCATGGTGTCGAACTTGAGTGTGCTGCCGTCAAGTCCGGCCGGAATGGTCCGCAGCGCTAGCCCTTCCACCCCCGCATTCGTCTCCGCCTTGAGTAACACGAGCTTGAGGTTCGGGATGGAAGCGCGCTGATCGCCCGTGATGCGAGCAAAGTGTAACGTGTCCATCCGCTGCCGGGCTTCGGGCGTTCGGGGCTCCTCCTCGGGCGGCAGCTCCGGTCTCTGCTCGCAGGAGACGCAGCAGATTATGAGGCAGGCGAACACCATCCCGTGCGAAAACAGGGGGTGCCGGCCGGTGGGCGTCGGATTGAACATGGGACCGTCCCGGAACAGTTTGGCTCGTTGCCAAACAGCATCCGGACTCGCGGTCCGGTCGTCAATGAGTCGGACGATCTGCGAACGGCAAGCTCCGATAAACACGCACCGGATTCGCCGTTCAGGACTCGCAATGAGAAGTGCGGTTTCGCCTAAAGGTCGCTCGGAAGCCTGCCGATATCAATGACCGAGGCTGTGGGTCTCCCGCCGATGGCGGGACAGCCTGGCTTGGAGGGTCCGAGTAACGGCGAGCTCGGATCCTCTTTTTTTGCGCGCATTTTCAGCCGCGTCGGGCGCAAATTCAGCATCTCGTCGCGCAGCGTCTGCGCGGGCACCGATTCGACATTCCTGATTGCTTTCGGATGCGTGTAAGCGTGGAGGTTTGGCTACGCAATCGCTCCATCAAGCAGAGCGCTGAAGGTTGCGAACGAATTCCGCGAGTTGGGTAATCGAGGTGCGGCCTTGCACCTCGTGCTCCAGCCCGATGAACTGAAGCCCGATGCCGAGACGGTCCTTGCCCACCAGACAACAGTGGCGGTACTGCCCCTCGAAGAGCATTGGCGGCTTGCCCTGTACCGGTGTCAATTCGACACCGACTGCGTCGCCGACGCTGAGCCGCGGATTCTGCTGGGAATTGATTTCGACAAGGATGCCGCCGACGGAGGCGTTGCTCAGCCGGCCCGCACACAGCGGCCACGCGGCGTCGGACGAATCGGGCAGCCCACCTTCCCAGAGTTTGACGGCAATGAACTGATCCGCCGGAACTGTGACACGCTGATATGCGCGGCGCTGTAGCTCGCGAAGTCCCCCCTTGATCTTCAGCAGCAATGCGTCGGCGAAGGACTTGTCCTCCATTTCGATGCGTTGACGCACCACGACCTGCGCTACAAAGATACATTTTTTGTGACCGCGGCGGAACGACAGACCGAGTTCGTCCTCGCCCGTGATCTCGGGTGGAATCGAATCCGCACCGGCGATCGGGTAGAGAATCTGCAACGCGCCCTGCTTCGCGTCGTATCGTATGAATTCAGACCGCAGGTTCGACCATTGGCCTTCGCGATTGATCGATACCGTCAGCGGCACGCGTCGCTGGGCGGCCCAGTTCAGCACGGCATTCGTCGTTTCCGCGTCGAGTTGTGCGCTTCGCGTCATACAAAGGCTTCCGTAGCGTGTTTCATGTTTTCGGGATGATGCAACGCGAGTTCGAGGGCGGAGAGTTGCTCCGCCGCGGCAGGCTCGCGCTCAAAATGCAGTCCCAGGATCAGGCTCCCTTCGCTGGCCGGCGTCTTGTTCATGACTGCGGCTCTAAGGTCGAAAGGCGTGCTGATGCCGGGCATACTGAACTTCACGCGAATGACGTCGTCTCGGGCCAGCATGTCCTGCGTCAGATTCGGCACCTTGCAGGCCATTCCGTCCGCGCTGATATTCAGAAGCATCCCGACGTAGGAATGCTCGCGGCCGGAGACGGTCCATTGAAGATGCACGCGCGACGAGGGCGCAAGCTTGGCCCGCACGAAGCGGCGGCGCTCAGTAACGCCGATGGCGTTCGGCCGGGTGATCGCGATGGTGCGATTGTCGCCCCACGACGGCACAGCCTGGATCACGGTCTCGAACCGATAGTGTTGATCGGCGAAGAGCTGCGCAGAACAGTGCGCATTCAGCAGCCGCTCCTTGGGGATCGAGATAAAGCCCGTGACTTCAATCACCAGCGTCGAGCCGTCTCCCGAGATGAGGTAGCCGTTGATGGTCGTGTTGGCGAAGACCTGTGAGTCGAGAATGACCTGGGCCTGCGTCTGCATCGCCGCATCAATGACCTTGCGGGACGCTTCCGGATCAAGCTTGATCGCTGTTCGCATGAGAGGTCGTTCCTCCGCATTGCCGGTTGCGGGTTGAGTGACTGACTCCTCCGGGCCGCTGCCGATGCCTCCAGCGTCAACATCGCACGCAGGCGGTTCAGTTCCCCGGCGACCGAGCCCCTTTGATATTCCGATATGGAATCGGCTTGATCCCCCCGCGACTTGACGTTCCGGAACTCGCAAGAACTGTTGATTTACGGGCTTTTTCGGGAGGAACGATGGTTCAGCCGCCGGCGACGGTCGCGCCCAGTTTCAGAACGCGCTCGACCTCGGCCCTCGGCATCCGCACGTCGAGCTTCATGCGGGCGCCGTCGTACTCGCGTCCGAGAATGTGACCGTGCTTGCTCAGGTATGACAGGAGCCGTCCGTTGGCGCTGTCGGCATCGAGCGTCAGCCGGACGAAACGGTTGCGGACCTCATTGAGCACGCGCTGACGCAGCTCGTCGATGCCGGCGCCGGTGGTGGCCGAAGTGCAGACGGCGTCCGGCAGCCTCACCCGCAGGAAGTGAGCCGCCGAGTCGTCTCCCACAAGATCGGATTTGTTGAGCACGTGGATCGTCGGCGTGTCCTGACATCCGAGTTGTTCGAGCACGTCGTTCACCGCTGCGATCTGGGCGGTCGCATCGTGCGCGGACGAGTCGATCACGTGCAACAGCAGGTCGGAGTGAATCGTTTCTTCGAGCGTTGCTCGGAACGACGCGACGAGGCGGTGCGGGAGATTTCGAACGAATCCTACGGTATCTGAGAGTAAAGCCACCTGTCCGGCACCAAGATCCCATTTTCGTGTCTTGGTGTCGAGAGTTGCGAAGAGTTGATCCGCCACCAGCGTATTCGCGTCGGTGATGGCGTTCATCAAGGTGCTCTTGCCCGCGTTTGTGTAGCCGACGAGGCTGATGGTGAAGAACTGCCGGCGCGATTTCACTTCGCGGATCTTGCGGCGGTCGATCTCCGCGATCTGGTTTTTGAGGAATGACACGCGTTTCTGGACGATTCGCCGGTCGATTTCGATCTGGCGTTCACCCGGGCCGCGCGTGCCGATGCCGCCCACGGCGCCGGCGGAGGTTGCGCCGCCCGCTCCGGCGATGCGTTCGAGGTGGGTCCACATGCCGCGGAGCCGCGGCGAGGTGTACTCAAGTTGGGCGAGTTCGACCTGAAGCTTGGCTGCGTGCGTGCGAGCGCGGCTGGCGAAAATATCGAGGATCAACTCGGTGCGATCGATCACGCGGCGTTTTATGACCTTCTCGACTTCGCGGATCTGTGACGGCGAGAGGTCGTCATCAAAGACGACGACTTCGGCTTCTTTGCGCTCGACGTATTCGGCGAGTTCCTTGACCTTACCGCCGCCGATGTAGGTTGAAGGGCACGGCGTCGGCCGTTTTTGGATGAGACGCCCCACAACGATCGCACCCGCCGCATCCGTCAGGGCGGCAAGTTCCGCCAGGGGATCATATCGCGTACCCGCCGGCTCCTGACCGGGCAGGATCAGTCCCACCAGGACCGCCTTTTCCGCACTGACGCCCTGATCCAGTTTCTTTGGTTCTCTCAAGTTCGGCGAACGCTCCTGTGTTGTAGTCGGCCAGTCAGAAGTCGGGGCATTCTATCGGGGCACGGCAGGCCGAATCAATCGCCGCGACGAAAGGCCGTTTTGCGGCCATCTCGGCGGATTGAGGCACCGAAAGCGGACGAGGTGTGGAGTCTTCGGCACAGATTCAAGCAGAGCCGATTCTGTCCCGATAAGTCAAGCATGGGGAGGGCACGCACCGCCCCCCAGCCGCAGGCGGCTGAACGGCCTGCCGTGTGATATCGCGACAGCGAACGGAGAAGATCGAATTATGAACGGACAGTTCTCGAACATTCTGTACAGCGCCCTGAGCAGCATCATCACCGCGTTCATCGATTCCTTTGTCACGCCGTTTTTCGATCTGATCGCGAGTTTCGTCGGGCTCGGCGGCTGAATCGAGCCCGCGCTCAACCGCCCTTCGACGGGGAGTGTTCATTCTCTCCGTCCTGTGCGCATTTCGACGCATTCAGCGCAGCAGGTCCATCCAGCAACAGAGGTGCGAGGACTTCGCGGGCCCAGGGTTTAGCAAGCCATCCAAGGTGCCCTCCCCAGTGGCCCAGCGAAAACCACTCGGGCTGCCAGGATATCTGCCGCACGCGATCGCCGGCGACCAGTTCTCCCTGTTCGTTATTGAAGCCGACGCGGCCCGCCGACTCCGTGAAATCGCGATCGATCGTGCCGAAGACAAAGGTACCAAGACCCAGAAAGAACGTGTCCCTCGCCGAATAGAAGCACGTGATATCACGTTCGACATGCGCCGCTGCCGCCGACAAGTCATAGGACGGCGAAAGAGCGGGCGCAATCAGGATCAATCGCGAGATCCGGACTTCCTCCGGAAGGCGTTCCAGCGACATGACGGCGACGCCGCCTCCCCCGCTGTAGCCGAGAAGCGTGATTTGGCAGTCGTGCCGCCGTTCCATCAATCCCGTCAGGCGTTCGGCGATCGCCTGTGCCCGTTCGCGGTTGCGTTCGATGTTCATCAGGTTGTCGAGCGAACTGAGCGGATAACGACCCCATGGGATGATCTCGATTTCGTGGTCGATCTCCGCCTCGCGCAGCCCCGCAATCATCGCGGTGAGTTGCCAGCCCTTTCCCTCGACGCCGGGAAGCATCACGAGGAGTCTCTCAGGCGGACGCTCCTCGACGGGAGCGATCTTCTGGCTGCACCCGTGGGCGAACGCTGCCAAGACAAAAAGAACGACCTGCCATATACGGGTTTGGCAGACTCGACGAGTTGAGGCCGTTCCGGCTATTCCCCTTGCGCTTGCGACGTTGATCCCGATTCCTCCTCCGCTCGTTCAGTTGCCGGCGCCTCTCGGGCCAGTTCCGCCTGATAGGCCTTCCATCCCGGGCACCACCTCGTGTGCCATCGCCAGAGACGCGCGATCAGCGAATCCGGTTTGCGCTCGGCATACGCGCGAAATCGACAAGTGCGGCAACCGCTGCTTGACATTATTACTTTCTCTCCTTGTGCGTCGGATGCCTGGTGGGTGTCCTCCTGCAGCTTCACCTTGCTGAGAGCGGTCTATCGAGGGTATCGCCAACAAATCCCGAGTAGTCGGGCCAGTTCATCCATTCCTGTAACTCCATCCCGATCCCGGTGTCGACACCCATGGCAAGCGTATCGGCGAGCAGGTGACCAAACGACTTGCCTGCACGTTTAAACCAATCATCGCCGCGACTCCAGACCAACCACTCTACGATCACCAGCAGCATACCAGCCCGATTGACAACGGCGGGAACGGAAAGTGGAGATCCGCGGCCAGTGTGAATTACCGGCATCCGAGAACAACGGGGCCGAAATCCATCATACAGGCTCCGTCCCGGTCGAGGCGTGCGTTTCGTCGGCACAGCTGGGCATTTCAAGGCGAGCGCGCGATTCTATCAAGCACCGGCATTTCGTTGATCGCAATTCACCGCTCGAACCTCGCGGCCTTTTGCCACGTTCTTTGCAGCGTCCAGGACCTCGCCTAGACTACGCTCAACATTGACACCCGGGCTGTTACCGGGATGGGCGAGCCGTGATCCGGTTGGATCGGACCCGGCGGCCTCATGTGCGACGGGGTTCTGAGATGACAAAGCGGATCGTCTCTGTCACCGGCCATTCAATTGAGGAGATCCGCGCGCGGATCGCGCAGGCCGAGTGCGAGGGAGCGGAGGCAGTCGAACTCCGCGTCGACCTGATGGAGGGTGTCAGTGACGATGCTCTGTTGTCACTGCGTGAACAGAATGCCGTGAAGCTGCCGCTCCTTCTGACGATCAGATCATCGGCGGAAGGCGGGCAGTGGGACCGCGGCGACGATGAGCGAATGAGCCGCCTCATCGAACTCGGTCCGCTGGCCGATTACATCGACATCGAGTTCGCGACCTATCGAAAATCGGCGAATATCCGGCAGAAGCTCGGCCTCGCCCTTCGGAGGGCAGGTCACATATCTCAGCAAGGCGGCGTCGAGGAAATTGAACGGGCCACGCCGCGACAGCTTATCCTGTCGGTCCATGACTTCCTCGGGCGGCCCTCGACGCTGCACAAGACGCTGCTCGAGATGCTCGAGTGCCCCGATTGCGACGTGCCGAAGATCGCTTTTCGCGCGAGGACGCTTCGCGACAACTTCGAGGCGTTTGAAATCATGCGGTCCGCGCCGCGTCCGGTCTGCGTCGTTTGCATGGGGCCGGATGGCCTGCTGTCGAGGGTGCTGGCGAACAAATTCGGGGCTTTTGCCACGTATGTTGCCGCCGATGACGATTCGGCGACTGCGCCCGGCCAACTGACGATGCGGGATCTTGCCTCGTATCGCTGGGAGTCCCTGGATGAGGCGACGCAGCTTTATGGCGTGATCGGCGATCCCGTCGCGCACTCCGCGAGCCCTGCCATGCACAATGCCGCCTTTCGATCGCAGGGACTCAACGCCGTGTACCTGCCGCTGCGCGTCAACCCGACGTACGAGTCATTCAAGGCACTCATGCTCGAGATCCTTGCTCGCCCCTGGCTTGGATTCCACGGATTCAGCGTGACGACGCCCCACAAGGAAAACGCCCTGAAGTTCCTCGAAGAGCACGGCGGCAGCATCGCGGACGAGGCTGAACAGATCGGTGCCGTAAACACGTTGCGCGTGGATGCCGACGGCACAATGGGTGGCATCAACACCGATGAGCCGGCCGCGATCGAGCTGCTTCATGAGGCCGCCTGCGACCGCGGCGGCGAATTGGCAGCCTGCACCGCTGCGATTCTGGGAGCGGGCGGTGTCGCGCACGCCCTAGTGGCGGGGTTGCGCAGGGCCGGCGCCAGTGTCACGATCTACAATCGGACGATTGACCGGGCCCGGCAACTGGCCGGTACTTTCGCTGCCGACGCGGCGCCATGGGAATCGCGAACGGAGCATAATGCCGACATCGTGGTGAACTGCACGACGATCGGCATGGCGCCTGACGTGCACGGATCGCCGATGTCGGCCGAGGCCCTTAAACGCGGTCAGATCGTCTTTGATACAGTTTATAACCCCCAGCAGACACGGTTCTTACGTGACGCCACCGAAGCCGGCTGCGTCTGCATCGGCGGGTTGGGGATGCTCACACGTCAAGCGAGGCGACAGTTCCATTATTGGACCCAGCGGGAAGTTGATACGGAGCTTTTTGAGGATGCCGCTCGCAAGGCGATCGAGCGGATGCGGGCTGATGTCGTTTAAAGCCGAGCAGAATGCAAACAATCGCATCCTACAGGCAATGGCGCCGCCGGCAGCATTGCGAGCTCGCGCCTAAAACTGGCCGGATGAGCCGATTGACCAATTGCCCCCTTGGCCGCATCATGCTCGGCTTAACAGTACCTTGGGAGGTTCGGCTGCCGAACACGGTGGATTTCGACTGGAACGATGAAGCTGCTGTACACTTCTGATCTTCATGGAGAGGAGCCGCAGTACGCGCGTCTCCTGACGGCCGCGGAGGCTGTGCGGCCCGATGTCGTCGTTCTGGGCGGGGATCTGCTGCCCGATGATTCCGTCTTGGTGCCGGAAAACCTGGGACGGGGACAGCCGGAGTGGGTCCGGTCCCGCTTCCGTGAGTTGATGACCCAACTGCGGGAAGCTTCGCAGGCGAAGGCCATTGCCGTCATCTTCGGCAATCACGACTGGCTCAGCAGCGTCACCGCGATGAGTGAGCTTGAGAAGGACGGTATTGTCTCCGTGCTGGGGCTCGAAAGCCACTTCGTCGTGGACGGACTGGCTTTTATCGGCTACTCGGCGAGCCCGCCGACCCCCTGGTTTGTGAAGGACTTTGAGAGGCTGGACATGCCGGGCGACGCCCCCCCGCTGCTCGGAGGCGCCCGTTGGGATCCGCGGTTCAGCAAGGCAATTCCGCACAACTCGCCCCTTTTGTTCGAGAAGGGCAAAAGCATCGCAGAGGAGTTGGAGGCGCTGAAGCCGCCTACGGAGCCGTGGGTTTTCGTGGCGCACTGCCCTCCGTACAACACGCGGCTGGATGCGTCGCGCAAGGGAGAGCCTTGGGGTTCCAAGGCGATTCTGGCGGCAATCCAGGAACACCAGCCGCTCCTGTCGCTGCATGGGCATATTCACGAATCGGCGCGGGTTTCGGGTGAGTGTTCGGAGAAGTTGGGGAATACCGTCGCGGTGAATCCCGGCCAGAGCAGGGCCGAACTTCAGTACGTCGTGGTGGAAGTGGATGTTTCTGGCCGCAGGGTCTCGCACGTGAAGCACGGACAGCAGTCGTGAATCTCATTCTGACGGGGTATCGGGGAAGCGGCAAAACGGTCGTCGGAACGTTGCTGGCGAAGCGCCTCAACTGGGAATTCGTCGATCTCGATCAACTCATTGCCGAGCAGGCAGGCAAAAGTATCACGAGCATATTCGCGGCCGAGGGCGAAGACGGATTTCGCGAGCGCGAGCGTATCGCCTGCCAGATGCTGCGCAGACGCCGAAATTGCGTCATCGCCATCGGTGGCGGAGCGATCATGCATCCGGATAATCGATCGCTCTTGAAGCGCGTCGGGAAGATCATCTGGCTGAGGGCGCCTGCCATTGTGTTGTGGTCGCGCATCAGGAACGATCCGGCGACAAAGGCAAATCGCCCCGACCTGACGCCCGACGGCGGACTCGCCGAAGTCGAGGCGAAACTGGCAGAGCGCGAAAAGGTCTACGAAAGCGTTGCCCACCACATCGTCGACAGCAAGTCCGCCTCACCCGACGAGATCGCCGATGCCGTAGAGCTTTGGTTCCAGGCAAACGACGCATCGAAAGCCTGAGCGACTGTCGCCCACACCGTCTGAGACTGGAGTGTTGCGCCCTTGGATGCCAGTCAAATCGGCCTAGTTGCAGCCGCGACCTTCGGAGCAATCGTCGGCAGTTTTCTGAACGTCGTCATCTATCGTATGCCGTTGGGCCTGTCGGTCTGTAAGCCGGCATGGTCGTTCTGCCCCTGTTGCCGCACGCGCATCAAACCTCAGCACAACATTCCCATACTCGGCTGGTTGCTTTTGCGCGGCCGCTGTCGCTACTGCGATGGGCCGATCGCGGCCATGTATCCCATTGTGGAGTGCGCCTGCGTGCTCCTGTTCATCGGCCTCTGGGACGCTTTCTTCGTCTCGCGGGTGGTTCCGGGCGCGGATGGCTTCGCAGAGGGCTGGGCTCTCGGATTGGGCGTGCTCGTCCTGATGTGCTGTCTGCTGGCCGGGGCCGTGATGGATCTCGAATACTACATCGTCGATATCCGCTTGTGTGTGTTCGCGCTGGTTGCCGGCACGATCTGCTTCGGCGTGCATGGGTTGCCGGCAGCAGATGAGCCGAAGGCAAGTCTTGAACTGCGGGCCTTCCTGCCGCCGGGCTTGACGGCTGCGTCTCTGCTGATGGGGGCGGCTTGGCTCGTCANNAATCGCTGCATGCGTCCCGCGTCGACATCCGCCGATTCCGGAAGGAGACATGCCTCCGCCGGCTGATGACGCTGGCGCTGACGCGGCAGGCACCTCCGTTGCGAGGACCGAGGATACCGAGGCTTTGTCTGAAACAGCCCCCGGTGAATTGGCGGATGGCAACGAAAGTGAAATCGCGTTTCGGCCGCTTCCGTTGGTGACGTTCTGCCTTGCCACCGCTGTCATTTTCGCGATGGCGCTCTGGCTTCCGCCGGAGCATTCTCCGGGAGGCCTCAGTCTTCCTGTCATGAAAGGCGCGGTGATCGGTCTCGTGTTTCTGCTGGTGCTGATCATGGCATCGCTCATCCATCGCGAGTCGGATGAAGAAGTGGTCGACGCTATCGAGGCCGAACGAACAACGGCTCGCTCGCAAGCTCTCTCTGAGTTCGCCTGGCTGCTGCCCGCTTGTCTCGTCGGCGCCGGTGTCTTCTTCTTCCTGCGGCACCGAGACTGGGCCGGCGTTGAATGGCACGAAGCCCTGAAACTCCTCGGCATGAACAAGCCCTGGACGCTCCATGCCGCGGCGGCGGCGGAGGCGCTGGCGGCCGGGACTCTGGCCGCCGGGATGGGCTGGATCGTGCGCATCCTCGGGACGCTGACCTTCGGCAAAGAGGCGTTCGGCACAGGCGATATCTACATCATGGCAGCGATCGGGGCCGCGGCCGGGTTCTGGGTCATGTTCTTCTCGTTTTTTATCGCGGCGCTGCTGGCGCTGGTGGGCGTACTTGCGACGGCGTTCGCGAAGAGCAGTCGGGCGTTGCCGTTTGGACCCTGGCTGGCGCTGGGGACGTTTGTGGCCTTCTGGTTTCAGAAACCGCTGTTGGATTTCTGCTCGCCGGCGGGCTCTCTGCTATGGTCGTATTTCAGCGGTGTGAATTCCTGGCTGGATTGAGGAGCTACGATGGCAGGCAAACTCCGACAATTCGTTGTATATGGCAAGGTTACGATCGTCGCCGCAATCCTGCTGCTGGTCGTCGTCGTGGTTGTGAAAAACTGGGGCTTCAAGACCCGGTTCTGGCCGTGGGCCGATCAGGAGCCGGTCCCGACGCTCTGGCTCATGCTGGCGACGGCGGTCTTCTCGGTGCTCGTTTTCGGCGCGGTCACGCGCCTGCGCCGTGTGTTCCGCGAACTGGCCGAGATCCGCGACGAAAAGGCCCGCGCGAAGGAAGCTGAGTCTTACGCCTCACGAAAGAAGCAGCTCGACGATCAGGAGCGCAGGATTGATGAGAAAATCAAAGGCGCGCTCCAGGCGAAGCCGACGGACGAGGAGTCTGACACGCCTTCCCGCTGAGCGGCCTGCGGGTCCGCATTCTCTTGTAGTGTGGACCGGAACCACCGCAATATCATGTGTTTGCGGGCGAAAACCGTTGACGAAGACCGTGCGATCGAGTATACACTTCTCGGACGTAGTTATCTGAGACCCGTAACTATGCACATGTGCGGACGCCCTTTTCGCGGTGTCCCTGACGCTGGAGGAATGATCATGACACGGATGACACGGTTCACGAACACATCGCGCCTGTTTCTGGTTCTGGCGATGGCAGTCCTCGTTGTCGGCTGCGGGCCGGATCCGAAGGAAGCAAAGATCCAGGATTTGACCGCCGAGAACGAGCAACTGAGAAACGAACTCGCTGATCGAGATCGCCAGTTAAATGATGCGCTGGTGCGCGAGAATGACGCGCGGGACACGATTGATCAGCTAAACCAGGAACTCGCCAAAGCTCGCACGCAGCAACCACGCGAGGGCGAATGGGCGACGTTCGGAAACTTCGACATGATATCGGTGCCCGGCGAGGTGTTGTTTGCCTCGGGCAAGGAGACGCTCACGTCCAACGGCCGCAAGACGCTTGCGTCGATCGCTGCCGATATTCGAGCGAGGTATTCAGATCGCGACATCTATGTTGTCGGCCACACGGATGCACAGCCGATCCGCAAGAGCAACTGGGAAGACAATCGGCAGCTGGGTGCGGAACGCGCACGAAGCGTAATCAAAATCCTGAGCGATCTCGGCGTTCCCAATGAGCAACTCATTCTCGCGAGTTGCGGGCAGTATCGCCCCGCCGTTACCGGCCGCATCGACGAGCCGCGGAATCGCCGCGTGGAGTTCTATGCCGTTCGCCGCAATACCGGCATCAGTGAAGCGACGGCGCGATCCAACTTCGCGGACTGAACACCGTGTGCGTTCGCTGAAACCGGAAAGTCCATGGATAACGTGCCGTTGCGCATCGGAGGTGCAACGGCACGTTGCTTTCACGGAAGCGCATCGAGACACTGCCCATGATCGGTATTCTCAATGTCGAAACAGCGCGGGCTCAGAAGCTCAGGGATGTGCTGGCAGGCATGGATGCCGACGCCCGGCTGATCACGGGCGCGGCTGATGTCGAGCGAGCGGCGAGAGTGATCATTCCTCACTGCGATTCCATTCGTGCGGCGGCGCGCAGTCTGCGCGATGACGGCCTTGTGGCACCACTTCTGAGCGTCTGCGATTCGAACCGACCGCTGCTCGCCGTGTCGTCCGGTTTGCACATGTTGATGGATGTCATCCACGATGAAGGCCAGCACACAGGTCTTGGCGTCCTTAACGGCAAATCCATCGTGTTCGACTTCGGCAATCACCCGGCTGCCCGCCATTTCGTCCTGCCGCATCAGGGGTGGAACCAGGTCCACTGGACGGCAGCCAATCCCCTGCTGACCGGGCTCGAATCCGGCGAGTACTTCTACTTCGATCACGCACTTCACGCCGAACCGCTTGATTCGAACGTAGTCGCCGCGACCTGCAACCACGGCGTTGACTTCGCGGCCCTGCTGGCGACGTCGCACGTCTTCGCGACCCAGTTTCTGCCGGAAAAATCGGAAGAAGCCGGAGCCAGAATCCTCGAGAATTTCCTGCGTTTGTAATGATGTCAGGGAGCCGATCGCGGGCGGGCGGCCTCAGTCTCGCGTTGCAGGCGGAGCAGCATCCGCCTCACTTCCGCTTTTTGGTTTGGGCTGTGGATTGCAGCCTCGGCAGGGGCGGCGTCCGGCTGCAACCGCTTCTGTGTATGACTTGAATGGCACGAAGTTGCCCGCGTTGATCTGCCGTCCGCAATTGCTGTCCTTGCGGTGGAAGACATCCCCCTTGGCCGAGCCGACGAATTCGAAGTCGATTCCCTCAAAGAGCTCGGGGTGTTCGTGCCATTTGCCTTCCAATTGCGGCTGATCGCCTTCGGCGAGTGGCTTGGATTTCAACGGCGAACCTACGGGCACGCGCTGGGTGGTCGGTGCTCGATAACCTTGCTCTTTGCTGCTGAGGTCCGTGAAGTAGTAAATGACCATGGATGCTGCGATCACAGCGCCGAACAGCGACGCCATGATGGCGATGCCTGCATAGTTGAACCGCTGTTTCGCAATACGCTCAGGATCTTCGTTCGCGCATTCCTGCAACGCGTCCGCGAGCATATCCGCGGTAGCGAACCGGTCGCTTTGGTCGGTCGCCAGGGCTCTGCGAAGCAGTTCGGCCCCCTTCGAGGTAAGCCCCTTGATGTCACTCAGATCGAGATCCGGCGGATGCTGATGCATCGCGATCAGTTCCGAACGAGACTTGGACTGGAACCACGGTTTGCCTTTGAGGGCATACAGGATCACGAGTCCGAGGCCGTAGATGTCGCTTGAGGCCGTCGTTCCCTGGCCCCTCGCCGTTTCCGGTGCAATCCAACCGAGCGAGCCCACCGCCTTGCCTCGCATCATTTCGCTGGCGGTCTCCTGAGCCACGTCGGCCAGGCCGAAGTCCATCAATTTGAGGTGGCCGTGATCGTCGAACATCAGGTTTCCGGGCTTGATGTCGCGGTGGATGATGCCGCGGCGGTGCGCAAGCGCGAGCGCGCGGGCCGGGCCGATCATCATGCGGAACAGCTCTCTTGGCGGGATTTTGCCGTATCGTTCGACATACTCTTTGAGGGTGCCGCCCTCCATCAGCTCGAGGGCGAGGAATACTTGTCCGTCTTCCTCAACCACCTCATAGATGGATACGACAGAAGGGTGTTGAAGGCGTGCGACGGCGCGGGCCTCCTGCATGAACAACTCAACGTTGAGGCCCTTGGGGTCGCCGTTCTGCCGCGATTTATTCAGAATCTTGAGGGCGACGTCTCTGCGCAGAGTCTCATCATGGCTGCGCCAGACGGAGCCCATGCCGCCGTGTCCCAGCAGAGAGAGAACGCGGTAGCGGCCGAGTTGCCGGCCGGACCAGCTCATGTCGATCGAGACGGAACTCAGGCCGGCGCGGGGCACGGCGTCGTGCGGTCGCCCCGGACTGGAGGAAGCGCCGATCAGGCGACCGGATCTGAACTCGGAAGCGCTGACCTCCTTGGCTCTCCATTCGTGCTTGCAATGCCGGCAAATGAGCCTTCGGCCTAGAATCTGGGATGAGATTCGGTATCCCTGGCCGCAATTCGGGCAGGCGACGCATATGCGTCGTTGGGGCTGCGCGGAGTTTCCCTGCCCAGTGTCAGCGGCCATGACTACACATTCCCTGCGTTTCGAGTCGTCCTCCAGTTGATCATAGCTACATCGATAGCCGGCCGGAAAGCGACGGTTCAGATTATCCCGATATCGGGCCTCGATTCCGATGGTATCGATCACAGTCCGCCTACTCGGACGTGTGAGCCATGCTGTCGGAACGTGTGATGACCTAGAGCCTGGAGCTGAGCTGTTTGACAAAACCCAGCAGAACCGGCCGCGGCAGTTGCGGCAGGCCCAGGCCCGCTTGCTCTCCCGTAGCAATCGATTCGAGAATCGAACGAACCTGCGATGAATGACGCGACAACTTCTGCGCGACCTTGTCAGCCTCTTCCAATTGGCCCGAGCTCATCGCGTCGATGTATCGCACCACAAGCATGTTCAACTGTTTCTCACTGGGAGCCGGTTCGGCGGCGCGCGCACTTTCACCGCGCCGAGCCGATCCGCGTTGCGCGCCCACCGCCCCCTCCGGCGGCACGTCGCGATCCTCCAATAGCTTTCGTTGAAGCGCTTTGGCCTCGCGCGCCTCCCGCTCCGCCTTCTTCTCTTCAGCTTCGTCGAGCGGTGCCAGCGGCAGTTCCCCGCTGCCCTCCCCTTCTTCAAGAGCGGGCACGTAAATCTCGCCGCCGCAGTGCGGACACTTGCCCCGCTTCCCCGCTGAAGAGGCGGAAGCCCGGATCGTCTTTTCGCAATGCTCGCAATGAAACTCGATTGACACGTTGTCTCGCTCCCACCCTGAGGGTTCTGGAACGTGCCGTGATTTGCGTTCGGCCTAGGCCGGGTCGTCGGGCGCGGCGGGCCTGGAGCTCTGCTCGCCGCGCGAACGGCGCGCTCTCCAGATTAATCGTACAGGAATCTCCTCAAAAGGCAACGATTCGCGAATGCGCTTCTCGACAAACCGGCGATACTGCTCCTTCATCAGCGCCGGATTATTCACAAACAGCACGATTGTCGGCGGACAGGCGGCAATCTGGGTCGCGTAGTAGATTCGCGGCTGAACCCCGTGTTTGCTCGCCATCGGCTGGCGTTGTTCGATCGCGGCCTCGACGGCCCGATTCAGTTGGCCGGTCGTCACGCGTTGCCTCGCCTGCTTGAAGAGGCTCTGAGCCAGTTCGATCGTCGATCGGATATTGCGCCCCTCCAACGCGGTCGTGAAGGCCACGGGCGCGTAACTCAGATGCGGGAGCGTCTGCGCGAGATAGTCTCCGTAGGCCTCCGCGTCTGCCCGACCCTTCGCCAGATCCCACTTGTTGACGACCAGAATGCAGGGTTTGAACTCACTGACGATGTACTGTCCCAGCTTCTTGTCGACTTCGCTGATCGGCACGGTGGAGTCGATGAGAAAGAGCACAACATCCGCACGGCGGATCGACGCCAGCGCACGCGAGTAGCCGTAGAACTCAATGTCGGACTTCTGCTTGCGCTTCTTGCGCACGCCCGCGGTGTCGATGGCGATGAACTCGCGGTTGTCGATCTCGAATCTGACATCGATGGAGTCCCGCGTCGTGCCGGGGATCTCGCTGACGATGACACGATCCTGTCCCGCCAGCGCGTTGACGAACGTGCTCTTGCCGACGTTCCGCCGCCCGACCAGCGCGACCTTCATCACGGTCTCGGGTTCGCGATCGCCCAGGTGGTCCGCCAGTTGGGTCGTGACGGCTTCGAGCAACTCGGTTCGATGTCTTGCATGCAGCGCGGAAACGCTGATCGGCTCACCGAACCCGAGAGCGGTCAGGGCTGTCGCCCGCGGATCGTGCTGCTCGGTATCGGCCTTGTTCGCCACAAGCTGAACGGGAACATCCACGCCGCGAAGCAGCCGGGCGACCTCCTGATCGAGCGGCATAATCTCGTCCATCAGATCGACGACGAAAAGAATCAGGGAGGCTCCGGCAATCGCGTAACGAATCTGCCCCTCGACGTGCTCGGTGAGGTTGTCGTGGTCTTCGATTCCG
>NPIF01002025.1_pt1 | contig 18591 bp, 15 predicted proteins | sample 8637461 | NCBI WGS metagenome assembly NPIF01 (sample SAMN07420641, study PRJNA396082) | bioreactor metagenome | isolation source: sample BR12 brine-fed electro-methanogenic bioreactor BR | place: Japan: Kochi | collected 2016-12-09
GGCGGTGGTTCGCAGGTCGGCCAGTTACGGCGCGTTCCACTGGCCGACGGCGGCCAGGACGGTCCGCGTCCCGTCCTCGACGCGGTACAGGCCGGGATCGCCGGTCGGCAGGGTGGCGATGGCCCGCCCGTCGTCGCCGGGCTCCACGGTCAGGGTCTGAGTCGTCCCGTCGGGGGCGGTGACGGTGACCGAAACCGGTTCCGTCCCCAGGCTGCGCCGCTCGATGGTCAACTGGCCGTCACGGGCCTCGGCGCGCAGGGCCTCCTCTTCCAGGTCCGGCTCCTTCATCAGCCAGTGGGCCAGACGCCGGATCGCTTCGGCATGCGGGCCGCCGCCGTCGAAGCCCCTTGCCCACAGCCAGATCTGGTCGCTCATCAGCTCGGCGACCCGTCCTTCCTCGACGCGGCCCAGCACCATCAGCGGGGTCCCCTCCGGGCCTTCCATCAGGACTTGCCCTTGGGAAGCGGTGCCTTCGACCTGGCGGAACCAGCGTCCCCAGGCGGCCTCCACATTGCGCCGTCCGGGCACCGGCACCTTCTCCAGCGCCGTGGTTACCGGATGGCGGTGGCCGATGTCGGTGGTGACGGGACGGAAGCCTTCCTCGATGACGCGCCCCGTCGGCTGCACCGGCAGGATTTCGCCCAGCGGCGTGTCGGCAAGGCTGCGCGGCCCGGCGAATTCCGGCCCCACCGCCAGCAGCAGGGCGCCGCCGCCGCGCACGAAGTTGACGATGTTCTCGAAATAGAGCGGCGGCAGCACGTTGCGCACGATGTAGCGGTCGAACACGATCAGGTCGAACTCGTCGATGCGCTGCTCGAACAGTTCCTGGGTCGGGAAAGCGATCAGCGCCAGCTCGCGCAGCGGTGTGAAGTCGTCCTTCTCCGGCGGCCGCAGGATGGTGAAGTGGACCAGGTCGACCGAAGGGTCCGACTTCAGCAGGTTGCGCCAGGTCCGCTCGCCCAGATGCGGCTGTCCCGAAACCAGCAGCACCCGCAGGCGGTCGCGCACGCCGTTGACGGCGACGACCGCCCGGTTGTTGAGCTGTGACAGCTCGCCCTCCAGCGGCTCGGCCTCAAGCTCGATGACCGTCGGACCACCGTGCTCCAGGGTCAGCGTGGTCTCGTGAGGGGCGCCGACCGGCACCGTTTCCTCGCCCAGGGTTTCGCCGTCGCGGCGCAGAGTGACCCGCGCCCGCGCGTTCTCTGTCCCCGGATGATCCTCGATGCGGTAGGTGACGGAGATCTCCTTGCCGACGATGCCGTATCCCGGCACGGTCTCCCCCACGATGCGGCGGTCCGTTTCGTCGCGGCGGCCGGTCAGCAGCACGTGCACCGGTCCGGGCAGGGTCACGTCGTCGCGCGTTGCCGGGGCGTCGTGGACCTGGCCGTCGGTGATCATCACCGCGCCGGCGAAGCGTCCCGTGGGGATTTCGGCGGCGGCCCTTTCCACGGCCGCGGTCAGCGGGGTCCCCTCGCTGCCGTCGGGGCCGGCGCCCGGCACTTCGATGACCCGCACTTCCAGGTCGGGGTATTCGGACAGGCTTTTCTGCAGGTTGTCGAGGGCGTCCCGCGCCCGCGCCCGGCGCTCCCCGGTCCGCTGGCTCGGCGAGGTATCGACGGCGACGATCGCAATATCTCCCTGCGGCGTGCGGTCCTCGCTGATCAGCCGCGGCTCCAGCAGAGCGACGGCGAGCAGCACCAGGGCCAGGGCCCGCCACACCGTGCCGCGGGCCCGCCGCGAGGCGCCGATCACCAGCAGCAGCAGGCCGATGCCCGCCAGGGCCGCGATCAGCGGCCACGGCAGCAGCGGCGACCAGGTAATCGCGCCGCTCACAGCCCCAGCCTTTCCAGGATGGCCGGAAGATGGACCTGATCGCCCTTGTAGTTTCCGGTCAGGGTGTACATCACCAGATTGATGCCGAAGCGGTAGGCCATCTCCCGCTGCCGCTCGCCGCCCGGCACCACCGCGTAGAGGGGCCGCTGGGCGGCGTCCATGGCCCAGGCGCCGGCCCAGTCGTTGCTGCCGGCGATGACCGGCGAAACGCCGTCGTTGATGCGCTCACCGGCCCGTTCGATCCACAGGGTGCTGCCGGTCCAGCGCCCCGGGAAGTCGCGCAGCAGATAGTAGGACCGGCCCAGCACATGCTCCTGCGGCACCGGGCTCAGCGGCGGGATCTGCAGCCGGTCGGCCAGGGTCCGCATGGTATCGAGGGCGACCGCGCCGTTGGGATCGCGCGAATCGAACAGGATCACGCCGCCGCCCGACAGATAGTCGCGGATACGCACGGCCGCCTCCGGCGACGGAACCGCACCGTCGACCAGCGGCCAGTAGACGAAGGGGAAGAACAGCAGGTCGTCGGCCTCGATGTCGACGCCCACCGGATCGCCGAGCTCGGCGGCGGTGCGCCGGTTGACGATGACGCTCAGGCCCATCAGCCCGGCCCGGCTGGTCGAATCGATGCCGTCGTCGCCGGTGATCACATAGGCCAGGCGCGTCGTCACCGCCGCTTCCAGGGCGAAGGCGTCGCCGCCGAGGTTCTCCAGCGCTTGTGCCTCGACGCGGCCGCCGGCCGGCGCCAGGGCGATCAGCACCACGGCGGCGGCGGCAACCTGCCGCGGCCGCAGCAGTCCGCGCAGGATCATCGCCGCCAGCAGATCGATCAGGAACAGCACCATCGCCAGTCCCATCAGCCACGGCCGGAAGGCGATTTCCCGCTCCCTGCCGTAGACTTCGGTGGTCACGCCCGGGGCCAGCGTCGTCAGGGCCTGCAATGTCGGCAGGCTCGGCGCCAGGTTGAGGGCCCGTCGCGCCTCGCCGCGGCCGTAGAACCCGGGCGGATGGTCCGGCCCGGCCAGAGTCGACGGGAAGTCGGTGGCGTCGATGCCGATGGCGCTCGGCGGCGGCGCGCCGAGGACGCCGAAGCCGTCGAGGATCTCCAGCGGCGCCAGGGTCGCCGTCTCGTTACCGGTGGCGGTGCCCTGGCTCAGGCCGACGATCCGCTGCAGCATCTCGACGAACAGGCCCGATATCGCCAGGTCCGACCAGGCGGCGTTGGCGCTGGTATGGACTAGGATCGTCCAGCCGTTGCCGCGCGGCGCGGCGGTGATCAGGGGCGTCCCGTCGGCCAGCCTCACCCAGGTCCGCTCGGCGAGGTCGAGGGCCGGTTGCGCCAGCACCTGGGCGGAAACGGTCACGTCGCCGGGAACGGTCAGGCCGGCGAAGGGGCTCTCGGGCGCAAAGGGGGCCAGCTTGGCCGGCCGGCTCCAGGAAAGCGCCCCGCCCAGGGTCCGGCCGCCCGGCCGCAACGGCACCGGCAGCAGCGATTCCAGGGCCGGATTGCCGGCCGCCTCGGCCAGTACCGGCCCGGCGAAGCGCAGCAGGATGCCGCCGTTCTCGACCCATCGGCCCAGGATTTCGCCGTCGCCTTCGGTCAGCGGGCTGGCATCGGCGACCACCAGCACCGCGAGCTGGCGCTCCAGCAGGCTGTCGACGGTGCCGCGGCGGATTTCGGTGAACGGCTCCAGGGCCCGCTCGACGTAGAAGAACTCGCTCAGCAGCGGCTGGGCGTCGGGATCGCGGCTGCCGGTGACCAGGCCGACCGGCCGCCGCCGCCAGCGCTCGTCGAGCCGGACCAGCCGATTCCGCAGCTCGGCCGGCAGGTCGATGGTGGTTTCGGCATCGGTGCTGCCATCCGTGAATTCCAGCGGCTGGCGGGCCAGCAGGGTGCCGTCGGCGGCATAGGCACGCAGCCACAGGTTGGCCAGGCCCTGCGGCGAGGCTCTCTCGGCGGCGGCCCGCAAACCGGATGTGCCGTTCTCGGGCGGCAGGAGGCGGGCGATCGGCTGCCCCGGCGGGTCGCGCAGCACCCGCAGCGGCGCGATATCGCGCAGTCCGGCGATCCAGGTCGCGGTCGCGGCATCCGACAGGCCGTCGCTCAGCCAGATGACCTCGCCGGGCGGCGTCGCGGTCAGCGCCGGCGCCTGGCGGATACGGGCCAGGGCGGCCTCGTGGTCGGTCGTCCAGGGCTGCGGCTTCAGGGCTTCGGCCCGGCTGCGGGCGGTATCGGCGGAGGTCAGGCTGATGTCCTCGGCCGCCGCGCTCGCCGGCCGTGCCGCGGTGGTGACCAGGGCGACCGTGCGGCCTTCGCGCCCGGCCTGGTCGAGAAGTCCGGCCAGCGCCGTCTGCCGGGCCGGCCAGTCGCGGGCGGCGGCCCAGCCGTTGTCGACGGCGATCAGCAGCGGCCCGGCGCCCTGGATTTCGCGGCCCGCGTTCATCACCGGCGAGGCCAGAGCCAGGATCAGCACCGTCGCCAGCAGCAGCCTGAGCAGGATCAGCCACAGCGGCGACTTGGCCGAGGTCTCCTCGGGCGTCACCAGCCGGGCCAGGATGCGCAGCGGCGGGAAAACCATGCGGAACGGTGCCGGCGGCGTCAGCCGCAGCAGCCACCAGATGGCCGGCAGCGCAATCAGCGCGGCCAGTGCCCAGGGGGCGGCGAAGGACAGGGCGCCGAGGCTCAGCATCGCTAGGTCACCTCGGACAGGGCCAGGAACAGGCTCAGCAGCGGCGTTTCCGGCGGCTGGTCGGTGTGGTGGGTGGCCAGGGTCCAGCCGCTCTGTCGTGCTAAGGCCTCGAGCCCGCGCCGGTGGGCCGCCAGTTCGTCGCGATAGCCGCTGCGTATCGATTCGACGCGGCCGATCAGCACCCGTCCCTCGGCCTCGGGGCCCTCGAACTCGACGCGGCCGCCGAACGGCAGCGTTTCCTCGGCCGGATCGAGGATCTGCAGCAGGTGACCGCGCACGCCGCGCGCCGCGAAGTTGGCGATCGCCGTCTGCACATCTTCCAGCGGCTCGAGGAAATCGCCGATCCACACGGTCCGGGCATAGCGCGGCAGGGCCTCGATGGCCGGCAGGCTGCCGGTGATCACGCGGCGGCTTTCGACCGATTCGGCGATCCGCGACAGGGTCGCCCGGCCGGTGCCCGGTGGCAGGCCGGACCCCATCAAGGCTACGTGCTCGCCGCCGCGAACCAGCAGCGACGCCAGGGCCAGGGCCAGCAGGTCGGCCCGTTCGCCCTTGGCCGGAAGCCGGTCGGTCGAGCGGTAGGCCATCGACGCCGACGAATCCCGCCACAGCCACACGGTCTGCGCCGCTTCCCATTCGGTCTCGCGGACGTAGAGCGGCTGCGACTTGGCCGACTGCCGCCAGTCGATGGACGACGCCGGGTCGCCCCATTGATAGCGCCGGTATTGCCAGAAGGTTTCGCCTTGGCCGACCCGGCGGCGTCCGTGAACCCCCTGCGACACCGTGGCCGCCACCCGCTCGGCCGCCACCAGAAGCGGCGGCAGCGACGCGGCCAGCGCTTCGGCGCGATAGTGCAGGGTGGTTCGGGTCGCCATCATGCCGCCGGTCGCCGGGTCAGGAGATGGAGTCGCACAGCTTGTCGATGATCGACCCGACGCCGACGCCTTCGGCCCGCGCCGCGAAGGTCAGGGCCATGCGGTGACGCAGCACCGGATGGGCCAGGGCCAGGACGTCGTCGACCGACGGCGCCAGCCGGCCGCCCATGGCGGCCCGGGCGCGGATCGCCAGCATCAGGGCCTGGCTCGCCCGCGGTCCCGGTCCCCACGACACGTGGCGCTGGACCTCGGGGATGGGCGAGGTTTCCGGCCGGCCGTTGCGAACCAGGGTCAGGATGGCGTCGACGACGCTCTCGCCCACCGGAACGTGGCGGATCAGTCTCTGCGCCGCGATCAGGTCGGCCGGGTCCATCACCCGTTTCGCTTCCGCTTCGATGGCGCCGGTGGTCTCGACCAGGATCTGGCGCTCGGCCTCGAGGTCGGGATAGTCGACGTCGACCTGCATGAAGAACCGGTCGAGCTGCGCCTCCGGCAGCGGATAGGTACCTTCCTGCTCCAGCGGGTTCTGGGTCGCCAGCACATGGAACGGCGTCGGCAGGGTGTGATAGTGCCCGGCCACCGACACTTCGCGCTCCTGCATCGCCTGCAGCAGCGCCGACTGGGTGCGCGGGCTGGCGCGGTTGACCTCGTCGGCCATCAGAAGCTGGCAGAACACCGGCCCCTTGATGAAGCGGAACGACCGTCGCCCGGTTTCCGATTCCTCCAGCACCTCCGAGCCCAGGATGTCGGCCGGCATCAGGTCGGGCGTGAACTGCACGCGCTTGAAGTGGAGCCCGATCGACGCGGCGACGCAGCGCGCGAGCAGCGTCTTCGCGACGCCCGGCACACCCTCGAGCAGGACGTGCCCGCCCGTGAGAAGCGCGACGAGCAGCTCGCGGACGACGTGCTCCTGGCCGACGACGATCTTGGCCAGCCCGGCTTCGAGCCGTTTCACGTCGCCACAGAGCGCCGTGATCTCGGGGGTGGGCTGCGTCTCGTTCTCCGTCATGGTCACTCCTGCGGGGCGGCGCGCGCCCCGTTCTTGCTCAGAGCTTCTTGTCTTCCTGCATCGTGCCGATCTTGCGTGCGAGCGCGAGGAGATCCGCGTCACGGTCCCCCGGCTCTTCCGGCAGTCCGTCGATCGAGAGCCGGCGTCGCCGGGCGGCGCCTTGCGCGAGGTCGAGCAATCGCAGCCCGGCCTCGTAAGCGTGGCGGCTCCGTTGGTGCAGCCCGGCGAGCACGGTGAGGTCCCGCTCGACCGAGCCGGAGGGCGGCCCTGCCGTGACGAGCGCGGGGCCGAATCGGCGGGAGAGGACCCACGCCGCCGCGGCATAGATCACGAAGATGTGCAGCAGCAGGGTCTCGACGGCTGTCACGACACGACCGGTCGCCTCGCGGCCACTGGCTCCGTAGCCGTGGAGTGAGTCCGCGAAGAGCACGCTCCCGCCTTCGGGGAGCTCTTCGCGTGCGAGCCACTCGAGCAGCGCGAGGTTCTCGTCCTGGTCGAGGAGCGTGTTGCCGATCAGCGACGCGTTGTTGGCGACGATCACGCGGCCTTCGCCGCGGGGGACGGCGAAGATGGCGGGGGTGCCGTCCTCGTCGATCCACAGGTCTTCGGCGCCGCCGGGGCGCTGAATCTCGAAGCGGCCCACCCGGACGCGAAGGGGGCTGGGCAGCCCGCGCGTCGTCTCGGCGGGTTCGAGAAGACTCTCCTCCGTCTTCCAGTCCCGCCACGCGGAAAACCTGAGTGGCGGGTCCTCCCGCGTCTCGATCGTCGCGAGCCCGAGCTGCTGCAGCAGGAGGTGGTCGGGATCCGCGGGCGCCTCGCCGGAGCCGAGGAGCAGCACGTGACCGCCCTCCTTGATCCATGCGACGAGCGCGTCGTAGCCGAATCGCTCCGGCATCACCGAGACCGGCTGCGCGATGACGAGCAGGGAGTCCGGCGCGGGGAGCGTGCCGTCGCGGAGGGGGTCGTCGTGGATCGCTGTGGGTACGCCTCGCGCTTCGAGATAGAGGAAGGCGCCGCGCAGTCCCACGCCGGAGCGCTCCCGCGTCGATGGACTCCCGCGGTCGGCCGGTCCGAGCGCGAAGGTCCACAGGGCGAGGACGAGAATCGTCGTGATTGCGACGCCGAGGATGACGGGAAGAGGATTACCGCGCTTCATCGCGCCTCCTCTGCCGTCAGAAGCTCTTCGCTCTCTGCCGCGACCACACGAACATCATCCACCGAGCACTCTTCTCCCGAATAGAACAGGTGATCCGTGCGTGCGGAGAGGCGTGTCAGGAGCGCGAGTGTCGGGAAGCGGGGAGATCCGCGCCGGACGGTGGCGACGAACTCCCGGTTCGTCATCTCGGGGTCGAAGCGGCCGTACCCCGCGTGCACGAGGCGGCGCATGACGAGCAGCCAGAGCGCACGCAGCGCGGCCGCCGCGTGCCCGGACTCGAGATGCCGGGCGTAGGCGGCGCCGAGGTCCTCCTCGGGAGGGAGCTCCTCGGTATGGCTCCGGCTGGTGTATCTCGGAGGGAGGCGGCGTCTTCGTTCGAAGACGTGGCGCGCGATGCGATAGAGCAGGAAGAGGAGACCGGCGAGGCTCAAACCGGTGGTTACCCAAAGGACGAATTACGCGAAAGGGCCCGCCGCGGCGAGCCCGGGCGCCGCACGAGCGAGCGAGCGCCAGAGCTTCGATGCGACATCGCCGAGATACTCTCGCGGACCCGGACGCTGAACGCGCCGCAGCTCCTCTTCTTCGTAGATCGTCTCGAGCAGCTCTCGATCGGGGGCCTCCTGCTCCGCGGGCGCAGCCTCGACCGGCTCGTCCGCGAAGACCAGGGGCGCGGCGAGCAGCAGCAAGAGGAGGATCGAGGCGCGCCGCACGGTCAGGCCCCCGCTCCGTCGAGCGTGGCGAGGCGCCGGGAGACCGCGTTGTCGAGATCCTGGCCTTCCCGCTGGTTCCGGAGGCCGAGGAACAGGAACGACAAGGCGAGCGCGCTGTACATGTGGCAGATCGCCTCGAAGAGGGGCGTGATCAGCAGCGTGAGGAGCTGAATCACGAGCGCGGCGACCGGGAACTCCATCGCCTCACCGCCGAGAGGAATGCTGCGGAAGTTCAGCCAGCCTTGGACCGCGAAGACGGGCAAGGAGACCAGGCTCTGCGTGGCATAGCGGAACAAGGTGATCACGATGACGACCGCGAGCGCGCGGAAGTAGCTCGTGCGCCACGTCGAGAGCGCGAAGCCGCGGCCGAGACCGTCGGCGCCCCAGCGCCCCTCGAAGACGAATGCCGGGCCGATGAAGACGAAGAATGGCAGGCAGAGCACGAGCGGGATCATGAGGCAGCAGAAGCTTGGGACGGCGACCACCGTCAACGGGATGGCGGCCAGCAGGCCGGTGAGCAGCACTCTGAAATCGAGGCCGGCCTTGAAACACGCCCACAGCCGGACTTCCTCGCCTTCGAGGTGGAATCGCACGGCGCGGGTCATCGCGATCCAGCCGATGAAGTTCAGGACGACCGTAAGCGCGAGTCCACCGTAGGCGACCACGAAGAACTCGACTCCGAGCTTCGTGGGGTCCGTCGCCACTTCGACGTTCAGGAACTGCGTTGGAATCAACGGCACGACCGCGACGTAAGCGGCGACCAGCGCGGTCGGCATGAGCGAACGCAGCGCCTGACGCATGTGGACGAGCGGCAGGTCGAGCGCTTCGGCGAGGCTGAGCGGGCGATCGAGTGCCATCAGCGATACTCCGTGGGCAAGGGTCTGAGCGCGTAGGCGAGGAACGCGCCCAGCAGCGCGATGCCGATCAACGCCTTGAACGACGTGGCGAGGTCCATCTGCGGTGAGACGAATCCCTCGACGAATCCGAGCAGGACGAGCCACGGCGCCACGCCGAGGGCGAGGTGCGCCGAGCGTTTCGCGTGGCGCGCCATGACGACGGCGCGAGGCTCGTGAGTCGCCTGGATCTCCCCGCGGGCGAGCTCGAGCCCCGCTGCGCTGGCCACGACGATCAAGAAGAGCTCGAGCGGGCCGTGGGCGCTGACCCACGCGAGCAGGCGGTCGAACAGGCCGTACTGCCAGACGATCGTGAACACGGCGCCGATGTGAAGTCCGTTGAACACGAGCAGCCAGAGCGTACCGACGCCGAGGAGTGCGCCGCCGAGCCAGCAGAGCAGCGCCACGGTGATGTTGTTGGTGAAGATGCGGCTCGACAGGACGCTGCCGGGCATGACCTTCCCGACCTCGTCGGTCCAGATCTTGCCGTCGCGCAGCCCCTCGACGCCCTCGCGACCGACGAGGACGTCCGCGACGCTCTCGTTGACTGTCGTCAGGACGGCGCCGAGCAGAGCGGCGCCGAGGAAGATCGCGACGGCGACGGCGATTGCGCCGCTCGAGTTGCGGAACGCGAGCGGGACGTCGAGCCGCAGGAAGCGTTTGAGGCGGGGGACGGCCGGCTCCCGGCGTGCGGCGAGGTGGCGGTGCCCTTCGAACGCGAGCTGGCGTAGGCGGCGTTCCGCGCTGCTACCCGGAAAGTGCGTGCGCGCGTAGGCGAAGTCGGAGACGGCGCGCCGATGGCTGGCCGCGAGTCCCTCGAGCTCGTCGTGGGTCAGCTTCTCGAGCCCACTTCTGCGCACGCTCCTGAACAGCTCCTCGAGCTGCACCCAGGAGGATTGACCCTGTTCGAGGAAGAGGCGGTAGTCCATCGCTCGGGTCCCGGCTCAGTGGATGACGTGGAAGAGGCGGAGGAGCGATTCCGTGTACGAGAGCCCCCGTACGGGAGATGCTCCGAGCTCGGGGTGGGCTCTCTCCAGCCACTGAATCAGCCGGTAAGCGATACTCTCGCGGCGTTCCGGGAGGAGCACATCGGTTCGTGAGAAGAAGGACTCGAGGATCACGATCTCTTCGTTCTCGAGGCAATCCGGCCACTCGACGGCGAGCGGCGCCTTGTCGAGACCCCCCTCGCGGACGACGACCGTCCCGGCGATCAGGTCGCCGAGGCGTTTGCTCCTTGGGTGGAGGGCCATGATCGGGACGCCGATCCCGTAGGTTCCAGGGAACATGTCGACCGGCCGGGCAAGGTTTCTGAGGAGAAGGGCGCCCAGGGAGGCGCGCGAGCCGTCGTCGGCGACGACGCGAAGGCGCATCAGGCGCTTCCCAAGGCTCTGGCCGTCCATGGCGATCTCGAACACGGCGAAGATCGTCCACTGGAGCAGGAAGAAGCCGATGACGAGAATCGTGACGAGGAGCCACGTCTCGGAGTCCGGGGCCGAGCCAAAGATCAGGGCCACCGTACCGAGCAGAATCAGCGCTCCCAGTGCGGCGACCAACATGTCCAGGAGGTGGGCGAGGCCACGGCTGCCGACACTCGCGAGCGGCAGATCGATCGTGACGTCCAGCGCGCCGAGAAAGCTCCCCACCCCTTCGTGCTGCTTCGTTGCGCTCATGGGCCTGAATCCTATCGCATCGAGAGCTTCTCGGCCGAGTCCGGAGTCCGCTAAAGCCGGGCCCGGCAGATAACGCAGAGAAAGCGCGATTCTTCCTTGCCAGTGTGACGGCCGTCCTTATAATGGCGCGGACTACGGGCGACACGCCCGCGTCGCCACCTCTTTCTCCCCGGCCAACATACCGTCGAGAAAGCTCCGTGCGACGGAGTCCCAAGGTGGGCCGTTAGCTCAACTGGTAGAGCAGCAGACTCTTAATCTGCGGGTTCGGGGTTCGAGTCCCTGACGGCTCACCAAATCTGGTAGCCAAGCGTCACGAAGCGCACTCCAGGGCGGGTTTCCGCCCCGCGGCGCGCGTCTTCGTGTCGATGGCGCGGTACGCCCCCGAGAACACCATGCAGCTCTCGAGTTCGGCGCCCCCCATCACCCAGGTCATCGCGGCGGCGGTCCGTTCGCATCCGGCCTGTGAGCGGGGGGCCTCGGGCATCGTGCATAATCCGGGGCGGGCGGCGAGGGGGCACCATTCTTCCGCCGCCAGACACGCTCGCCATGGAAACTGGGCGAAAGTGGCGGAACTGGTAGACGCGCGAGACTTAGGATCTCGTGGCTTCGCGCCGTGGGGGTTCGAGTCCCCCCTTTCGCACCAAAACGTGAGCCCATCTCGCGAACTCGGGATGGAGCCGGGAGCCGGAGCCCCGCTTCGCGGGCATACCGGACCAATCTGGGCCACACTGATAGGGCGCTAACGCGCCCGGAGGCTGCGCAGCTCGCGCGGCCGGGTAGGACGAAGCAGCGATGAACATCGACCTCAGCCACGTGTCCGACTCGAGGAAGCGGCTCGCCGTCGAGGTGCCCGCGTCCGACGTGAACGCCGTTTTCGCGGAGACCGTCCGCGATGCCCGCAAGCAGGTCCGCGTCCCCGGCTTCCGCCCGGGCAAGGCCCCGCTCGAGATGATCAAGGCGCGCCTCGGCGCCGGCCTCAAGGAGCAGGTCGCCGAGACCCTGGTCGAGCGCTACGTGCCGGAAGCGATCCAGCGCGAGGACCTCTCGCCGCTGCCGGGTGGCGTCTTCCTCGACCTCGAGGAAGGGCAGAAGGACCCGTCGCCGGCCGTCGAGGGCGAGGCCTACGCCTTCGCGATCCTCGTCGACGTCGTCCCGGGCTTCGAGCTCGGTGACTACGCCGGCCTGTCGATCCCGCGCCCCGCGGTAGAGGTCGACGACGAGCGCATCGACAAGGAGCTGCAGGGCTTGCGCGACGCGATGGGGCACATGCACGACGTCGAGGGCCGCCCGAGCCAGCTCGAGGATTGGGTCGAGGTGGAGATCGAGGGCGCTGAGCCGGACGGCGAGGTCGAGCTCGAGCGCAAGGAACAGCTCATCCGCCTCGGCGCCGAGGGCAACCTCCCTGCCTTCAACGACAACTTGAGCGGCCTCAACGCGGGCGAGGAGTTCGCCTTCGACGTCGCGTATCCGGACGACTTCCCCTCGGACAGCCTCAAGGGCCGGACCGTGCACTTTGAGGGTGTGGTCAAGGCCGTCAAGGAGCGCCACCTGCCCGAGCTCTCGGACGAGCTCGCCCAGAAGGCCGCCGGCGTCGAGACGCTGGCCGAGCTCCGCGACAAGGTCCGCGAGTCGGTCGTGCAGCGCGAGGAGCGCCAGGCGGACGACACCGCGAAGCGCGCCCTGCTCGACAAACTGATCGAGGAGCACGTGTTCGACGCCCCGGCCAGCCTGGTCGAGCGTGAGGTCGAGCAGCGCCTCGAGTCGATCGGCCGAAACCTGCAGATGCAGGGCGTCGACCCCCGCGAGGCGGAGATCGACTGGGAGAAGGTGATCGAGGACGAGAAGGTGGCTGCGGCCAAGTCGGTGCGCGGCGAGCTGATCCTGGACCGCATCGCGCAGAAGGAGGGGCTTGACGTGGAGCCCTCCGAGGTTGATCGTGCGATTGAGGCCCTTGCTTACGAAGCGGGCCAGAAACCCGATGAGGTTCGGGCCCGTCTACACAAGTCGGGGGGCCTGCCTCAGCTCAGGCAGCAGGTGTTGCGCCGCAAGACGCTGGAGTTCGTCTTCGGCAAGACCGAGCTCAGCTCGTAGCGAAGGAATTGCGAATGCCGCTGGTCCCGATCGTCGTTGAACAGTCTGCCCGCGGGGAGCGCTCGTGGGACATCTTCTCCCGTCTGCTCAAGGACCACATCATCTTCCTGGGCCAGACGATCGATGATCAGGTGTCCAACCTGGTCATCGCCCAGATCCTGTTCCTCGAGGCCGAGGATCCGGACCGCGACATCAACATCTACATCAACAGCCCCGGCGGCATCGTGACCGCCGGGCTGGCGATCTACGACACGATCCAGTTCGTCCGTCCTCAGATCCACACGATCACCGTCGGCCAGGCCGCGTCGATGGGCGCGGTGCTGCTCGCCGCCGGCGAGAAGGGCAAGCGCTCCGCGCTGCCCAACTCGCGGATCATGATCCACCAGCCCCTCGGCGGGGCGCAGGGTCAGGCGACGGACATCAAGATTCACGCTCGCGAGATCCTGAGAATGCGCGAGCGCCTCAACGAGATCCTCGTCAAGCACACCGGCCGGGACATGGACCAGATCCGGCAGGACACGGAGCGGGACAACTTCATGAGCGCCGAGGAGGCCAAGGAGTACGGCCTGATCGACGTCGTGATCGAGAGCCGCGGCTGAGCCGCGGCCCCGCCCCGACACACGCACCGAGAGGAAGGACGCGATGGCTGGCAAGAAGAAAAGCACGGGAGACGACGGCGATCTTCGCTGCTCGTTCTGCAACAAGAGCCAGCGAGACGTCGGCAAGCTGATCGCAGGGCCGAACGTCTACATCTGCAACGAGTGTGTCGACATCTGCGTCGACATCATCGCGGAAGAGCGCGAGCCGGAAGAGACCGGCCTCGAGAACCGCCTGCCGAAGCCCGTCGAGATCAAGGACTTCCTCGACTCCTACGTCATTGGCCAGGATCTGGCGAAGAAGAAGCTCGCCGTCGCGGTCTACAACCACTACAAGAGGCTCGAGCTCGCCCAGCGCCGCGAGAAGGACGAGGTCGAGCTGCAGAAGTCGAACATCCTCCTGATCGGCCCGACCGGAACCGGCAAGACGCTGCTCGCGCAGACCCTCGCGCGCATGCTCTCCGTGCCCTTCGCGATCGTCGACGCCACGACGCTGACCGAGGCGGGTTACGTCGGCGAGGACGTCGAGAACATCCTGCTCAAGCTGCTCCAGGCGGCCGGCAACGACGTCGAGAAGGCCCAGCGCGGCATCATCTACATCGACGAGGTCGACAAGATCGCGCGCAAGGGGGAGAACCCCTCCATAACGCGTGACGTGTCCGGCGAGGGCGTGCAGCAGGCGCTTCTGAAGATCCTCGAGGGGACCACCGCGAACGTGCCGCCGCAGGGTGGCCGCAAGCACCCCCACCAGGACTTCATCCCGATCGACACGACGAACATCCTCTTCATCTGCGGTGGCGCCTTCGTCGGTCTCGACAAGGTGATCGACCAGCGGGTGGGCAAGAAGATGCTCGGCTTCAAGGCCGACATCAAGTCGAAGAAGGACGAGGACCGCTTCGAGGTGCTCTCGCAGGTGCAGCCCGAAGATCTCGTCAAGTTCGGCCTGATTCCGGAGTTCATCGGCCGGCTGCCCGTCGCGGCGCCGCTCGCCGATCTCGACGCCGACGCGCTGGTGCGGATCCTCACCGAGCCGCGCAACGCGCTGGTCAAGCAGTACAAGCGGGTCTTCGAGTTCGAAGGTGTCGAGCTCGAGTTCACCGACGAGGCGCTGCAGCAGGTCGCCGAGCAGGCGACGGAGCGCAAGATCGGGGCCCGCGGCCTCCGGCTGATCCTCGAAGAGATCATGCTGGACTTCATGTACGAGATCCCCTCGAACGACGAGGTGCGCAGCCTCACCGTCACGAAGGAGCTCGTCGAGCGGGGTAGGGAGGGTGGAGGCCTCCGGCTGATGGAGAAGGCCGGCTGAGCCAACTCCGCTTCCCGTCCCCCGCGGGGTGTGTGTCCCCATGACCTCGTCCAGAGCCGAGAAGCTGCCGATGGTGCCGCTGCGGGAGGCGGTTGTCTTCCCGCGCACGATGGTGCCCTTCGTCGTGGGCCGCCGCTCTTCCCTCGATGCGCTCCAGCACGCGCTCGAGGGCTCGCGGCGCCTCTTCCTCGCGTGTCAGCGCAACGCGCGCTCCGACGATCCGCATCCCGAGGAGATCTACACCTTCGGTACGATCGTCGAGGTCGTGCAGTCGGTCGAGGTCCAGTCGGGAAACACGCGCATCCTCGTCGAGGGCGTGACCCGCGCCCGCGCCGTCTCCGTGCAGCGCTCTCCCGAGGGTTATCTCTTCGCGGAAGCTCACCCGGTCGAAGAGCGACTCGGCGAGCCGGCCGAGGTCCAGGCCCTCGCCGAGGAGGTCTCCGGCCTCTTCGAGAGCTACGTCGGCCGCAACCCGGCGCTCCCTTCCGAGACCGTGCTCTCGACGCTGAAGGTCGGTGAGCCGGGGCGTCTCGCGGACACGATCGCGGCCAATCTCGGCGTGCCCGTCGAGCAGAAGCAAGACCTGCTCGAGCGCTTCGTCGTTCAGGAGCGCCTCGAACGCCTGAGCACGCTCGTCAAAGCCGAGCTCGAGAAGCTCGAGCTCGACCGCAACGTCGACAGCCGCGTCAAGGAGCAGCTCGAGAAGGCGCAGCGCGAGTACTACCTCTCCGAGAAGATCAAGGCGATCCAGCAGGAGCTCGGCCGCGGCGGCCGCGACGAGGAGCACGCGGAGCTGCGCGTTCAGATCGAAGAGTCGGGCATGCCGGAGGAGGCGCGCGAGAAGGCGCTCGCCGAGCTGCGCCGCCTCGAGGCGATGCCGGCGGTCTCCGCGGAGGCGACTGTCAGCCGCACCTATCTCGACTGGCTCCTCGCCGTGCCGTGGACCGAGCGCGCGAAGGAGCGCCGCGAGTTCAAGCGGGCGAAGACGATCCTCGAGCGCGATCACCACGGGCTCGAGGAGGTCAAGGAGCGCATCCTCGAGCACCTCGCGGTCCGCCGTCTCGCGCCCGACCAGCGCCAGCACACGATCCTCTGCTTCGTCGGACCGCCGGGCGTCGGCAAGACCTCGCTCGCGCGCTCGATCGCGGAGGCGACGGGGCGGCCCTTCGTGCGCGCCTCGCTCGGCGGCGTGCGCGACGAGGCCGAGATTCGCGGGCACCGCCGGACCTACATCGGCGCCTTGCCCGGCCGCATCGTCCAGTCCCTCAAGAAGGCCGGCGTCCGCAACCCGGTCTTTCTGCTCGACGAGCTCGACAAGATGTCGACGGATTTCCGTGGCGACCCGTCGGCGGCGATGCTCGAGGTCCTCGACCCCGAGCAGAACCACGCGTTCATGGACCACTACCTCGACGTCGACTACGACCTGTCCGAGGTGTTCTTCATCGCCACGGCGAACGTGCTGCAGCTCATCCCGGGTCCGCTCCAGGACCGGCTCGAGCTGATCCGCATCGCCGGGTACACGCTCGCGGAGAAGCTCGCGATCGCCGAGCGCTTCCTCGTCCCGCGCCAGCTCGAGCGTCACGGCCTCAAGAGCCGCAAGGTGCGCTTCGAGAAGGCGGCGCTCCAGCGGATCATCGAGCGCTACACCCGCGAGGCCGGGGTCCGCACCCTCGAGCGGCGTATCGCGCGTGTCGCGCGCCGCCTCGCCCGCGGTTACGTCGAGCGCACGTGGCGCGGACCCTTCGTCGTCGACGAGGCCTCGCTCGCGGACCTGCTCGGCGTGCCGCAGTTCCGGCCGCCGGAGGCGCGCGAGGCGAGCGACGTCGGCGTGGCAACGGGCCTGGCGTGGACCGCGGTCGGCGGCGAGATCCTCTCGCCCGAGGTCGTCACCGTGCCGGGGCGCGGCAAGCTGACGATCACCGGCCAGATCGGCGACGTGATGCAGGAGTCCGCGCAGGCGGCGCTGACCTTCGTGCGCAGCCGCGCGGAGGAGCTCGGGATCGACCCCGGCTTCCTGCGCAAGAGCGACATCCACATCCACGTGCCCGAGGGAGCGATCCCGAAGGACGGGCCGTCGGCGGGCGTCGCGATGACCGTCGCCCTGATCTCGTGCCTGCTCGCGCGCCCCGCGCGCGCGGACGTCGCGATGACCGGCGAGATCACGCTGCGCGGCCGGGTGTTGCCCGTTGGAGGAATCAAGGAGAAGATCCTCGCGGCCCATCGCACGGGCATCCGCCGGATCATCCTGCCCAAGGACAACGAAAAGGACCTCCCCGACGTGCCCCGGGAGGTTTTGGACGAGCTCGAAATCGTGCTCGTCGAGGCGGTCGACGAAGCGCTGCCCCGCGTGCTCGAGCCGGGGGACCCCTCGCGGGAGCTCCCGAAGCCGCTCGGCACCGGCGAGGCGCCCGGCGAAGAGGCCCGCCCGCACTGAAGCGAAGCCCAGGAGTCTTGTTCCCGTGAAGCCGAAGATCATCGAGTTCGCGCGCGCCGCGGCGTCGGCCGGCCAGTTTCCCGACGACGGGAGACCGGAGGTCGCGTTCATGGGCCGCTCGAACGTGGGCAAGTCCAGCCTGCTCAATCGTCTGACGGGGCGGCAGGGCATCGCGCGAGTCAGCAAGACTCCCGGGCGCACTCGTGAGGTAAACTTCTTCCTGGCCGACGAGCGGACCTACCTCGTCGACCTCCCCGGTTTCGGCTACGCTCGTGTCTCGCAGAGTCAGCGCCGAGCCTGGGCCAAGTTGATCGAAGCCTATGTGAGCCGGCGTGACACGCTCGCTCTCGCGGTACATCTGGTGGACTCCCGCCACGACCCGACACCCCTCGACGCGATGCTGCGCGATGCGCTGCTCTCGCGCGGAGTGCCCACGGCGGTGGTTCTGACGAAGGGCGACAAGATCTCCGGCTCGAAGCTCCCGCGGGCGCTGAGCCGGGCTCGCAAGCAGCTCGACCTGCCGGAAGAGGTCACGGTGCTCGCCACCTCCTCCAAGTCCGGCAAGGGCATCACGGAGCTTTGGAAAGTGATCGACAACGCACTGGTCTGTCATCGAGAGGACCGCGGATGAACCTCCACGAGATCAAGGAGATGGGGATCGGCGAGCTCGCGGCGCTCGCGAAGTCGATGGAAATCGACGGCATCGCGAAGGTCCGCCGCCAGGAGCTGGTCCACCGCATCCTCTCTTCGCGCGTCAAGAGCGGCGAACGTGTCGTCGCCCGGGGCGTGCTCGAGCGCCTGCCGGAGGGTTACGGCTTCCTGCGCTCCCCCGAACACTCCTACCTGCCGGGGCCGGACGACATCTACGTCTCGCCGGGGCTCATTCGCCGCTTCAAGCTCAACACCGGCGACATGGTCTCGGGCCCGCTGCGCCAGCCGCGCCGCAACGAGAAGTACTTCGCGCTGCAGGCCGTCGAGGAGCTGCACGACACGAAGGTCGCCGAAGCCAAGCGGAACAAGGGCTTCGAGGACCTCACCCCGTGGCACCCCGACGAGATCCTCCACATGGAGACGACGCGGGAGAACCTGACCGGGCGGGTCATCGACCTGCTCGCGCCGATCGGCAAGGGCCAGCGCGGCCTGATCGTCGCCCCGCCTCGCACGGGAAAGACGATGTTCCTCCAGGCGATCGCGTCGGCGATCGCGGAGAACCACCCCAACGCCTCGCTGCTGGTCCTTCTGATCGACGAGCGCCCGGAAGAGGTGACCGACATGCAGCGCACCGTGCGCGGCGAGGTCGTCGCCTCCACCTTCGACGAGCCGGCGACGCG
>NPIF01001453.1_pt3 | contig 18580 bp, 18 predicted proteins | sample 8637461 | NCBI WGS metagenome assembly NPIF01 (sample SAMN07420641, study PRJNA396082) | bioreactor metagenome | isolation source: sample BR12 brine-fed electro-methanogenic bioreactor BR | place: Japan: Kochi | collected 2016-12-09
GTGCCGGCGTTGACGTAGACCGCTGTCCCGGGCAACATGCCGACCTGGCTGACCCAGTAAAAGGTGAGAGTGCGGAGAGGAGTCAGCCCCATCGCCAGGTTGATGACGAAAAACGGAAAAATCGGAACCAGCCGCAGGGAAAAGAGGTAGAAGGCACCCTCTTTCTCCACTCCAGCATTAATAGCCTGCAGACGTTTGCCGAATCGCCTTTGTACCCAGTCGCGCAACAGAAAACGACTGACCAGAAAAGCCAGGGTGGCGCCGATGGAAGAGGCGAAAGAAACCACGATCAGCGCGGGCAAAAAACCGAACAGGGCACCTCCGGCCAGAGTCATGATGGCCGCGCCGGGCAGGGAAAGAGCCGTGACCACGACGTAGAGAATGAAATAGGCTCCAAGAGTAAACGCCCGATGTGCGGCGTAAAACTGCTGGAAGTCTTGCTGCCGTGCTTTGAGATAATCCAGGGTAAGATATTGTCCCAGGTCGAAGAAAAAGAAAGCCCCGACCAAGCTTGCAATCAGGATTAACAGGATGATTTTTGTAGCTTTCCCTCGCATCATTTCGCTCCATTCATGAGGCGGAACAGGTCCGTTTTGGGATTCCAGGTTCGTTTCAATTCTCCGGATTTCCTCCGGTCTGACACCGACTGCTTGCAGAGAAGTTTCATGTGCGACGATACAGTAGTTGCGGGCGTTGTCCTTCGAGAATAGCAAAGCGATAGCTTCTTTTAACGCTCGGCTCAGGTTCCCCTCGATCATGATCGCCTTGACCTTGCTCCAGTTGACCTCCAACAACGGTGGAAACGGAGTGTAGGTGCGAAGCAGGTTGGGGACTGTACCAAAAGCCCCCTCGATTTCCTGGAAGCTGCCTTGCACTCGGGGGTCGATATTCTCCTCAGACAGGTTGATTGGCTACGTACCCAGGCTCCTTTTCGAGTTTCAGTTCCAATATAGTGCGCAATGAAGTCAAGACCGCCACTTCCCTTTACAGCCGCACTAGAGGAATACCGTCCTACTTAGCAGAAACGATAAACCGGGCGAGCACATCCGATATTTGAGGGAAAATTCGAGTATTGGTGAATTCTAGAACACTTCTTTACTTTTTTGAAGTTTGTCAACCAACACACATTCGGCTAATTTTTGAGATATAGTTCTTATCGCATGCGGCGATTCTCAAAAACAAAGCCCAGAAAGGAGGAGCCAATGACACTGCAAGCGAAACTGGAGGAGGTAAAGACCGGATTCCAGACTCAGGCCGATCCGGAAAGCCTCGCAATTATGGAGCGGGCCGCGAATCAACTAGCCGAGTCGGAAATTCTTGAAGGAGTTCTTGCTGAGGGAGAGAAAATCCCTGAGTTTAATCTGAAGTCGGCTGAAGGCAAGGAGGTCAACTATAGACAGCTCCTTGCCCAGGGACCTCTGGTGCTGAACTTCTATCGGGGAATGTGGTGACCGTTCTGCGATGCGGAGCTGGAGGCTCTGCAAGAAGTTTTACCGCAAATTAAAGAAACGGGAGCACAATTGGTGGCTATCTCACCAATGCTGGAAAAGTATTCCAAGCAACTGGTTGAAAAACATCAGCTTAGTTTTCCTCTGCTCTGTGATCCTGGCAACAAAGTTGCCGGAAAGTTTGGTCTGGTTTACGAACTTCCAGAAGATTTGAGAGAGGTCTATCTTAAATTCGGCCTGGATTTGCCTCGTTTCAACGGCGATACCAGCTGGACCTTGCCTATGCCGGCACGGTATATCGTCGCCACGGATGGGATGATCCTGCATGCCTCCGTAGACACCGATTATACTCGGCGACCGGAACCAGCGGCTACCGTTCAACAGCTCAAAAAACGGGCAACGGGCTGATTTCAAACAAAGGAGCAAAGCGTTAAAAAGCAGTGCGGCAGCCCCCGGGTGGGGGCTGCCGCACTCGTATGTAAACTTTCGGTCTTTAAAGACGAACTGAACTCACCCAATTCCGGGCAGAACGCGAAACAAATAACTGCTCAAAAGACCGTATTGATTAAAAAACAGCAAAGCGCCCACCACCATCAGCATGACGCCGGCTACGAATTCTACCAAGCGGATATAACGGCGGAATCGGTCGAAAAAACCCAGAAATCCGTGCATCAAAAGACCGGAAAGCAAAAAGGGCACACCAAGACCCGCAGAATAGGCAGCCAGCAGGGATATCGCCCGTCCCGTGGTATCGGCGGAACTGGCCGCATAAGTTAAAATGGCGGCCAGAATGGGACCTATACAGGGAGTCCAGCCCGCAGCGAAAGCGATGCCGACTAAAAAGGTGCCCGCATACCCAGCCGGCTTCTGTTGCAAGCAAAAGCGTTTGTCCCCCAGAAGCATGCCGAATTTAAACAAACCACTCAAGTGCACACCGAACAAAAATACAAGCACGCCGGCGAGCTTCTGCACCCACAAAAAACCTTCCCGCAATATCGTGAAAAGGCCGGCAAGAGCCCCAAGGGAAATAAAAACCACGGAAAATCCGGCGACAAACAGCAGGCAGTGGGAGAAAATCATCCAGCGCAGTCTCCATCCCGGATGAGCCTGCTGGAGCTGAGTAAAGCTGAGGCCGGTGATATACATAATAAAAGAGGGAATCAAGGGCAGGACGCAGGGCGAAACAAAGGACGCAAGGCCGGCACTGAAAGCAAGCCATAAGGTCAGCTGGGCACCATCCATCATTTGCTGAAACTCCTCTCAAAGCAAACATTGTTATTTCACCAATACGTCAAATGAGCGACCCAAAAAGATATCGTCACAACAAGCTTAGTTCTTATTGTCATCAAAAGATCTGCTCCAGAATGTGACCCAGATTACAGTTGATATTTATTAAAATTTTAGGTGGAACTTTTCTCATATTTTGATTTAAATATTTGACAAACGGTTAAAAAATAATCAAACATGGTTTTAATAATGGGTTTATTCCTTCTCGCTGTCTAGAAACTGGGGTAGCTTTTCGCATTGAAAATTGGAGGCTAAAAAAAGAATTAAAATGTAAGAAAGCTTACATTTCGGGGAGGGACTCTTGTTTTATGGTGAAAACAGAAAGTTTACTCCCCCTTTCAACAGCCCTATTGGGGGGAGGTGATGACCGGAGAAGAGCTATAAAAATATGTATTCGTGTTTAATGGGATTTGACTGAAAGACTACTAATTGGAGGAGTAAAAATGTCAAAATTTATTGTTCTTGCAGTTTTATTGTCCGCTTTTTTCGTTTATGGCTGTCAGACAGCGCCCGCAAACAGGGCTGGCGTCGAGGACGCAAGGGTACTCATGAAATGTTCGACATGCGGCATGGAATTCACTTCCAAAGCCGCAGCCATCGAGCATATGGCAGAGCATCCGGAACATGAAATGGCCAACAACAACGCACCTTTGATCAAATGTTCCACCTGCGGGGTTGTGTTTACCTCTGCGGCGTCCTTAAAAAAACATCAGCAGGAAAACCCCGACCATAAAATTGCACCGTTGATTCGCTGCAGCACTTGCGGCATGGAGTTTACCTCACCGGATACCTGGAAAGACCATCTTAAGAAGCACCCCGACCATCAAAGCGAATAGCTTCGCGTTGATGAGTGCGGGAGCACCTCGTCAATCATTGATTATTTTTTAAAAAGAGGCAGCATTTCCCCAGGTTTGTCTATTAAGATTGAGGGCAGGCGAATCATCTTAATGAACCCTCTGGTCAGAAATGCTGCCTTTTTATTGAACACCCTTGCACATGAATCAAACCTGGATCCTTTTCGTCACTGTGGAGACTGGTCAGTCATTTCATCCCTGCGGTTCCAAGGATTAATCCTTGGAGTCAGTTCCAGAAGAGGCACCTATGAACGCAGAGCAAAAACGCCTGGAGGAACAGAAAAAGGGCCGTCAGGATTGGAGGCTTTGGGGACCCTACCTGGCTGAACGGGCCTGGGGCACGGTCCGAGAGGATTATAGTCCTCACGGCACCGCATGGCATTCCTTCGACCATGATCAGGCCCGCTCCCGGACCTATCGCTGGAGCGAGGACGGGATGGGGGGTATTTGTGACCAGAAACAACAGCTGTGTCTGGCCCTGGCGGTCTGGAACGGCCGGGATGCAATCCTCAAAGAAAGGGCTTTTGGACTGACAGGACATGAAGGGAACCACGGCGAAGATGTCAAAGAATTCTATTTTTATCTGGATGCCACACCAAGCCACTCGCATCTGCACTATTTGTATAAATATCCTCAAACGGCATTCCCTTATCAGGTCCTGATTGAGGAAAACCGCCGGCGGGGCCGTGACGAACCGGCGTTTGGACTGCTGGACAGCGGCGTTTTTGCTGAAAGCAGGTATTGGGATATCGAACTGACCTATACAAAGATCGATGCCAAAGCAATCCAACTGCGTATTACGATTCATAATCGCGGACCCGAAATGGCCACGCTGCATCTGTTGCCCACCCTGTGGTTCAGGAACACCTGGTCGTGGGGCGATGCGGGGGAACGACGTCCGGTCATGGCCGCTGTCGAGGCTCCCGCCGGGACGGAATGGGCGGTACAGGCGAATCACCCCGACCTGGGAACCTACCATCTCTACGGCTCGGAACCGGCGGAACTGCTCTTTACAGAGAACGAAACAAATACCGAGCGGCTCTGGCAACAAACCAACGCCTCACCTTTTGTCAAGGATGCCTTTCACCAACATGTCGTTGATGGAGAGGGCTCCGTCATCAACAAAGAACTGAAAGGCACCAAATTCGCCGCTTGGAGTATCCATGATGTCGCCGCAGGAGAGAGCCGGTCCCTGGATTATCTGCTGACCACGCCGCGGACAGCGTTGCCGTTTTCTGAACTCAGTCCCTTTAGCCATTTTGATCGCCACCTGGAAAAACGGCAGCGAGAGGCGGATAGCTTTTATCGAGATCTTTTTCCCCACGCTTCAGATGAAGCCTTCGCCATCAGCCGCCAGGCCCTTGCCGGTCTTATCTGGAACAAACAATTCTATGCCTACGAGGTCAATCGCTGGCTTGAAGGCGACCGATTTCCCCCTCCACAAGAGCGCCTGACGGGAAGAAACAACCACTGGCGACACCTCAAGGCCGCAGATGTCATTTTGATGCCCGACAGCTGGGAATACCCCTGGTTCGCCGCCTGGGATCTCGCATTCCATGCCATCGCCATGACCCTTGTCGACCTGGAGTTCGCCAAAGACCAGGTCGAACTGCTGCTGTCCGAACGATACCTTCACCCCAACGGCCAGATACCTGCCTACGAATGGGCCTTCGACGATGTCAACCCGCCCCTGGTCGCTTTTGCGGCCCTGGAGTGTTACCGAGCCGAACAGACCAGATATGGTCATGGCGATCTGAACTTTCTATCCCGTATCTTCCATAAACTGCTGCTGAATTATGGCTGGTGGCTGAATCGTAAGGATAGCGATCGGCGCAGCCTCTTTGAAGGCGGTTTTCTGGGGCTGGACAATATTTCGGTTTATGACCGGTCTCAGCCGCTGCCGCCTGGTTACAGCCTGAAACAGGCGGACGCCACAGGGTGGATGGCCATGTTTGCCCTCAACTTGACAGTGATTGCCGTTGAACTGGCCCAAAAGGATCCAGGGTATGAGGATATGGCCATTCAACTGCACAGCCAATTTTTTGCCATTGCCAGTGCTATCCATGGCTTCAACAATACCGGTGTCGCTCTCTGGGACGATAGAGATCAGTTTTTCAAGGATGCTCTCATGACCCCCTTCGGGGTTTTTCATCTGCCGGTCTATTCATGGGTTGGCCTGATTCCTTTGTTTTGCTGTGAAATTATCGGCGAGGACCGACTGTCCGGCTTGCCCCGCTACCGCGAATTTCTTATGGAAAATGCCGGTGGCATGCACGATGGCCATATCGTTTGCGCCTGCCCCCATTCGGTCAATTCCCATGGAGACCATCTTTTTACTCTGACGCATCCGGCGAACCTCGAACCGATTCTCGCGCGTATTCTGGACGAGGAACAATTCCTTTCCCCTTACGGGGTCCGCAGCTTAAGTAAAATGCACCGCAAAGAGACGATAATGGACAACATCCCGGAAATAGGGGAGGTTCAGATCGCTTATGAGCCTGGCGAATCGCAAACGGAACTTTTTGGTGGCAACTCCAATTGGAGAGGACCGGTCTGGATGCCTTTGAACTTCATGTTGATCAAGGTACTGGACCGTTTCCGCGACTACCTTGGCGAAGACTTTAGTGTCCGGGTGCCGGCGGAGAAAAAAGGGCCCGTCAGTCTCAAAGATGCCGCCGACCTGGTTAACAAAAGATTGGCAGGAATTTATCTCAGGGATGATAGAAACATCCGGCCGGTGTTTGCAGCCGACAGTCCTTTTCAGCACGATCCCCACTGGCGAGATCTGCTCCTTTTTCACGAATATTTTCACGGTGAGACCGGGCAGGGCCTGGGCGCTTCCCATCAGACCGGCTGGACGGCGCTAATCGCACAATTGCTCACCCGCAAACATTAAAAACACGGCTAAAACCTGTTTTTCGTGAGTAAAGCGCGGTGTTTTCCCTGGGAAAGGGAGCAAACAATTTCACCAAAACCAAGGCAGAGGAGCACGAATATGCAAATCGGAATGATCGGTATCGGAAGAATGGGTGGCGACATGGTCCGTCGTCTACTGAGAAAAAACCACAAATGCGTCGTCTACGGGCGCCGACCGGAAGCGGTCGCCCAGTTGGTGAAGGTGGGCGCTGTGGGCACCGGAGATTTTGCCGAGTTCATCTCTTTGTTGAGTGTACCAAGGACCATCTGGTTGATGCTTCCTGCTGCTACGGTAGAGACGATCATGGACAAAATAGTCCCTTTGCTGGATCCCGGCGACACCATAGTCGACGGGGGCAATTCCCATTATCAGGACGATATCCGGAGGAGCCGTGACCTTTTAAAACAGGGCATCGACTATGTGGATGTGGGGACCAGTGGCGGCGTCTGGGGTCTGGAGAGAGGCTACAACCTGATGATAGGCGGAGATGACGATGCCGTATCCAGACTCAACCCGGTATTCAGAGACTTGGCACCCGGCAGCAAAGCTGCCCCTCCAACCCCGGCCCGCCCGGAAAATGAAGGAACCGCGGCATACGGTTATCTCCATTGCGGACCAAGCGGAGCGGGACATTTTGTAAAAATGATTCACAATGGTATCGAGTACGGTTTGATGGCCGCTTATGCCGAAGGGTTCAATATCCTTCGCCACGGCAACGCCGGCAGCAAGGCGCACAACGCCGACGCCGAAACAGCCCCAATGCGCCATCCCGAATATTACCAATACGACTTCAACCTGCCGGAGATCGCTGAACTATGGCGGCGAGGCAGCGTAATTTCTTCCTGGCTCCTCGATTTGGCGGCCTCTGCCCTTTATGCGAACCCGGACCTCGAAGGGTTCGAGGGGCATGTGGCCGATTCCGGTGAGGGCCGCTGGACCATTAGCGCCGCCATTGACCAGGGGGTCCCGGCTCCGGTCCTGACCACAGCTCTGTATCAACGCTTCAGCTCTCGCGGTCAATCCGACTTTGCTGATGCGCTGCTGTCGGCGATGCGCTTTCAGTTCGGCGGGCACCAGGAACGCTGACCCGCAACGCACCACTGTTGGAAGCCAGTATTGAAACACGTTGCTACGAAAACTCTATCTGAAATTACTTTAACGATAAAATGGTGGAGCCCACTATGACCCCAACGCCCCCTTTGCCCGATCTGCCCCGGCTGTCTTCCTGGCAGGCTCTGTCAGAGCATCACGCCGCCATCAAAAACCTGCATTTGCGGCAGCTGTTTGCCAAAGATCCTCAACGAGCCGAGCGCTTCAGCGTTGAAGGCGCCGGATTGCACCTCGATTACTCCAAACAGCGGATCACCGGGGAAACCCTGCGCCTGCTACTACAACTGGCCGGAGAGACCGGTTTGCGACAGAAGATCAAAGCCATGTTCAGTGGCGAGAATATCAATGTGACGGAAGACAGGGCCGTGCTTCACGTGGCTCTGCGGGCGCCGAAAGGCGCCCACATCGAGAGTAATGGTCAGAATGTCGTTCCCGAGGTGCATGCGGTTCTGGATAAAATGGCCGTCTTTGCCGAGAAGGTCAGAAGCGGCAACTGGATCGGGTATACCGGAAAACCGATCCGTACCATTGTCAACATCGGGATCGGCGGATCCGACCTCGGGCCGGTCATGACCTATGAGGCCCTGCGCCACTACAGCCTGCGCAGCATGAACTTCCGTTTCGTTTCCAACATCGACGGCAGCGATTTTTCCGAAGCGGTCCGGGATCTGGACCCGGCCCAAACCCTGTTCATCGTTTCCTCCAAAACCTTCACCACCCTGGAAACCATGACCAACGCCCACACGGCCCGAGCATGGCTGGTTCAGGCTTTGGGCAGCGAAAAAGCCGTCGCCCGACATTTCGTGGCCGTCTCCACCAACAAGGACCAGGTGCTGAAATTCGGCATCGATACGGCCAACAAGTTTGGTTTCTGGGACTGGGTCGGGGGCCGGTATTCGATGGATTCCGCCATCGGCCTGTCCACCATGCTGGCTATTGGCCCGGACCACTTTCAGGCCATGCTGAGCGGTTTCCATGCCATGGACGAGCACTTTCGCACCGCTCCACTCGGTTGCAACCTCCCGGTGCTCATGGGCCTGTTGACGGTCTGGTACGTCAATTTCTTTGAGGCTCAGACGGTGGGAGTTTTTCCCTACGATCACTACCTCAAACGCTTCCCCGCCTATCTGCAGCAATTGACCATGGAAAGTAATGGCAAGAGCGTCACCCTCGATGGAAACCCGGTTACCTACGACACCGGACCGGTTATCTGGGGCGAGCCGGGTACCAACGGCCAGCATTCTTTTTACCAACTGATCCATCAGGGAACCCGTTTGATTCCCTGCGATTTTATCGGCTTTTGTCAATCCCTGAACCCGGTCGGCGACCATCACGATATCCTCATGGCCAACCTGCTGGCCCAGGGTGAGGCCCTGGCCCTGGGCAAAACCGCCGCTGAAGTCCGTGCCGAAGGAGTACCCGAGGCGCAGATAGCGCACCGCACCTTCGTCGGCAACCACCCATCGAATACGATTCTTGCGGATAAATTGACCCCCGCAACCCTCGGAAAACTGGTGGCCCTTTACGAACACAGCGTCTTCACTCAGGGCGCCATCTGGCAGATCAACTCCTTTGACCAGTGGGGCGTGGAGCTCGGCAAGGTCCTGGCGCAGCGGATTTCCAAGGAACTACGGGAGGATGAAAAAGTCGTGCTGCAACATGACAGCTCGACCAGCGCGCTGCTGCGCCATTACCGGGCGAAGAGGGCCAAGTCCTCCTAGCAAAGTGCGGTCGATCCGGAGCGAGGCGTATTGAAAACCGCGCGTGCGTTCGCCTATCAAATTGAACTTCTTGTTGCCTCTGCCAAAAGGGGGAGTGCCATGTATAAAACAGAAAACTGTTCCAAGTGCCTCCCCTGTCTCGGCTTTGGCAGGGAAATATGCGGCGACTTTTCGTTGGCAGAAGCACGGGAATGGTGGCTGAGCAACGGTTTGGGCGCCTACGCCGCCGGTACCGTCGCCTGCAGTTTAAGCAGACGCTATCATGGTCTGCTGGTCGCGCCTCCGGCGTACTCGGGCGCAAAACAACTGTGGGTCGTCAAAGCCGACGCCACCGTGAGCGATGGCGAACGCTCATGGCCTCTGTTCAGCAATCGTTGGCAGGACAACGTCATCGATCCCAAGGGCCATATCTTTCTGGAATCCTTTCATCTCGATGGACGGATGCCCGTTTGGCGCTATGCCATGAATGGCTTCCTGCTGGAGTCACGGGTCTGGATGGAACAGGGCAGCACAACCACCTGTGTGGCCTACCGATTGTTCGAAGATGCTGTTTTTACACCCAGTGCCCTGACCCTTGAATTGAAAATCTTCGTGAACGGCCGGAATCACCACGGCGAAACGGATCTTCAGACGCCTGCGCCGTTTGCAGAAATGGACACTACCGATCTTCTGATTCACTACCCGGAGGATTCACTCCTGCGTGTCTCTCCCACCGGCGGCATTCTGCGCCCCGAGCATCTCTGGGCGGAATCCTTCGATTTACCTCTGGAAAGGGAACGTGGCCTGCCGGATAAGGACCGCCACCTGTGCGCCGGCATCGCCACTCTCAAATTGGAACCGGGCCGTTGGGTTGGCGTTCGGATGTCTCTCGGCCCAGAAGATGATCGGGATCTGGAAGAATCGCTGAACGGTTTTCTGCTTCGAGAAAAAAAGATTCTTCACCAAGCGATGCCGCCTCTGCCGGTTCAGGAAGAAACGCCGGCCTGGATTCAGCAGCTGGTGCTGGCGGCCGACAGCTTTCTGATTTCCAGGCCCCTGCCCGACATGCCTGAAGGGGCCTCCATCATTGCCGGCTATCCCTGGTTTGATGATTGGGGCCGCGATGCCATGATCGCCTTGCCCGGGCTGACTCTTGCCACAGGCCGCCACGACATGGCTCTGCGTATTCTGCAGACCTTCGCCCGTTTTATCGATCAAGGCATGATTCCAAACTATTTTCCGGCAGAGGGCGGCAGACCACCCTATAACGCGGCGGATGGGGCTCTCTGGTACATTGAGGCCTGGCGCGCCTATCTCGCCGCGACCGGCGACTGGGTTGCCGCCGCCGAGATTTATCCGGTTCTGACCGATATCCTTGCATGGTATCGAGATGGAACCCGCCACGGAATCGGCATGGATCCACATGACGGCCTGCTGCGAGCCGGCGAAGAAGGCGTTCAGGTGACCTGGATGGACGCAAAGCTTGAAGGCTGGGTGGTTACTCCCCGCATTGGCAAACCGGTAGAAATCAATGCTCTCTGGTACAACGCCTTGCAGACCATGAGTGAATTGAGCACCAAACTGGATTTTCCTGATGCACCTTTCCGGGAGCTGGCTGTTACGGCAGGCCGGAGTTTTCAGCGTTTCATGAGGATCGACGGCGGTCTGCACGACGTTCTTGACAGCCCCTCGGGAAGAGATGAGACCTTGCGCCCCAACCAGATCCTGGCGGTCAGCCTTCATCACTCTCCCCTGGATCATCGCCGACAGAAAGCGGTGACCGCTCTGTGCCGGGAGCATCTGCTCTGCACCCCAGGGTTACGAACGTTGCCGCCGGAACACCCCGATTTTCACCCCCGCTATGAAGGTAATGTCCGGCAACGGGACGGCGGCTATCATCAGGGGCCGGTATGGGCCTGGTTGCTTGGCCACTATGCCATGGCCCTGTACAGAGTCACGGGGGACCCGCAACAGGCGCGAAACATTCTCGCCGGCGTCCGCTATCATCTGCTGGATGCGGGGCTGGGAACTATCAGTGAACTTTTTGACGGCGCTCCGCCGCACAAACCGCGTGGATGCCCTTCGCAGGCCTGGTCTGTGGCGACCATTCTGGAGGCCTGGTGGAAAACCGCACCGAGAGCGAAAAGGCCAAGAAAACGAAGGGAGTCAGACAATTGAAAGCGAGAAAGCTCGTTTTGGGTATCGATATCGGCGGTACGACCACCTCTTTCGGGCTGGTGGATCGCAAAGGAGAGATGCATGCCCGCGCCACCATCGCCACAGAACCCAAGCAACCGGCGAAGGTTCTGGTCGAACGTATCGCCACCGAAGTCACCGAAATGACGATGGGCCACTCTCCAAAAATTTTACTGGAAGGCGTGGGTATCGGCGCCCCCAATGCCCATTATCTGCGTGGCACAATCGAACATGCGGTGAATCTGGACTGGGGCAAATCCGTCAATCTGGTGGAACTGGTCCGCGCCCATTTTCCGGTTCCCGTCGCGGTCACCAATGATGCCAATGCCGCAGCACTTGGCGAGCTGCTGTTTGGCGCGGCCCGGAACATGCGGCACTTCATGGTGATCACCCTCGGCACCGGTTTTGGCAGCGGGATCGTGGTCGACAGCCGGGTTCTCTATGGCGCCGAAGGCATGGCCGGAGAGCTGGGGCATACCGTCGTCGACCCCGCGGGCCGGGAGTGTCATTGCGGCAAGCGTGGCTGTCTGGAAACCTATGTCTCGGCCACCGGCCTGGTTCGCACCTTATTTGCCCTTCTGGCCGAGCGGCGCGGGGCCAGTGCCCTGCGCGCAGTCAGTTATCAGGAGATGACGGCAAAAAAGATTTTTGATGCCGCCCTGGCAGGTGATGCTCTGGCGCTGGATGCCTTTGACCGGACCGCCCGTATTCTCGGAATGAAACTGGCGGACGCCGTCGCCCACACCAACCCACAAGCCATTTTCCTGTTCGGAGGCCTTGCGGCCGCCGGGGAATTGTTGCTGACGCCGGCAAAGCGCTATTTCGAGGAATACCTGTTTAAGCCCTTCAAAGGCAAGGTTGAGCTGCAATTATCGGGATTGAAAGGGGATTCCGGGGCGATTCTCGGCGCCGCAGCCCTGGCCTGGCAGGAGATTGCGGAACCTTAAGTTTTTGTATTGATCGGCATCCTGCTGCTGCTTTTCGTTTTTGCACGACACTTTGGCCCGCAGGAACTTTTTCAGAAAGGCCTCGCCTGGATTTTGGGCCTTGGCCTGCTCGGCTATCTTATTTTTATCCTGCTTTCTGGCCACCCTGGGCGTGATGGATCAGGAGGTAAAAGCGCTCAAATAATTAAAGCTTTCATCACAAGAGGTATTCCTCTGCGGGCTCTTTCCTCCGCCGGCAAGACATCTACTCTCGGCCAGAGCCCGTTGAGAATCGTATCCTCGTATCCACTCTTAAATCCCGCCTTGATCATCCTTCGCCGTGTGACCTCTGCATCGTAGCTCAAACGATGCCAGGACACCCTTAGGTTCCTTTCCTCGGGCTCCAGAAGCATAAACCAGCCATCGGATGTGCCGTCATTGGCCGGCATACCGATCACCCCGGCGTTGAGCCACAGGTTTTCCCCGAACCGCCTGGCGAAGGGAATCCCGCAGTGCCCGGCAACAACGATATCTCGGGTCAGAGACAGCTCTTCTTTAAGCTCTTGTGTCTGTGAGGCGAACAAAAACCGATTCATTTTTTCGGTGCCGCCGTGGACAACGAAAAAGGATTTATCGTTCAGCGCGAAGCGCAGCGAGAGGGGGAGAGTTGCCATCCAAGCCCGGCTTTCAACACTCACCCGGGCGTCGGTGTGGCGGTACCACTCCACCGACAGGGTTGAACAAGTACTCATTTCATCAAAGCCGCAGCCGCAATCCGGCGCCCTTCGGGACAAGGCCTCCTCGCAGTTGCCCTTGACTACTTGAATTCCCCAGTTTCGGATCAATCGAATCGTCTCCTCCGGTTCGGCACAATAAGCAACCACGTCGCCGGTGCAGATCGTCCGTTGTGGTGGTATAGCGAGGATTTTGGTCTGTCGTACAAGCGCCTCGGTCGCCGCCAGGTTGCCGTACGGGCCTCCGAAGACCAGAACCGGTCCGTCGAGCCGGCCGAGATCATAAGTCATTTCTATGGGCTCTCCATTTTGAGGCCAGGGGACTCAGAAGAGCACCCAGCCAAAAGAAAAGACACCCGGAAACGAACACTGCGACGCAGATAACGAGGAGCTTGGTGTACTTGTGCAACTCCCCGAGCCACGCCGAGTGGCCACTCGATTCGGTAAAATACAGGGCTGCGCCAGCCATTGCCACAACGAAACTCGCGATATAGCTCCAAGAGGGAATGTCGGTGCGCTTGCCCCAGAGAGAGAAGAGAATGACGGGAGTGAGATACATGGAGGCGGTGCCGCTGACGGCGGTAGCGCTGAACAAATCCTGATTTCCCCAAAAGACCAGCAACAGTCCAAGGATCATAAAGACCATCATCACCAGTCGGCCATTACGGATGGTCACCTTCATTATACCCATATCGACGGCGATCAGCTTGGCCGAACTGGAGAGGGTGCTGTCGAGAGTAGACATGGCGGAGATCACCAGGCAGGCGTTGAAGAGCAACATCGGCACCGCCCCGAGCAGGCGCATCAGCGTCTCGTTCATCTGCTCGCCGGAGAGAGCGTTGGCACCGGCCAGGACCCCTAGACAGCCGAAAGCGAGGATGCAGAGGAAGCTGATCCAGCAGGCATGCAGAAAGCTTTTGCGGGTGGTTTCCCGGTTGGCGAGAAACCCTCGATCCATCATCACCGGATCATGCATCGGATAGCTCCAGATCTGCAGCAAGGCCACCAGCATGAGGATCGGTCCAGGAGAGCCGATTTCGAAGGGCTTGAACCAGAGGTCCCCGAGCTCCACCCTGTGGCTTCCGATGACCAGAGACACCAGCAGCAACAGTGTGCCAAGGAAGATCGCCATCTGGAAGACGTCCGTTCGCAGGGACGCGCGCAGTCCGCCGAGCATGGAGTAGAAGAGCGTGATGCCTGCAAAACCAAGGATCGTCAGGAAGTAGGTCTGAGAACCTGCAACGCCGAACAAGATTCCTATCACCAGCAGGTTAGCGAACACCTCGCTGATCAAGCGCACCCCGATGACGAAATTGTAGCATCCCGTTCCCCAACCGCCGAAGCGCAGCCGGAGAAAATCCTGAACACTGTCGCAGCCGTGCTCAAAGCGCAAACTCTCGACGATGCGTCCTCCCGTAAGAAAGGAAAAATAATAGAAGGCATAAGCCAGGGTACCCCATATCCCATAGTAAAAGCCGAGGATGGCTGCGTTGAGCAGAGAGCGGGCAAAAATCCAGGTGGTCACCTGAGAGAAGGTCAGTGTCCATATCCCGGGCGATCTACCGGCAAGGGTCATCCCTCTGAAGAAAGCGCCTTCGTTTTCCGCCTTGGGCGCGAGCAGCACCGAGGCGATTGCAACGAATCCGGCAAAAGCCGGTAATACATAATCCATTGGGTCTCCGGGGCTTCTGTGCGAGCGTTTATAAAGACTCGTGGGCAGGATATTTCGCTTCAGGCTGCGCCGGCCATAGGGTCGGCCATTGCCATGAGCATAATTGTGGTATGAACAATATGGCGAGAACGCGCTGGGTTTGGAAAACCCGCATTAATCGTCAATCTCAACCGCGATAACCTCCGGCAGTCGGCGCAGCTCCTCAACAAAGTCCTCGTGGTTTTGCGGCGGATTGCAGAATGCAAAGCGAAGCTTGAGTCCTGCATCCGATTTTTCAAAAGTCAGCGGCTGTTCCTGCCGATGGCAGTTCGCGAGGGCATTTTTGATCACCCTCATGACTTGCTCGCTCTCCTCTGTGAGGACAGCGTAGTATGCGAGTCGGCATTTACTGCGCATCCTTCGTTCGAAGGCCCCAAGGACCCGCAAGGCTAAAATCACCAGGACCGTTCCACAGCCAGCCAGCAGATACTGATGCAGGCCGATGGCCAGACCGAGACTGCCATTGACCCAGATGAGCGCCGCCGTAGTCATGCCACGGACGGCCCCCTGATGTTTCATCACCACCCCGGCGCCAAGAAACCCTAGTCCGGTAATGACATTGGCGCTGATTCGAGCCGGTTCATTACCAAAGAGCTGTCCGCCGACCACAAAGATGGTTGCTCCCAAACAGATCAGAACCTGGGTGCGCAGACCGGCTGGCTTGTGGGCCATCTCGCGCTCCATGCCAAGGATAAATCCGCAGACAAAGGAGAACCCAAGGGGAATGAGAATCTGGTTTATGATAACGGCGGTCTCCACAAGCAAACTCCTCATTCGCCCTGGCTGTAGCAGTCAGCTGCAGCTTAATTAAATCTCCGGCAGGGCTCCAGTCTCGCGAGTAAATTCAGAAAATAGCCCATAACAGTCCCCGTCCGTGAATGGTCAAGCAACCAGAGAGCCGGTGCAACTCGACCCTTCCCCTGCGGTGCAGCAGTAACAGTGTTCGGAGAGAAAAAGCTCTTTTCCTTCTTTGGCAGCGACCTCCAGATCCTCTATTTGCAAAATTTTTCCATCTTTGTCGGTTATCGCCTTTCCGATAGCCTGGTTGAAGTCGCAGTTGTATAGAATGCCCTTCCAGTCGACGCTTATCAGGGTGCGACACATGATGTTCTGCGCGGCATCAGGATTGAAGCGGGACGCGAGCAGGTTCATATAGCGATCGTAGATCCCTTTTTCTTCAAGGTATTTCCGGAATCGGCCGATAGGAGCGTTGGTAATGGTAAAGAGACGGTTAAAACGGATGCCATGCCTGTCCCACAGCTCCTTCCTGTAGACCTCTTCGAGACTGCGCTGCGAACCCGGGACGAAATCCCCGCCGGGATTGTAGACGAGGTTCAATTCATGATCGTCTCCATAGCCGAGGGCGTTCAGCCGGCGAAGGGCGGCCAAACTGCGGGCGTGTGTTCCTTCTCCCCGCTGGCGATCCACATTCTCCTGTAGATAGCAGGGCAGCGACGCGGTGACCACCAGTCTCTGCTCCCGGAAGAACTCCGGAAGCCACTCGAATCCGGGTTCGGTGAAAATCGTGAGATTGCTGCGCACGATGCGGTGCGGACATTTTTCGGCGGTCCTCTCAATCAGATACCGAAAGTGTGGGTTCATCTCAGGGCAACCTCCGGTAAAATCCAGCGTGATCCCCGGAAACGCTTCAATGGTGGCGATTATCTTCTCGATACAGGGCTTGTCCATGACCTTTCTTCCACCGGGAGAAGCTTCGACATGACAGTGAGCGCAGCGCATATTGCACTGATCGCCGAGGTTGACCTGCAGTGTTTGCAGTGCCTCGAAGCGGATGAAGCCGGGATTGATTTCCTTTAGGCGTTCTTTGAATGCTGCAACCATCTGATCTGTTCCTTTCGGCATTATGGGAAGTATGCCCCGCGGGAGTTACACCTGTTCGTCCTGCAATTTTTCACGAAGGTATTACGCTTTAGTGATCACAGTCCACGATCTATTCCAGCGTCATAGAATGCTTCGAGAAGCCCCTCTCACTCAGCGCGATCAGCGTCACTCCCAGGATCAGGACTATTAGGGTCATTAGTATCATTATAGAAAGCCTTGCATAAAGAAGATTACTCTTACTGTTCCAAAAAGGAACCCAGTGCTTCAGGAGAAGAATTTCCGGGGGGTTGGTAGCCCAAAATTCTTGAAAATTCATCAACCAGGACCAGAATAGCTTCGGCTTCTTGTTTTATTGTAATCAAAAGAGAGCGATCCTCCTCGCTTAATTCCAATCTTTCAAGGAATTCCAGGGAGCTGTAAATACACGTCATCCTGTTTCTCACATCGTGACGAAGGCAGGAAAGTGCGAGTTTCATTTCCGTTCCCATATTCTTTCCTTTCATTAAATGGTCCGGAAGCACTTTTGCTTCTTTGTCTAACCCTAGCCGATTCGAAAAGAGAGAAATGTAAGCGGCTTGACTTTTCCTCAAATATATTTACGTAAAGAAAGGCACCATGAGAACCGTTCGAGTTTCGTTCAGGCAAGCCGGAAAACGTTTTCTTGTCATCCGTTCTATCTTTGAGGCTAATTGTCCAGGTCGAAAACTGAAAGACCGCCTGGATTGCCAAGCGGTTTCTTCTCATAGGCCAGGTATAGTGAGACCGTGTTCTTTAACCTTGATTGTGGAACAGAGGAGTGTCTGGGAGGATTTATCGCCGGGTTTTTTACTCGGCGGTGGTCGGATCGATCATGCGCTTTATCTCAGCCACATTGTTGGCCGGGAAACCAGCTTTTTTTGCATGCTCAATCACCAGTTCCCTGCTGGGGGCGATGTAGATGCAATAAATCTTATCGTCGGTGACATAACTTTGCACCCACTGAATTTGCGGCCCGAGTGTTTGAAGAACAGAGGTGGATTTCTGTGAGATCGCCTGCATATCTTCTGGGCATATATACCCTGCACCCGGAATATCCCTCTCGATGAGGTACCTCGGCATTCTTCCCTCCTTTGTTGCATCTGAGATTTCAACAGAACGAATGTTGATATATTCTCTTCCTTTTTTAACGTGTTTGTCGTTGCTTTGGCGGCAAGAAATAATATCTAATTTCTGGGTTCGGCGACAATGCTACGCCAAGAACAATTCCAAAGAGTTTCGAGTTGTTCGTGGAGAGGTTCAGCGAGGGTGTTATCGAGACGTAAATTGATTAGTCTGAACATTCCCCCGAAAAGGCAGTTGGATACAATTGTCAGATCCAGATCAACAATTTCATTATTATCTATGCCTTTTTGTACCATTTCACGCATCATGAGGAATGGCTTAGAAGAGCATATAGGTATAGCCGTTGGTATGAATTCCTTATGTTTTGCATGCATCATAAATTCCATTTGTTCAGGCTTAGACTCAGTGAGATCAAATAGATGTTTCATAATAGCTTTACATTGATCATGTGCGGTATCGAACTGGTCCTTAATTTTGAGAAAATCGTCCGTAATCTCCTTGAGTAGAGCATCATATAAAGCTGAAGCGATTTCCTCCTTACTGGAAAAATAATGGTAGACCGCACCAATGCTGATATTTGCACTGCATCTGATATCTTGCATCGAGGTATTGAAGTACCCTTTAGTGGAAAACAATTTTAAGGCTGTATCGAGAATGGTCTGCCGAAGGTTCACTTTTTCGGTGGAATTTTTTACTCGCCTGCCCATTGGGTCCTCTGTGTCAATAAAAGATTACAAATCCAAAAGCTTAGCCA
>NPIF01001745.1_pt1 | contig 18545 bp, 18 predicted proteins | sample 8637461 | NCBI WGS metagenome assembly NPIF01 (sample SAMN07420641, study PRJNA396082) | bioreactor metagenome | isolation source: sample BR12 brine-fed electro-methanogenic bioreactor BR | place: Japan: Kochi | collected 2016-12-09
CCTTTAAAATAATTTAGTTTTTTGTTTTGTTTTCTTTATGTTTAAACTATAACCTAAGTTGTAACTTGTGTCAACACATTTTACAAAAAAATAATAAAAATATTATAAAATAAGATAAATATATATATTATAAGCATTTATATAAATATTACTTATGATAAATATAATATGAATTAAAAAAAATAAATAATATTTTAAAAATTATTGACTCATTCTCGAGTTTTTGATATTTTATTGCATATGCCGAAGTGGTGGAATTGGTAGACACATTGGACTTAAAATCCAATGTCCTTTAGGACGTACGAGTTCAAGTCTCGTCTTCGGCATAACACTAGTTTTTAAAATACAAGTACAAAAAAGATGTTAATTCTTTATCTACAAAGAGTTAGTATCTTAATTTTTTTTAAAAGGCAAACACCAATAATCCTCTATTATGTTATCGTGTAATTATCTAATAAAGTTCACCCACTTTTTTTGATAACGTGTATAGTATAAGTATAACGTGTATTGTTTAAATTTGATGTTATAATTATTTTATTCTAGTGCCAAAATTTGTGAATATATAATTCAACTCTTTTAATTGTAAAATCAAAATATAAAGGTAACAAATTATTTTATTGAAGATAAAGCGCTATTTATTTTATCTTTATAATAAATATATTGAGGGCAATTTGATTTACAGTTTTTTACAAAACTTATTGAAACATTATATAAATTATTTTCACTAATACAACTATTTCTAGAACCCGTAATCTTTTTAGCTTCATAATTAATAAACTTAAGTATTAATCTCTGAAGCAAATGCCCTTTTAATATATAATATAAATCTTTATTTGTTGTAATTAAGGATTTTTCAATTAATTCAATATTTTTTTTTCTATCGGGAACATCAAATTTTTCTAAAAGATTTTTAATTTTTATATCATCCAAATATGGGTTATTTTTAGATTTTGTAATTTCTGTAATATCTTGAATCACTTTTTTCCCTAAATTTAATTTAAGGTTCAATATCTCATAAATAATAATCGGTTTTATTTTTTTTTCAAATTGATCTAACCATTCTAATAAATTATCTTGATTTATATATTTGTCTTTAATGCAAATTTCAATAATGTTTTCTAAATTTTTTTTACAAAATAAACTATTTTCTAAAGAATACCCATACGTATAAATTATTCTTGGATGAGACTTTTGGGTATTAATAAAACTAGTATAATCTGAATCTCTACAAACAATTATTTCAGAGTCTTCTTTTTTAATCATTTCAATAAAATGTTCCAAATTATTACAACCATGTACTGGTGTTATATCTGCTTCTAAATCTAATCTATTAAATAAATATGTCCAAAATAATTTATCATCCTTTCCTTCTATATATACAATACAATCTGCTTTATTAAATTTTGTTTTGATTGATAAAGCTTTGGATGAAAAATGGAAATTACTCATTTTTATTCTCTACCATAATATTTTCCATTTCAATCAAACTTAAATCCCAATCCGCTGCTATTTCAGGAGAATGCGTAGCAATGATTATTTGAGAATTATTATTTAAATCAACAATAGATCTTATTAATCTTCTTTGCCAAGATATGTGCAATGATAATTCTGGCTCATCTGCAATAAAAATAAAAGGTTTATTTTGCTGAAGTAAAGTTTCTGTCAACAATATAAATATTTGTTTTTCTCCAGAAGATAAATCTTCTAAATTTAATTTGTATCCCTTTTTATTTATCTTAATTAATGAAGAATCAAATTCATCATAAGAATAATCAATATCTTTTCCGGTTAAATATTTTTGTAATTCATTAATATAATTCATAAACGGAGAAAATAATTTTTCTTTTTCATCTTCTAATTTTTTCGAAAGGTCAACAATTTTTTGAATTTTTTGAAAAGTAAAGATATAAGACATATCTTTTAATTCTAATGCGTTTTTATAATTTCCTTTAGAAACTAATTCTTTAGATTTTTGAATTGATTTAATATATTTATCTATTCTAGTTCCTATTAATGGAGTAAATGCTCCTAAATCCTTATATGCATTAATTAATCCTTCTTTTAATTCATTGAAATTAATATCACTCTCTAAAATATTACTTAAGTTTATTTTATCTTCATATAAAAAAGAACCTAGAACATCTTTTTGATACCTTTTAACAAGATTTAAACTACTGTTTTCTAAATTTAAATAATATTGATTTAAGCTACTAATTAATTTATTTAGTTTCGAATCAATAGGGGATTTTAAATCTACTTCAGAATATCTTCGATTTTTTAATGAATTAACATCTAGAATATCTCTATTTACTGATAATAATGATATAGAAATTATATCATTAATTTCTTTTTTACAATTCTCAATAATTCGTAATGCCGAAGTATGATATCTACTATTAAAACTGAGTCGATGACTGTCAATGTATGGTATTTCAAAAACTTTTGTACGAATTTTATATTTAAAATACACTTTTTTATTATCAGTCTCCTTAAATTCAACTGAAATTTGAATTTTACTTTTATAGGAAGATAATTTTAATATTATTTTATTAAAATTTATATTTAGCAAAGTATCCATATCAATAGTCAAAACAGCATTTATCAAATTTAATAATGTGGTTTTTCCTGTTCCATTGTTACCAATAAATATATTCACTGAATCAAATAAATTGGTTTCAATTGTATAATTATCCCAAAAATTAATTATTTTTATTTTATCTATTTTATACATTCTTTTTTTCCTATTAAAATATATTATTTAATACTATTTTACTTGATGCAAGTATTTTCTTAAGATAAATTTTATATTTTTCTATTTTTTGAATAAAACCACTTTTTTGTTTCGGAAAATAATAAAAACCTTTTCCAAAATGTTTTTATTATTTTTTTTATTTAGTATAAATAAGAAAGTGTTGCAAAAATATAAATTTATTGAATAATTTTTTAATGCCTTAAAAATAGCTAGTCATAATTCTCATACAGTATTCCAAAATATGTATTTTCCTCCCAATAAATTATTTAAGAATTAATTATTTATTATAACCTTTTTTTGTGTTAAACTTGATAACATTGATACTAGGAGACAAACAAAAATGGGCAACAATAATAAGCAACAAGAAAGAGCTGAACTTCATAAGACTATATGGGGAATAGCTAATGATTTTAGAGGTAGTATTAATGGATAATTTGAAAAGAACAACAATAAATATACAAGAAAAAGCAAATATGATTTGGAATATTGCTGATATAATTGGACAAGGTTTATATAAACCACATGAATATGGAAATGTTATTATTCCTTTTACAGTTTTAAAAAGGTTCGATGATACTCTTAAATCAACAAAAGAGAAAGTTTTAAAAAAATATGAAGATGTAAAAAACTTCGAAGTTAAAGATGGATTTTTAACAACTGAATCTGGATATGATTTTTACAATGTTAGCAAATATACTTTTGAAAAATTATTAACAGATGAAGCAAACATAAATACAAATTTTGAGCTTTATTTGGCAGGATTTTCAGATAATGTTCAAGATGTTATAGAAAATCTTAATTTCATGCAAGAAGTTAAAAAATTACAAGACTCCAATTGTTTGTTTTTAATAATTCAAGAGTTTAATAAAAAGTCATCATATTTAGGTCCAGATCAAGTTAGTACTACAGATATGGGATACATTTTTGAAGAGATCATAAGAAAGTTTTCAGAATCATATAATGAACAAGCAGGAGCTCACTTTACTGCAGCTGATTTAGTTACTCTTGCAACTGACTTATTAGTTTGTGAAGACTCTGAAAAAGAAAGAAAAAAATCAGAAGTAATTTCAATTTATGATATGGCAATGGGAACTTCTCAAATGCTAACAGTACTTTCTGATAGATTAAAAGAAATGGATAATACCTTAAATATTATTCCTTTTGGTTGTGAGATAAATCATCAAACTTATGCAATTGCTAAAGCTGATGCAATGATAAGAGGAGCTGATTCTTCAAATTTTAAATGTGGTGATACTCTTACTGATGATTACTTTCCAAATATGAAATTTGATAAAATTATTTCTAATCCTCCTTTTGGCATCGATTATAAGAAAGAAAAGAAATCTATTGAAAACCAAAACAAAAAATTAGGAAATTTAAGTCGATTTCATGTAGGATTACCTAAGATTTCAGATGGACAACAATTATTTGATTTAAATGGATTAGCTAAACTTAAAGATGATGGAAGAATGGCAATTTTTCATAATGGATCTTCACTATTCGCAGGTGATGCTGGATCAGGTTCTTCTGAAATACGTAGATACATTATCGAAAATGATTGGCTAGAAGCAATTATACAACTACCTAATGATGTTTTTTATAATACAGGCATTACCACTTATATATGGATTATTTCTAAAAATAAACCTCCTTTTAGAAAAGGTAAAGTTCAATTAATAGATGCTTCAAAGGCCTTTGAAACTAGAAGAAAATCTATTGGTAATAAACGAAATGATATTACAGAAAAATGTCGAGAGTTAATAATTACTGCCTATGGTGAATTTATAAAGGATAAAATTTATACAATACATATTTCTAGTAAAGATATTACTGTTGAATCAAAAATATTTGATAATGAAGATTTTGGCTATTCTAAAATTGTTATAGAATCACCTCAACTTGATGAAAGTGGTAATATTCTTTTAAAAAAAGGGAAACCTATTGCTGATACAAGTAAAAGAGATACTGAAAATGTTCCTTTAAAAGAAGATATTGAAGAATATTTTAATAAAGAAGTTTTGCCTTTTAACAAAGGGGCTTGGATAGATAAGAAGAAAACAAAAATTGGTTATGAGATTCCATTTACTAGATATTTTTATAAATATGTAAAACCAGAAAAATCCGATGATATTATGATAAAAATAAAAGAATTAGAAGTTGCTATAAGTAGTTCTCTAAATTCATTGTTTAATGATGAAGGTAAATAACATGAGAGAGCTTAAAGAAAGTAATATAGAATGGATTGGAAAAATTCCAAAAAATTGGAGAGTTTTTAAAGTAAAAAATGCTTTTTTTATAAGAAAAGAAAAGGCTAAATTAAAAAATCCAGTAGTATTATCATTAGCAAGAAATGGTATTAATATTCGTGATATTAAAAACAATGAAGGACAAATAGCTGAAAGTTATTTCGATTATAATTTAGTAAAAAAGGGAGATTTATTATTAAACCCAATGGATTTATATAGTGGCGCAAATTGTAATGTTTCTAATGTTAATGGAGTAATAAGCCAAGCATATACTAAATTAGTAGGGAAAAAACAAATTAACCCTTATTTTTATGATTATTTTTTTAAAACACAATATTGGTCAATGGCTTTTTTCGCTCATGGCAAAGGAGTTTCTTTTGAAAATAGGTGGACTTTAAATAATGAAACATTAAAAAACTATTTTATTCCGCAAACATCTTATAACGAACAAACTAAGATAGTTAATTTTTTAGATAACAAAGTTGCTTTAATTAACAGTATTATTTCAAAGACAAAAGAGTCCATTGAATATTACAAACAATATAAACAATCATTAATAACTGAAGTAGTTACTAAAGGTCTTAATCCTAATGCAGAAATGAAAGACTCTGGAATTGAATGGATTGGAAAGATTCCTAAAGAGTGGAAAGTATTAAGACTAAAAGATATTTTCTTTTTTCAAAAGGGTTTGCCTATAACAAAAGATAATCTTACTAAAACTGGAATTAAGGTAATTAGTTATGGTCAAATTCATAATACAAAAAATGAATTTGTTAAAATAGTCGATGAACTTTTTAGGTATGTTTCACCTATTTATATAAAATCAAATAAATCTTCGTTAGTTAATTTTGGTGAATATATTTTTGCTGATACCTCCGAAGATTTACAAGGTGTTGGAAATTTTGTTTTAATGGATAAAGAAAATGAACCAATTTTTGCAGGTTATCATACAATAATCCTAAAAAATAAAAATTTTAATAATTTATATTTAAAAAAGTATTTAGGATATCTATTTCTAACAGATAATTGGAGAGATCAAATCCGAAGTAGGGTAAATGGAGTTAAACTATTTAGTATAACACAAAAAATTTTATCTAAAGTCCAGATTATTATTCCTCCTTTAACAGAACAAGGTATAATAGTAGATAAATTGGATTTAGAAATATCAAAAATCAATAAATTAATTGACAATAAAAATAAAATCATGATTGAACTTGAGGATTATAAAAAATCACTTATATATGAAGTAGTTACTGGTAAAAAAGAAATAAACTAAGGGAATAATATTATGGAATATAAAGAAAAAAGATTTGAAGAAGATATTGAAAGTTATTTACTTAATAAAGCTGGTTACATAAAAGGTAATCCTGTTGATTATAATCCTGATATTGCAATAGATTTAAATACATTAATTTCTTTCATAAAAGCTTCACATCCTAATGAATGGAAAAGATACATAAGGTTAAACCCAAATAACCCAGAGTATCAATTTTATAAAAGATTAAATGAAGTGATTGATTCTTCTGGATTAGTTTATGTCCTTAGAAATGGTTTCAAAGACAAAGGTGTTAAATTTCAAATTGCATTTTTTAAACCTGAAACTTCTATGAATCCTGTTGCTGCAGAAAACTATAAAAAGAATATTTTGACTTGTATTCGTCAGTATGCATATTCAACAGAGAAAAAAAAAGATAATGTAAATCGCCATTATACCATTGATATGGTTCTATCTTTAAATGGAATCCCAATTGTATCTCTAGAATTAAAGAATCAAATTACGGGACAGTCTGTAGATGATGCTAAAAAACAATATATGTATGACAGAAATCCTAGCGAAAAATGTTTTGCTTTTAATACTAGGTTTTTAGTTTATTTTGCAGTTGATTTATATGATATATACATGACTACTCAACTAAAAGGGAAAGACACATTCTTCCTTCCTTTTAATAGAGGTTCTAATGGTGCTGGTAATGTAGGAGGAGCTGGAAATCCTGCAAATGAAGACGGTTATGTTACTTCATATTTATGGGAACAAGTTCTGGAAAAAGATAGCTTACTGGAAATACTACAAAAGTTTATCAATATTCAAACAATTGAATCAAAAGAAATTTTAAAAAACGGCAACGAAAAAATTAAAAAAGTAAAACGAATAATTTTTCCAAGATATCATCAACTAGATGTAGTTAATAAATTAATTGCAAATGTAAAAGATACTGGATCTGGAACTAATTATCTAATCCAACATAGTGCCGGATCTGGAAAAAGTAATGAAATAGCTTGGTTAGTATATAGATTGGCTAATTTACATAACAATCATGATGAACCTATTTTTAATTCAGTTATAGTAGTTACTGATAGAAGAATTTTAAATAGTCAATTACAAGACACAATTTCTTCCTTTGACCATAATAGAGGATTAATTGCTAATATAGGTAAAGGAAAAACTTCTAAAGATTTAAGAGATGCTATTAATGATGGGAAGAGAATAATTGTCACAACTTTACAAAAATTTCCTGTTATTTATGAAGAACTTGATGATAATACAGGTAAACATTTTGCAATTGTAGTAGATGAAGCTCACTCTTCCCAATCAGGTAATGCTTCTAGAAAATTGAAAGCAGGACTTGCTGATACTGAACAAGCTTTAAGAGAATGGGCAGAAATAGAAGGAGAAACAGAGGCCGCTACTCCTGATGAACAAGATGAATTAGTAAAAATAGCTAAACAAATGGCAACACAAGGTCATCAAGCCAATCTATCTTTCTTTGCATTTACTGCAACTCCTAAAAAAAATACTCTAGAAATGTTTGGAACACAACAAAAAGATGGTAGTTTCAGGCCTTATCATATTTATAGTATGAGACAAGCAATAGAAGAAGGATTTATTCATGATGTCCTTTTAAATTATACTACTTATCAAGAGAGTTATAAAATTGCTAAGCAAATTCCTGATAATCCGGATTTACCAGCAACAGCTGCAGCAAAAGCTATAAGAAGATTTGAAAGTTTACATCCTTATAGAATAAATCAAAAAGTTGCAATTATAGTTGAACAATATAGATGTGTTACTCAGCATAAAATTAATGGTCATGGGAAAGCAATGGTTATTACAGCTTCTAGACTGCATGCTGTTAGATATTTTAAAGAAATGAAGAGATATATAAAAGAACATAATTACACAGATTTAGATGTCTTAGTAGCTTTTTCTGGGAGTGTAGAAGATGAAGGAAAAGAATATACAGAAGATAAAATGAATTTTACAAAAGAAATGGAAAATATTAAATCTAGTGAAATCCCTTCAGCTTTTAAATCAGATGATTTTAATATGTTAATTGTTGCTGATAAGTACCAAACAGGATTTGATGAACCTTATCTTCATACATTGTTTGTTGATAAAAAATTAAGTGGTGTAAAAGCTGTACAAACTTTATCTAGAGTTAATAGAATTTGTAAAGGTAAAGAAGATACTTATATTTTAGATTTTATTAATGAAGCTTTAGATATTCAAGACTCATTTAAACCTTTTTTTGAAGCTACTTATTTAGATCAGCCTATTGATGTTAATTTGATTTATACTACTCAAAAAAAATTAGAAGATTTTAGAATTTTTAATGCCTCAGATATTGAAAAAGTATATAAAATAGCAAGGAAAAAAACTCAAAGTAATCAAGATTTAGGTAATTTAGCTAGTATCCTTAAACCAGTCGTAAATGAATATATAAAACGTGATGATGACGAAAAAAAAGACTTTAGAGTAACTCTTAAGAATTTTATCAAATGGTATAGTCATATAATTCAAATAGTTAGACTTTTTGATGTAGAAATAGAAAAAGAATTTTTGTTTGTAAAATATTTAATAAAGTTTATACCTAGTGAAGGTTTAACTAATATTGATTTAACAAATAAGATAAAATTAGAGTATTATAAACTCAAAGAGTCTTATAATGGTAGTCTTTCTTTATACGCAGTTGGAGAAGGGACTACGATTTATAATAATACAAAAGTTAATGGTAAATCTAATACTGAAGATTCTCTTTTACCTCTAGATGAAATTATTAATAAAATCAATTCAAATTATAATGGAATCTTTACTGAAGATGATAGAGTAGTTGTATCAATTATGTATGAACAAATGATGAAAGACACTGAAATAAAAGATAAAGCTCTTTCTAATAGTAAAGATATGTTTGATGTATTATTCAAAAAAGATTTTTCAAAAGTTGCTCAAGATTGTTATATAAATAATATGAATGCCTTTAGAAAAATATTTGAAAATAAGGAACTATATAATATTATTTCTGATGCTGTGGGTGGGCAGATTTATCATAATAGTAATAAAGAATAAAAATATGGATTATCATGAACCGGTACATGTTAAATAAATACTGTAATTTTAGAAAATTATGATTTATTCTCGGTTTCGATATTTCAACGGAACTGAGTTGTGTCGAACATATAATATTACTGTCCGAGAAGTGGTTTAAGATAAGCATTATTTTTCGACTTCACTTAATAATAGTGATAATATGTTAAGGTTAATTAAGGAGAGATAAAATGAATGGAAAAATATTATTTATTAGTATCATAATAATTATTATAGCGATAAAAAAACTTAATCCTACATTGTGGAAACTTATTGTAGAAATATTTATTCCACCTAAAAAAGAAGAAGCAAAAATTGTAATTGTTGACTCAAAAATGGAATTAAGGAAAGAAATATCTCTAGCAATTGAAGAAAAGGGTCATAAAGTAAATCTAAATTATATTGATGTATCCAAGATTACTGATATGAGTTATTTATTTTCTCAATCCATTTTTAATGGAGATATTTCAGAATGGGATGTATCTAATGTTACTGATATGAGTTATATGTTTTATAATTCTTTTTTTAATGGAAATATTTCAGAATGGGATGTGTCTAATGTTACTAATATGAGTAGCATGTTTGGTTTTAGTGGTACGTTTCATGTTGGATGTGCTTTAGAAAAGGATTTTTTTAATGGAGACCTTTCTTTGTGGGATGTATCTAATGTTACTGATATGAGTGGTATGTTTAGTAATTCTTATTTTGATGGAGATATTTCTTTGTGGAATGTTTCAAATGTTACTAATATGAATTTTATGTTTTTTAATTCTCTTTTTGACGAAGATATTTCTGACTGGGATGTATCTAATGTTACTGATATGAGTGCTATGTTTTTTAAGTCCATCTTTTTTGGGAATCTTTCAGATTGGGATGTTTCGAATGTTACTAGTATGGGAGCAATGTTTAGTGAATCTGAATTTGATAGCAATATTTCTGATTGGGATGTATCATCAGTAACTAATATGGGAGCAATGTTTAGTAAATCTTCTTTTAATCATGACATTTCAAAATGGGATGTTTCGAATGTTACAAATATGACGGAAATGTTCTTTGAATCTATATTTAACGGTGATATTGCTAAATGGGATGTATCTTCAGTTATTTATATGAGCAAAATGTTCGCTGGATCTCTTTTTGAAGGAGATATTTCTAATTGGTCTCATAAACCAGAGATTATAAATAGAAAGGTATGATAAATAATATTTCTAAGAGGTAAGATGTTTTTAGAAAGGAATGTTAAGCAGTTTTGAGAATCTAAACTGAATCTTTTAAAATATCTTAATAATCGTTTTTTTAATAAAATAATCGATTTTAATTGATACTTAGCGTTGTTTTTGTCATAAATAGAAGAGTTAAGACTGTTAATTGAGAAGTTTAAAGGGTTGAATTGTTTTGAGTAAAGAAAAATATAAATATTTATTAGAGATATTAAAGAGGTAAAAATGGATAATAAAAAATTTATAACGTTGGGTTCAGCAGCTTTATTGTTGATTGGAATATTAAATTTGCCATATGGGTATTATACTTTTTTAAGGCTATTCATAACTTGTTCATCAATTTATATTTCTTTATCATATAAAGAAAATGATAATAATAAGTTGAATATTTGGGTTGTTATATTTTTAATTATTGCGATTTTATTTAATCCTATATTTCCAATATATTTAGACAAAGAAAGTTGGAAAATTATAGATTTTTTTGTTGCTGGTTTATATTTATTTTCTTATTTAACAGATTCAAATACTTTTGAAAAAAAAATACAAAAGCTTTTTAATTATTATAAAAATAATACAAAATATGTTAGTTTAGGTCTAATAAATAATAAGGATCAACTAGAGAGAGCAATTATAATAATATCAAATGTTTTAGAACAAGATTTTAAGACTCTTGAATATAATGATGTAAAAAAGTATGGAGAAATTTATGCAACTTTATTAGCTCGAGTTCAATCTGCTGTTATGTTAGATTCATCTGATTTATTAGAAAGAACTAGTCTATTGCTATTAAAAAGATTTCCCATAATAAGAAATAAAGAAAAATCTGAAAAGTTAATTAAAGAGTTATTATCGTAAAATTTTTTTAATTCATTATATTTATTTTAGGTAAAAACAAAAGTGAGGAATTAAATGAATACATTATATTTAATAATAGTGTTTATTGTATTTGTAATATATTTCACAAATGCTGCACAGCGAACGACAAAAACTAAAGCTTGGTTAGAATCATTTCTTATTGCTTTATTTTGGCCTATAGGGATATTTATATTTATAGGAATAGTAATTTATGGTATGTTTCAATCAAAGAAATAACAACTATCTTCTATAATATCTACAAAATAGAATTAAAGATACAAAATTACTTATTTTTATAAATTAATAATTAAGCCTTTAGGAGCTACAGTTGAATTTGTATTACCATACCAATTTAAATAAATTTCAATATATTTAACTCCATTTTGAAGCATTCCTCTATAGACATCAGTATTGCCTGGCACACCTTTTGATTTTGTAGATCCAATTCTTTCCCATTGTATTTTTTCTCCTTTTGTTGTCCTTAATCGTAATAAATATAAATCAGTACCATTTGGACCTTTTACAAAAATAGGATTTGAAGCACTTAATCCATAATTAGGGTTAGAGGAGCCATCAACATTTATTTCTTGATTTTCTATATTCATTGCTTTTTTTAAAGTTTCAAAAGATTCTTCTTTTTGTTTGACCTTATTAAAAAATGCTGTAATATCTTTTGGTAGTTCAGGTATTTCTTTTGTAGTATCCTTTTTTTTATTTTTATATAAATTCATAATTTTTTTCCAAGTAAAGGGCACAATAAAGCATAAAAAAATTATCATTAGGAATGCTGCAAAATAACTATTATAAACAGATATATCTAATATCAAATAAATAGCATTTAAAATAAATAATTCAATCAAAAATGATAGTAAAAATAAAAAATATTTCATGTAAGTCTCCTCGGTATTTAAAGGTTTATTATTTATTCTTAAAAAGGATTAGTTTTTTTGCGAAATCTTCTCCAAAAATTAATTCTTCAATAAGTTTTTTTATTTGTAATTTTGTTTGAGTATTCGGTTCTGATTCTGATTGTTCTGTTCGATGTTTAGGAAATAAATTATAATAATGGAATGTTGAATGTCTTATAATATATGCAATTAACTCAATTTGATAATTTATAGCTTCCGTAAAATATCTGTTTTTTGATACTGAATTAAGTTTATCATAATTCAATAATCTATTCTGAAATGTTTTATTTATTATATCTTTTTCAGTAACAAATTTATTTGTAATTGCCTTCTGTTGGAAATCAGCGATAGATTCATATAGTTGTGAAAATACAAAAGGCTCTTCGCTTTCATCCTTTCGAGATATATTCAATAATATTAATAAGTCCGAATAATAGAAAAAAATTTCCATTTCAATTAGAAAAGTTTGTTGATCATCAAGATTTAAATTTTCTTTAAATATTTTAGCATATTTTAGTGATAAATTCTTATTATGCATTACTATTTCTGAATAATTATTTAATATTTTTGTATTGGTATTAGATTCTAATATTGTATTTTTTTCTTGAAACTCATAGTTATCAAAAAAAGATAAATCTTCATCTTCCTCTGTTATTTCAAAATCACGATCAAAGGATTGAGGCTTTGTTTCTGGATTGTCTTTAATAAATTTTTTGAAGATATTTTTTACAAATTTTATTATTTGGTAAATTATTAATAAAATTACAAAATATATTACTATGTATGTTGTTTCTGACATCTTTAGTCCTCTTATTTCATTAATTTTAAAAGATAAAATTAAAAAAAACAATATAATATTTTGTTAATCAGAAATATTTTTTTTATACAAATAGTTTTTAGATTTCAAGATAAAGTAGGATACTTTTTTCGATAATAGGTAGAGGATGATAATTTGTCCTCTATATTTATTTGAGGAGAGTAATATGCGAAATTTACCAATCTCTTATGGTAATAGTTGCTATGCAAAAAAATGGTTAAATAAGACTATTAGTTTTGAAGAACTTTGTGAAAAATTAAAAACAACTATTAGAACAACTGAAACTCAAGAAGAGTTCCCAAATCTACCAAAGAGAGAAAAAGATAGAATCAAGGATAAAGGTGGATTTGTTGGTGGGCTATTAAAAGATAATAGAAGGAAAAGAGAAAACATAGTTAGTAGATCTATGTTAACTCTTGATGCAGATAATGCATCAACTGAGTTAATATCTAACTTTGAAAATCTTTGTGAGTATAGAGCAGCTCTTTATACAACCCAGTCGCATTTGACTGTATCCCCAAGATGTAGAATTATTATACCATTAACTCGAGATGTAACTTCTGATGAGTATACAGCCATTTCTAGATACTATACACGGAAGTTAGGAATAGACATGTTTGATGAATGTTATTATAGACCTCATCAATTAATGTATTGGCCAACAACTCCATCAAATGGAGAATTCATATTTAAAGAAGTTAATAAAGAATGGTTAAATCCTGATTTGTTTTTAGCATCATATCCCAATTGGAGAGATTGTACTCTTCTTCCAACTTCTAGTAGGGAAAGTTCAGTTGTAAAATTAACTAATAGAAAGCAAGAAGATCCTTTAGAAAAGAAAGGTATTATTGGTGCTTTTTGTAGAGCTTATAGCATAGAAGATGTAATGGAGCAATTTTTATCAGAGATATATGCTCCTTCTACTATGGAGGGACGTTATGATTATATCCCTGCAGATTCAAGTGCTGGAGTAATTATATATGATAATAAATTTTCATTTTCTCATCATGCTAGTGACCCTGCTAGTAATAAATTATTAAATGCATTTGATTTAGTTAGAATTCATAAATATGGGAATTTAGATAAAAATGAAGATTCCGTTAATGGAAGGGCTCCCTCTTTTATAGAAATGACTAACTTTGCGATAAATGATGAAAAAGTAAAATCAATTATAACTAAGGAGAAAATAGAAGCAGCTGGAATTGAATTTGAAGAAGATTGGAATAAAAATTTAGAAATTGATAAGAAAGGGAATATTATATCTTCTTTTAGTAATTTCTTATTGATATTAAAGAATGATCAAAATATACAAAATATAAAATTTAATATACTCAGTAATTCAATAATGGTTGTAGACAGTATCCCTTGGAAACAAACAAAACCAGGATGGAGTGATGCTGATTTAGCTCAATTGAAAGGATATTTTTCAGATGTTTATAACATTTATTCTCCATCAAAAGTAAAAGATGCTTTATTAATAGCCTGCGATAATAGAACTTATCATCCTATAAAAGATTATTTTAATTCATTACCTAAATGGGATGGTATTGAGCGTATAGAAACTTTATTCATAGATTATCTTGGTGAAGAAGATTCAACTTATGTAAGAGAAGTAGCTAGAAAGATGATGGTTGCTGCTGTGGCTAGAATTTATGAACCTGGAATTAAGTTTGATAGTGTTCCAATTTTAAATGGTCCTCAAGGAATAGGGAAGTCTACATTTTTTTCAAAATTAGGGAATAGTTGGTTTTCTGATAGTTTAACCCTAACTGATATGAAAGATAAATCGGGTCCAGAAAAGCTTCAAGGTTATTGGATCTTAGAATTAGGTGAATTAGCAGGTATGCGAAAAGCTGATATCGAAAATGTTAAATCTTTTATTTCTAGAACTGATGATAAATATAGAGTCAGTTATGGTGTGAATGTAGAGAGTCATCCTAGACAATGTATTATTGTTGGAACAACAAATGCAGAAGATGGCTTCTTGCGTGATATCACAGGTAATAGAAGGTTCTGGCCTATAAAAGTAACTGGTAATTCTAGTAAGAAACCTTGGGATTTGAAAAAGGAAATAATATCACAAATATGGGCTGAAGCTTTAGTTCTTTATTATTTGGGAGAGAATTTATTCCTAGAAGGTGAAGCTTCTACTTTAGCACAATTATACCAAGTTGAAGCTCAAGAATCTGATGAGAGAGAAGGTTTGATTAGAGCCTATCTTGATACTCCAATTCCTGAAAAATGGGATGATTTTGATATTGGACAAAGACGAGATTACCTTGCTGGATTCAATAATGGAGGCGGAGTTCTTCGTGATAAAGTATGCAACCTTGAAATATGGAGTGAATGCTTAGGGAAAAATCCTTCTGATTTGAGAATGTCTGATTCCTATTCAATTGCAAGTATTATGAAAAAAATTGAGAACTGGGAAAAACAAGGTAGGACAGCTTTTCCAATTTATGGGCGTCAAAGATTTTATCATAGGAAGAAGTGATGCTTGAAAAAGAAATAGAAAAGAAACTTGTTGTTGAAACAAAAAAAATGCATGGTCTTGCTTTGAAATTCATTAGCCCTAGTTTTGCAGGAATCCCTGATAGATTAGTTCTTCTACCGAAAGGGAAAATAGGGTTTGTTGAAGTAAAGAGAAAAGGTGAAGAGCCAAGGGCTCTACAATTATCAAGACATAAACTACTTAGAAAATTAGGATTTAAAGTTTTTGTTTTAGATTCGATTGATCAAATAAAGGAAATACTTAATGAAATATGTGCCTCATGATTATCAAAAATATGCTACTTCATTTATAGAAGAACATGAAGTAGCTGCTGTATTTTTAGCTTGTGGATTGGGTAAGACTATTATTACTTTAACAGCGTTAACTGATTTATTATTTGATTCTTTTGAGGTAAGAAAAGTATTAATTATTGCACCTTTAAGAGTAGCTAGAGATACCTGGCCTAGTGAAATAAAGAAATGGAATCATCTTTCTATGTTAATTTCTTCAGTTATTGTAGGGTCTACTTCAATTAGAAAAACTGCTTTAAGAAAAAAAGCTGATTTATATATTATCAATAGAGAGAATGTTAAGTGGTTAATTGAAGACAGTGGTGTTAATTTTGATTTTGATATGATCGTTATTGATGAACTCTCTTCTTTTAAAAATCATCAGAGTAAAAGATTTAAAACTCTAATGAATAAAAGACCTTTTGTTAATCGCATTGTTGGATTAACAGGAACTCCTTCAAGTAATGGGTTAATAGATTTATGGGCTCAATTTAAACTTCTTGATATGGGTAAAAGATTAGGTCGTTTTATATCAGCTTATAGAAATGCCTATTTTGTTCCTGATAAGAGAAATGGACAGATAATATTTAGTTATAAAGTAGCACCAAGTGCAGAAGAGAAAATATTTGATGCAATAAGTGATATCACCATATCAATGAAAGCTACTGATTATTTAGAAATGCCTGATTTGATAAATACTCAAGTTGAAGTTGTTATGGATGAGAGAGAAATTCGTTTATATAAATCAATGAAAAAGGAACTAGTTCTAAGCTATAAAGATGAAGAAATAACAGCTGCGAATGCTGCTAGCTTATCTGGTAAATTATCTCAATTTTCTAATGGCGCAATTTATACAGATGAAAAGAAAATTATAACAATCCATGATAGAAAATTAGATGCTCTTGAAGATATTATAGAAGCTGCGAACGGGAAGCCAGTATTAGTATCTTATTGGTTTAAACATGATCTAGAAAGGATAAAAGGTAGATTAAATAAATTTAAAATTAAATATTCAACTCTTGATAAAACTGAAAATTTAGATAATTGGAATAAAGGTAAGATTCAAGTAGGACTTATACATCCAGCAGCAGCCGGACATGGTTTGAATTTACAATATGGTGGTTTCAATCTTGTTTGGTTTTCTATTCCTTGGAGTCTTGAATTATATCAACAAACAGTCGCAAGGCTTTATAGGCAAGGTCAAAAATCTAGTGTTGTAGTTGTACAACATTTAGTAACTAAAGGAACAATTGATGAAAGAATTTTAAAGGCTTTATCAACTAAAGAGAATGTTCAATCTTCATTAATTGATGCTGTAAAAGCGGATATAGAAGGAGTGACAAATGAAAGCATATAGACTTCTTGTAGCTGCTATAACAGTGAGAGCAATAGATGATTATAAAAAAGCAATTAAGCAATTGAAGAACAATCCAAATTATGATGTTGCTTTAAAAACAAAAAAAGAAATTGAAGATTTTATTAAGAGTGATTGGTTTGAATTTTTATGTGAAATAAATGATGTAAGACCAATTTTAAAGAAGGAGAACATATTTAATGACTGCTAAAGAATATTTATCACAAGCTTTTTATCTAGAAAGAAAAATTAAATCAAAAGAAAACCAATTACAATATTTAAGAGCTCATGCTGTATATGTTACTCCCTCTATTTCTGATTTGCCTAATTGCACTTCTAGTGAAAAATCAAGAATGGAAAAAACATTATTAAAGATTATTGAAACTGAAGATTATATAAATAATGAAATAATTAAATTAATAGATATTAAAAAAGAAATAGAAGGTGTTATTAAATCAATTAATAACATTTCCTATGGAACTGTTCTTGAAATGAGATATTTAGAATTTTTAAGTTGGAATGAAATAGCAATTAGACTAAATTATAATCAAGATTATATTTATCAGATTCATAGGAAAGCTTTAAGGTTGGTAAAAATATAAGATGAATTATTTTACTTAATTTAGAGAGTGTAGTTTTTTGTGATAGGGGGGTGCGGATATTTTTTTGGACAATCATGCAGTGATTCCTAAAGATTTTCGATATTCTATAGGACTTAAATATCCAAGAGATTTCTTGATTCTTTTTTCATTATACCAATTTATATCTTCATTACCCGAATAAGCTTCTGGTGATCGAAGATAAGCAATACAATTTGTATCAAAATAGATTTTTTCCTTTGACATCATTGTTCTCCTAATATATTTTTGTGTAAAATATCAAAATATATAATTTTAATTATTTCTTTATTTTTAAATTAAACATAACCTTTATTAGCATGAAAGTTAGCAATAAATTTTCTAATAACTATTTAAAAGAATAATGCTAAATATGATTTGTAATTTGAGTTTAAAATTATAGTATCTTCTTCTTTTTTATTTGTTCTTTACACCCTATTATAATTTATTTCACCCACTTTTTCTATAATCGTATAGTTGTATTGATTTGTAAATTTCTTGGCAGGTTGAATATGATGAGAAATACAATAATCTATATTCTACATATTCTTTAACTCTTAATGAATTAAAAAGTATTCAATCAGCTATTCAAGATAAAAGTCTTAGAAAGAGCACAATCAAGCAATTTCTAA
>NPIF01000887.1_pt1 | contig 18489 bp, 15 predicted proteins | sample 8637461 | NCBI WGS metagenome assembly NPIF01 (sample SAMN07420641, study PRJNA396082) | bioreactor metagenome | isolation source: sample BR12 brine-fed electro-methanogenic bioreactor BR | place: Japan: Kochi | collected 2016-12-09
AACTCAGAAAGATGTGCCCGGGAGAATGTACTATCCACTTGAGCAGAAATAACCTCCGCAAAAATCGCTGGCAGGTCTCGCAATACATTCACGGATGTCTCCGCAGAGACACCGATATGCAGCACCTCCCGTCGGCGTTCCAGCTTGCGGTAATTATGCACACGACTTTCTAGCAAGTCAGAATTGGAGAACACAACTTCTTCACCCAGCAGCGTGCGTACACGTGTGCTTTTTATGCCAATATTCTCCACGTTTCCACCGATATCGTTCACGGTGATGTAATCTCCAACCAAGAATGGCTTATCGAGAAATATGGAAAGTGATGCGAACAAGTCTTTGAGAATGTTCTGTACTGCCAGTCCAACCGCAATACCGCCGATACCCAGGCTGGCGATGAGTGCATCCAATTCCATTCCGGTCACATTTTGAAGCGTGACCAATGCAACGATCAACCAAATCAGGATCTTACCAAACAAACCAAAAGCGTTCACTGCAGTTCGCTGCTGTTTTTCCTGCCCTTCTTGCTGCAGTTCGGTGAAATAATTGATGATACCCCCCAACCAAAATCCAATCTGCAGGGCAAGTGCAATATAGAAACCCTTATTGATGATCGCCTTTAATTCCTCAGAAAGAATCAAAACCCGAGTCCCTGCATAAATACCAAGTAGGAACACCAGCAGGTCTTTGGTCTGTTTTATCGCATTCACTACCAGGTCATCTATCTTGTTCTTGGTCTTCAGTGCAACTCGATTCCATTTTCTAAGAAGAAGATATTTGATGAGTTTCGCAAGCGCAAAGACCAGACAAGTAAACAGGATAGCTGTTATCCATTTGAGCACGGTGTTGCCAAGAAGAACGTAATTTAATAATTGCATATTGAATACCTTTGTTAATTTTATTAATACGAATACATTATACAAAATCCACTCCAACCCAGATCATAAATCACTCCGATGGTACCTGGCTATAAAGATAGGAGTACAATCAACTTATATGTATGAGCCTATCCTTTTCGGTCCAATCCCCTCAAGGCGCTTGGGGCAGAGTCTGGGGGTGAACCACATCCCCTATAAATGCTGCTCCTACTCCTGCATCTACTGCCAGATCGGAAGAACCGCACAAACCCAGATCAAGCGCCGTTCTTTCTGCAATGCCCATACACTTCATAAGAAGATCGTAGACAGGGTTCAAGACATACATAGCAAGGGCGAGGCAATTGACTACATCACTTTTGTTCCTGATGGTGAACCAACGCTTGAAGAAAATCTGGGGGAAATGCTTTCAATGTTGAAAGAGATCCGGATACCTACCGCCGTCATCACCAATGCAAGCCTGATGTGGGATGCCCAAGTACGTGATGATCTGGCAAAGGCAGATCTCGTATCAGTCAAGGTTGATGCGATCCAACTTGAAACATGGGAAAAGATCAACCGCCCTCATAAAGACTTGATGTTGGATGATATCTTGGAAGGTATCCGCCGTTTCGCTTCTGTATATACAGGAACACTCATCACCGAGACCATGCTAGTGGATAACATCAACGACGATAAACGCAAATTGGAATTGGTCGCGGAATTCTTGAGCACCATCTCACCAGCATCCGCCACCATTTCCACCCCCACTCGCCCACCGGCTGAAAATAGTGTTAAACCAGCCACCCAACTCGCGATCACACGAGCGCATCAGATCTTCGAAAATAGGGGATTAAATGTTCAGCTAACCATCACTCCAGAAGGAGACAGCTTCACCATCGCCGGCGAACTGGAAGAGGAGATATTGAACATCACAGCCCTGCATCCGCTCTCGAAAACGAAGATGCTACACATTTTAGAAAAGCACCACGCTGCATGGGATATAGTCCAGAAGCTCATTGAGGATAGGAAATTAAAAGAAGTGAAGTTCGGAGAAGAATTTTTCTATCTGCGCTTTTTTAGAAAAAGTAATTGATCAATTCCCTTTCAATGTACGCGCGAAAAAATCTACTGTGCGTTCAATGAAAAGTGCATCTCCCGCTCCCAGGCGGAGGAATGTATGCGGCTGGTCCTCATAGAAATAACATTCGTGCTCTTTCCCCAGTTCATTTAATGTGTCACAGATCATCTCCGACCAGCGGGGTGAAACAGTATCGTCCTGCGATCCATGATGAATGCTGAAAGGAGCTTCGATAGCGGTCAGATCGTAGACCGGATATCCGATAGGATCGTAGTTATAGCGTTGGGTGACAGCTCCATACAGCACAATGCCTTTGATCTCATCCACCAGAGTTGCTACGCGCAATGCAATGCCGCCACCCAGACTGTGCCCCCAAATACCCAAGGTATCCATATCCGCATTCTCAAAAATACTGTCCGCCTGCCCAACCTGGTCTTCTACCAGAGCCAGCAAGTTCATCACATCTGTTGTATAACCAGTGAGAAAATCTCTACGTCGTACAGCAGTGTCGGAGGGAGGAAAATTGCGCAGGTTCGGATGCAGCACAATATATCCCTGACGCGCAATCGAATCTGCATAACGGGTTGAATAGTCCAGGGTTTCGTACTCTGAAGGTGGAATATAACCATGCAGTGCAACCACTACCGGGAAAGGTCCAGACCCATAGGGTATGTTCACAAAGCCATGGATGTTCAAACCATCACTGGTGTAGGTAATATAATAGCGAGCAAAATCTTCTTTGCGTTCCCACAGATACTCAATATTTAATTCCCCTTCACCGTATGTGCGGCTTGCCAGCGTTTCGATCGCATAATATTCCGGCTCAGGAGTAGGGGTTGGTTCTGCAACTACTGTGGGAGTAGGCAGCAATTGATCATCAATCATCATCCCAGTAGTTGATGCCATTCCAGGCACACAACTGACTGTTAAAATCGCAAAAATTACGAGAAATAGTATGTGTCGTCTCATCATTAATATCCTGACATTTTCATAATACCAATAATGTCCGAATTGTATGATGATAATTTCTACTGATCCATTAACGAAACATATGAAGCAAATATATGATACACACTGAAAGAAGTTTTTCAATGCTTCTCTCAGTGGTTTTTATTGATTATGAAAAAGCAGGGTTATTTAACCCATTTATCCTTGCTCATCAATTTAGATAAACCCTCTACAAATTCAGGTTTTACCATGGAAAGTCTATCCGGGTGAATATAGTTCTTCAATTGGCCGAGGTGATAGGCTGTCTGCCACAGTGGGATCATATAAAGCACGGGTGTGATCTCTTCAGAAAAATCAGCCGACATTTCCACAAATAGATCCGCCTGTGCTCGCTCTTGTGCCTCTTTGGGACCCAGCAGGATGGTTGTTGCCCCAATTGTGTTGATCGCTTGTGTCAATCGCAGCATGCGATCTTGTGGTTCGCCTTCAGGTGCCAGCAAGAAAACACCTTCATCTGCAGTGAGTGCCTGCATCGGTCCATGGATGAAATTCTCCATCTCATATCCCATGGAGGGAATACCGGTGGATTGGTTTAACGCCATGGCAAATTCCTCAGCATTCGTATAGTTCGGCCCGTATGCCAGCACATAGAACGCACGACAATTCTGTAACCGCTCCGCTACAGTCCCCGCTTGACGCTCATAAGCATCCATCAGCTCTCGTGCATATTGAGGTAACAGCTGCATGGATTGAGAACATGCATCCACTTCATTATTTTTCCCGAGCTTTTTCCCTAATTCGATCCCCAGCCAGGTCATGCGAAACAATGCGGTCGCGTAAGAGCGGGTAGCCGGCAGCTCTCGCTTGGCACCACCTGGTCCAATTAGAACAGCATCCACCGCACCTGCCAACGGGGAATCTGCCACGTCTGTGACCGCGATGGTGTACGCACCTCTCTTATTCGCAAAATCCATCACTGCCACATCCCCCTCAGATTTTCCAGAAGCAGAAATGATGAACACTGCACTCTTGTTATCAAGATCGTTGGGAGGATATTCCATAAAAACACTGCTCACCATACACTGCGTGGCAAGAGCCGTATAACGGTTAAAGACATAGCGCAGCGCTAGCGTGAGGAAATACGAAGACCCTCTACCCGTAAGGAATACTTTTTCAATTTTTCTTGCAACGATCTGTTCGCATATTTCTTGTACTTTGTCTTGCACTTCGCTTTCGAGACATATGGATAATAGATCAGGAATGGCTTGAAGTGATTCCCATATCCAATATGGGTGACATTTTCTCACTTCGCTTTTATTCCCATCGGAATAGATGTTTATAGAACGCATTAATATTTCCTCATTTAAATATGAATAGTTATTGATAGTTAGCTCGATCAGGAGGAAAGAAAACTACGCGATGATCAGGTTGGTTTTTATATTAGCAAACGCGTCCACATACTCTTGGGGAACCTTATCATCCGTGACAACCGTATCCACTTTTTCCAGTTCAACGATCTGCATCAGACACACTTTCCCAAACTTGGATGAATCTACCACAATGATCAGATCTTTACTTACTGAGATCATCTTCCGCTTATTTTGCGCCACAGAAGGTTCGGTGGTCGTTAGGCCATGTTTTAAAGAAATTCCATCCATACCCATAATGGTGTGATCGGGGCTGAAGCGGTCCAACGCTTCAGTCGATATCTCGCCGATCATATCCTCAAATTCCCGGTGGAGCAGTCCGCCAACCAAATATATGCGTGCATCAGGTATTTGCAGCAGCGTTGGAACAATATAATAAGAGGTGGTGATCAATGTCAATCCACGCTTTTGCTTCAACGCCTGAGCAACAGCATGGGTGGTACTTCCGCCATCGATCATTACTGAGTCTCCATCATGGATGAGATCCAAGGTGGCTTTACTGATACGCTCTTTCTCAGCAGCATACAGTTCTTCTCTAAACTTGAGAATATTCTTATCAAGGACAAATTCTTTATCATCGCTGCGTTCGGGGAGGATCGCCCCGCCATGAGTGCGGACGATCAACCCTCGTGCTTCCAGTTCAGTTAGATCTGTCCGGATCGAGGTCGCACTGCGTTGAAAACGGTCTGCCAGATCATTAACAAAAACCTTCTTCTTTTCTACAAGCAAATTCATGATCATCTGCAATCGTTCTTCGCGAAATATTGTCCTTTTCATTAACATGTCTTTCTTTTTTTTATAAGTTTTCCCAATACCTAATCTTACCGCGTTTTCCTCGTAAATTGTTTTATTTAATCTTATTTACTTTTGTTTTACTCAAATTTGCTTGCACATCCTCCATCTTGAACACATCCGTTCCCGGAATGGTTACCTTTGTTGTACCAGCTGCAACAGCCCATCTACCCATTTCCTCAACAGAACAGCCTTTTTCTAGAGCGAAAAGGAAAGCCGAAACCATTGCATCTCCCGCTCCAGTTGTGGACACAACTCGTGCTTTAGGTGCGGTAATATGATAGATATCTTGTCCAAAAGCCAGCAGAGCCCCATCTTCCCCCAGGCTGCATAACAAACCCTCAAAGGAATACTGCTTCATCAAGTCTTCCACTGCTTGCACCAGCGAATTGCGATCCGCAATCTCTTTCCTATAAAATTCTGCAACCTCATCCGCATTCACATGAACATAATCAGGTCGTACACTCACCGCCGAACGCAAAGCAGACCTGCTGGTATCGATCAAAACCTGTGCTTTCTTCTGATGTAGGATATTGATCATCCGTTCGTAGACATTATCGTTAACACCAGGTGGTAAACTCCCAGACAACACCCAAATATCCCCTGGATCAGCCAGTTCTGCAACAGTAGATAAAAATTTCTCCAATTCATCTGCCGAGATGGTGGGACCAAATTCATTGAGTTTATAGATCTCGCCATTTTCTTCTGAATATAAAGTGATATTTTCGCGGGTATTTCCTTCCGATTCAAAATCCATTACAGAAAAACCAGATGCAATCAAAGCCTTCTTGATGGTCTGCCCCACATCTCCCCCAACAAAAGTCAAGATGACAGAATCCACACCGAGGGCTTTAAGGAAGCGCGACACGTTGATACCCTTCCCACCGGCATTTACCTCCTTGATTGTTCCCCTATTGACAACATCCGAACGGACATGATCGACCACAAAGTATTTATCAAGGGAAGGGTTCAAGGTGACAGTAAAGATCATTCCGATCACTCCAGATCTTCTACTTTAATTTGTTCAATACCATCTTTGATGGTCTGCAAGAAACGTGCAGCTGGTGCTCCATCAACCAGACGGTGATCAAACGTGAGAGAAAGCGTCATCATCATACAAATCCGGATACCATCTTCTGCCGGCACGACCCGACCCTCGATCTTTCCCAATCCCAGGATAGCGGATTCTGGAAGATTGATGATAGGAGTAAATGCGCGCACATCATACGCCCCCAGGTTGGTGATGGTAAAAGTACCACCTGTCAGATCATCGGGAGCACTTTTGGCATTGCGGACGCCTTCCAGCAATCGTTTGAACTCTTTAGAGATCTCAGCAGCACTCTTTCGATCGGCATTCTTCACAACCGGCACTACCAGTCCCCGATCGGTATCGACCGCGATCCCCATATGTACATCCTGCATCCATTGGATGCGGTCATCCGCGATACGTGCATTCATGGCCGGATAGGCTTTCAGTGCATTCGCGGTGATCTTGGCGATCATTTCGTTATAGCCCACAGCATTCCCATCAACAGCGACTACCTTCATCTTTTTACGCAGTTCCACCATCTGGCTGGCATCCGCATCCATGAAGAGAGTTACCGGCGCTGTTTGCTGACTGCTGGCAAGCATCTTTTCGGCGATGATCTTACGAATACCGCGCATCGGCTCATCGCTCGTGATACGCTGTAACCCATCAGCGCTAACCTCACCCTTATGATCCTCCAGATAGGCTTCGACACCTTCTTTGGTCACTTTTCCGTCTTGTTGTGCAGGTGAAACTTTCGTCAGGTCGATGTTGTGATCGGAAGCCACTCTCTTTGCAATGGGTGTGGCATCTGGCAGCTGCTCAAGATACTTCACCACATCTTCTTCAACGATGCGTTTTCCACCACCTCCGGATGCGCTCAGAAAGGTTACATCGATGGCGTTCTTTTCAGCCAATCTTTTTGCACGCGGTGAAATAAAAGTCCGTTCGTCTGAATCTTTGGTAACTTCTGGCTGCGAGGATAATTCTTTCTTCGACTCCAACGCGACTTTATTCTCTTGCTGTGGTGAAGGGCTGGAAACTGTATCCACCTCTGAGGTCGTAAACACATCATCTTTTTTACCAATTACAGCCACAACCGTCAGAATAGGAACTACATCATGCAATTTATGTGGTCCAAAGTGAACATATCCATCAACATCCGCTTCAATGCCAAAAACCGCTTTATCCGTCTCAACTTCCATGATCTCATCCCCTGCGGATATTTGGGCACCATCTTCCACAAGGAAACTGACAATGGTCACTTCTTCGACGGTTTGTCCTAATTTAGGGATATATATTTCTTTCATCATTATTTCAATATCTCCCGGCAGGCGGTTATGATGCGCTGGGTATTGGGAATTGCCAGATCCTCCAACACTTCTGCCCTTGGAACAGGCACATTGCGTGCAGCAATTCGCTTAATGGGGGCATCCAACCAATCAAAAGCCTGCTCATTTACCACGGCAATGATCTCATTGATGAAACTGGTATTCTCATACGCTTCCGTGACACCGATCAATCTACCGGTCTTCTTCACCGATTTGATGATGGTCTCTGTGTCAAGCGGCTTCAGGCTGCGAAGATCCACAACTTCAACGGAGATTCCCTCTTCAGCCAGAACTTCTGCTGCTTCCAGTGCCCGCAGTACCATGCGTGAATAGGTCACAATAGTGATATCACTGCCTTCGCGTTTCACATCCGCCTGCCCCAGAGGAATGATGTAATCTTCTTCCGGAACGCGCCCCTTGGTCTTATAGAGCATCTTATGTTCGATGAACATGATCGGATTATCATCACGAATAGCCGCTTTCAAGAGGCCTTTCGCGTCGTAAGGAGTGGCAGGCATGACCACATAAATTCCAGGGAAATGTGTCCACAAAGATTCCAGGCTCTGCGAGTGATGTGCTGCGATGGCACGTCCTGCACCACCTTCTGTGCGTACCACCACGGGCACCTTGGTCTTACCGCCGAACATATAACGGTTCTTCGCGCCCTGGTTGGCAAGCTGGTCCATCGCCAGGGGCGTAAAATCCACATACATGATCTCCGCCACCGGACGCATACCCACCATGGCAGCCCCTACCGCAGCGCCTGCAATGGTTGCCTCGGAAATAGGAGTATCCAATACACGCTTTTCGCCAAATTCATCCAACAATCCGCGCGAGGCCCCATAGGCGCCGCCGTACAAACCCACATCCTCACCCATGACAAATACACTCTCGTCACGCTGCATTTCTTCCCGCAAAGCTTCCTGGATCGCCTGGGAATATGTGATCTCTCGCATGGACGTGTCAGTTTGAACTTTATTACGCAATTGCTTTTCTCTTGCGATATCATCAGCGTCAGTTTTGAGGGAAACAAATACATCCGTTTCCAATTCACTCACATCCGCTTCAGGTGATGATTGGGTATACTCCCAGGCTTTTTCAAGTTTTTCTTCGGTGAGATCCATTAGTGCAGTACTTTCAGTCTCACCGATCACACTCAATTGCAATAGACCTTTATTAAAAGTCTTGATTGCATCCCGATTGCGCCATGCTTTTTCTTCTTCTTTTGTACGGTATGCACGAGGATCGGAATGAGAATGACCAAAATAGCGATATGTTTTCGCTTCAATTAGCGAAGGACCTTCGCCATCCCGCGCTCTCGAGACTGCCTTGGCAACCGCACCACGTACATCCAGTACATCCATGCCATCCACAACCACCCCGGGCATGCCATATGCGCAAGCGCGCGCAGCGACATCAATGTGTTTGCTTACTTTCTCAAATGGCACCGACATGCCATACAAGTTGTTCTCTGCCACAAAAATGACCGGCAGATCCCAGGCGCTCGCCAGATTCAGTGCCTCATGAAAATTACCTGTGTTGGATGCACCATCGCCAAAGAAGCATAGAACCACCTTGCCTGTACCTTTAAGCTTCTGCACCAGCGCTGCGCCAACAGCTACGGGTAAATTTCCGCCGACGATCCCTGTGGCCCCCAGGTTACCGTGAACCACATCGGCAATGTGCATTGACCCGCCTTTTCCCTTGCAATACCCGCCTGATTTTCCAAGTACTTCTGCTAGCATTTTATTATAATGTTCCTGCTTCTCAGCATCCGTACTCGCTGCCCGATCACCGTGAGCGTGTGCATGCCCATGGCCTCGATGCGTGCTGGTCACAAAATCATCTTCTGCAATTGCGCTGATCGCGCCCACTGCCACCGCTTCTTCTCCAGCGTATAGGTGCGAGGCACCCTTCAACACAGCTCTACCCAGCAAGTCAGAGATCTTGTTCTCAAACAAGCGGATCTCTTGCATCTGCCGCAGGCAAGTGAGAAGTTCTTCTTTGGTCAATGCCTGTTCTTCGATCTGCGCTGACAATTTTTCAATACCATCCATTTTCTTTCCTTCGCTCATTTCCTATCCTTATTCCTTTTTTTATTATAAAAACAGATAATTGCTATTTGAACTGAGGTCTTACTATTTTGAGTACACTTCCTTATAATGATATTGAGGGGATGCGGCTGGATAATCCCAGCCGCATCTCCGTCCGACTACTCTTCCTAAACTGTACTGATAATGTGAAATAGACTTATTCTTCTTCTTTCAGAGTAGGTTTGAGCAATACGAGCATGGCTGCGCCAGCAACACCACCGATGATGATGCTCAGGATCCACAGCAAAGGTTTGTTTGCCAGAGCGAACACAAAAAGGCCACCATGGGGAGCCTGCAAGGTTACACCAAAGAGCATGCTGGCAACTGCACCAACTGCCGAACCGACCATAATGGAGGGGATGACACGTAGAGGATCAGCAGCAGCGTAAGGAATGGCAAACTCAGTGATGAATGTTGCCGCTCCGATGAAACAACCCGCCAGACCACCTTGTTCTTCTTTGTTGAACTTGTTCTTTGCAACCAGCATAGCGAAGGCGATCGCCAGAGGTGGTACCATACCGCCAACCATGACGGCAGCCATGGGCATCCAGTTATTTGAATCAGCCGCTGCCATAGCGAACAGATATGCAGCCTTGTTGACCGGGCCACCCATATCGAAAGCCATCATTGCACCCAAGACAACTGCGAGCAATACTGCGCTTGTTGTACCAAGGTTGTTCAGTAAAGTAGTGAAGGTTGTATTCAACCAAGTGGCAGGAGGTCCAACAACATAGAACATCAACAAACCAACAATGGTCGTTCCGATCAGAGGGATGAAGAGAACAGATTTCAACGAAGTGATAGCTGCAGGCAATTTGACCTTTTTCAGTGCATCCACCAGGTAGCCAGCGATCAAACCAGCCAGGATACCACCCAGGAAACCAGCACCGATACGGTTGGCAACCATACCACCCACGAAACCGGGGGCGATGGCTGGGCGATCGGCGACAGAGTAGGCAATGTAGGCTGCCAAAACGCCGACCATAACACCAAATGCGTCTTTGCCGATCCAGAATAACTGGGCGGCGAAACCGTCTTGTTCATATACATAAATTCCACCGAACAAGAAACCCAAGGCGATCAGGATACCGCCTGCTACTACGAAGGGGATAAAGTAGGAGACACCGGTAAGAAGATGTCTTTGTAGATCTTTTGCTTTCATTTAAAAACTCCTTTTTGCGATTAATAAAAAACCAATTTCACAACAGAACGATGCGATAAGACCTCCTTTCATACACAACTAGCCTTTTTTCAATTGCTCGCTAATTCTTTCGCTTTTGCTAAAGCTTTGGCCCCGTCAGCCACAAATTCACCGGGGTCGATGGTGATAGGATTCTTCTTTTCGAACCTGTCGCGTTGTTCAACGGTAATATTGACCGCAAAGATGACAAGTTCTGCTTCTTTAATTTCCTCGGGTTTCAATTTGTTCTCTATACCCAGAGAACCCTGAATTTCGATCTTGATCTCATCTCCTGCTAGACGCGCGCTTTTCTTCAAAGCCTCCGCCGCCATATAGGTATGAGCGATCCCACCGGCACATGCTGTTATTGCAACGATCTTCATATAACACCTCTCTTAAGAATTACTTTCTGCTAGATCTTCTAATAAACGCTCTCCATCGACAAATGCGTTTAAAACGTCTTGATAGTTCTCGGCGAGGTAGAGGTTATTGCGGAAATCCTCATGCACCAAAAGTCGAGCCAAGCGCGCCAGCACAGCCATATAAGCATCACCTGACATCCGATCAGGGATGGCAAGCAGGAACACCAGCTTGGCCAATCCTCCACCTAACGAGGTTTGATATTGAAAACCCGCTTTTGACCGTCCAAATGCAATACCTGCTTCTTTTACACCTGCACTTTTTCCATGCGGGATCGCAATAAAGTGCTCCATATAGGTCGGGCCCATCAACTCGCGCTCATACACTGATTTGATATAGGTTTCTTTGTCGACCAGTAAACCAGCTTTGTTCAGCAAACCTGCCAGATAATCAATAGCCTGGTTCTTGTTCTCAACACCCTTAAGGTCAAGGTCGATGGTCTCCGCTCGAATCACTTCACTGATTTTAAGTTTTTTTGTATCCATGCTACTCATTCCCATTACTTCTTCGTTTGATCACTGATGATCTGTTCTGCCAATAACTCGACAGTCCACTTTGCAGCTGTGCCAACAACCTGTGTACAGCCGAGATCACCATGCGCGCCTTTTTCTTCAAATAAGCGTCCTTCTTCTTTAACGCTCAGATCATATGCTCTTCCATACTTTACACGATGAATATCACCGCAAGTAATAGAACCATATTTTTCGATGAAACGTTCACGTAATTTCTGAACCAATTTGAAATTCAGGTATTTCGCTTCCCTGTCACCGTCAAAGTGCTCCCGACGGCGGGCAAAGAACAAGCCGATCGCCATGGTACCCCCGATGAAGGAGGAACAGGTCGCGTCGTTCTTCAAGCCAATTCCGCCGCACAATCCAGTGGCAGACTCGAACACTTTCGGTTCGAAGATATCCAGAGCTTCGGTGACAGCCGCCACCACGCTCTGCCCACAACCGTGGTATTCCTTTTCAAATTGGAAGCCCAACTCATAAGCTTTCTTTGCCTTCTGCTTCCATTCGTATTCAAGGGGCAGCAAATTGTACATGTCAACGATGGCATCCACAAGATCCTTTTCGTCGGACGACAATCCACTGAAGTTAGCAATAGCAGTCCGGATGCCATTCTCTTTTAAGAATTGCTGTAATTCTTGTGAAGCTGCATCTGTTTCGACATCAAAGCGGTATGCAGCAGCAATTGCGCGCAAGAGATGATCCGCTTCAATGCCATTCTTCCTGCAAAGCATCAGAGGTCCGATCAAGCGATCATCACGCTTCAGCTTGCGAATGGGATCTGCTGCTGATCGGATCACGGTATCTCCAATGGTGGGATTATTGGTCTGCGCCAGCACGCCTTCGATCCACCCATCCATTTCGGCCTGAGTAAAACCATATTCAGCCTGCAGTGCCTGGCTCACTTCTTCCAGTGCTCCCAAGGCTTCAGCCCGGATAGTATCATCCGCCAAACATTCCACCAGCAGATCATAACCAAGGAATTGCCCATGGTAAGAAAGTGCTGCATGGCACATGTTGTAGGTATATATCTTGCGGATCTCCTCTGCACGCATGTTCTTTACCAAACGCAGGGAGGGTAAGAAATCCATCTCACCTCTAACGCTGTTCACATCAATGGGCAATTCATCATATCCATTGGTCCACACCACCAACGGATATTGTTCTTTAATCTCAGCAGGTGGTTCTGGGCAAATACGGATAACAAGTGTTTCAATGATCCCAACTTTCTCTTTCAGATATTGTTTATCTGTTTCTGAGATCTCCGCCAAAAAGTGCTCTTGGAATTTTGGTCCGGCATGGATCAGATTTGTACAAAGCAAAAGGTTGAATGCATGATCACCTACAGACTCGCGCTTTTTAAGCAGGTGCGCTTGAATTCGCCTGGCAACCGACTTAAAATGCTTGGGATAGACAGAGACTGCCATCATTTCGCAATCATTCATGGCAGCCTGTATTTCTTTTTCTTGCGAGGTATGCAGCGCGGTAAAGTTGGTGATCTCAATTCGCTGCTTATTCTCTCCTGATGCGCGGAAAACAGAGTATTTCCCCTGAGCATTCAACTGATCTACCAATGCTTGCGATTCATCAATAAGCACAAGTTGATAACCAGCATCGTTGTATAGATCGCCAATGAAGCCGCGACCGATTCTACCGGCGCCCCAGATCAGCAATTTTTTGTCTGGCATGATTATGAAAGCTCCTTGTTAAGGAAATATTCTTCGGCTTCCTGGGTCCAGCAGTTTTCTTTCTCGATCAGTTGGTAAAGGGCTGGGTCTTTTTCAGCAAATTCATGCAAAGCGGTCAACGAGAAATCCTCCACATGTGGATAGATCACGATCTTCCCAGGATATACCCATTCCTTCATAGCGCGAATACCATCAGCGATCTGATTGAGTCCTCCGATCGCAGCAACTGACAACTGCGGTTTTAACTGCTTTTGTATCGTTCGCTGCATAACAGCCTTCTGGTCATCCAAGCCTGATCCACTGTGACCGATAAAACGAATCTGTTTTTCGCCATAGATCAGGGAGGCATCTAAATCCATTCCCACGCCACGTTTCAAACCTGCAAAAAGGTTGATCGCGCCTTCTTTGGCTGCATATTGAGCGGCATCTGCGATCACCGCCGGGATGGTGACCATAATCTCGATATCATCAAATCCACCAGAATCTTTGACCTCCTGCATGTAGCGGGCATAATCCTCAGGTTCTGCTTTGGCATTGAGAATGATCAGATCCTTATTGTGTTTCTTTGCCAATGCAGGAAAATCTTGCTTCAGAGACTGATAGCGGTCAGGGGTTACCTCACTAGCCAGGATAACAGAAGGACCGGACTCGCTTTCGATCGCGCGCTGTAAATGCATGCGCCCCATAGGTCCACCTGCTCCAAGGATCCATGCTTTACCATTTGTCTTCAATTCAACACGTGGTTTTGTCTGCGTATATGCCTTGCTAACATCCCGATCAACACCACCTGCAAAATATATATCGTCATAATGGAGCCGCCCCAGATCAATGAAAAATTCATCCTCTGCCTGCTGCTCCTTCACCATCACCAGCATACCGCCTTTGGCTAATTTCCCAGATACCTGGTCAGTGATGTTACGATCACAATCCAAAAGGATTATGTCATCAAATTGATCCCCACCTTCTATACATGCGTTCAAATCTTCTTCAACCACAGAAAATGAATATTCTTTTGATAGTAATTCTATTGCGGACTTTGTTTCATCGCTTACTGACGATAAAATGACCGTAGCAGGCGTTTTCTTTTCCTCGAACAGAGCATCGAACTTGTAACCCGGGCGCACACCGCCGACGATCCACATTCTGCCATTGGGTTTAACATGATCGCGATATTGCATTCGATAAGCTGCTTCAACGCAAGCCCACGGTTCGGTGATAGCAGCAGCCGCATACGACATATCATCTGGTACAGGGATCAGATAATTACCCGCATCGCCATTTAGTATTTCTTGCCCGATTACAGCGTACTGCCGGTATCCACCGTCCATACCAAAGCAAAAAGGAATACTGACCCCATCCACCCACACATCCGGTTGCATGGTCATCCGCTGACCGATATGATATTGGTCTTCCAGATCCTTTCCCACACCAACAATGGTCATGGATATCTCATGCCCGGGGATGATAGGATCGTTCGGGAGATCCCGGTCACTTAAGCGAGGATGTTTTGAGCCCTGGTTAATTTCTTTAACATCTGTATAACACAAACTGACCGCATCGATGCGCATCAGCAATTGGTCATCTCGATATTCCCCAACGGGAATCACAACGGGTTTCCCGTTCTTCCCCAGACTCTCAATACCATCGCCATAAAGCGGCCAGCCTTTATGTTCACTTGGTGTTTTTCCGTTAGCTTCCTTATAATGCCTTATTTTCATCATGTCTCTTTTATGCTTTCTTTTGTCGTTGTTTTCTTTCGTTTCATCAGTTTTCGCAAGCTATAGCTTATATTATAACGATAATTTCCAAAATATCAATAGTATTTTGTTAGTATTCATAAACATACATCACATTTAACAACCATTTACCAAATAAAAACCCCTATTATCGTTTGCATTATTGCCGTTTAAATAGAAAATCCCTTGTCTCTTCTTGAAACAAGGGATTTCTGATATTGCTAGGGTACGGAGTTTAGCCTTCCAACTCCTTCAGTTCTGCAGCTGACAAGAACTTGAACAGTTTTCCGCCAGTTTCAGGATCGATCGCTTCTGCTGCTTTTCGCCCATTCTTGAGTGTGACGATCTTGATCTGGCTGCTATCAATAAATACATGCTTTTTGGTCTTTAACGAATAGAATTTTAAAGTTGTCATAACTTCCTCCAATTATTTTTTTTCGCTAGTGCGGAATGGGATTTTGCAGAAGCGTCGGATCCCCACAGAAAAGTACCATCGATAAATTGATTATACACAATTTAGCGCTGTTTTCGTGACCTTTCGCCACACAGAAATTCATCTTATTTACGCAGGCATGATTTCCAAAACCCGCATTGGTTCAACAAAAAAGGAGAGGTATTCGATCACCTCTCCTCGTAGATATATTTTCAGTGAACTCAGTCCTCTGGGGCGACATATACATCCTCGCCCTCTCGTTTCCCTTCCCAGGGATAAAGAACTGAGTCTTTCGAAGCTTCGCGCACCTTTGGGTCTGAAGAAAAAATGCCGCCTTTTTCTGGGGGAATGAGCGCGGCTATCTGATGCATGATCTCATTTCCGAAAGCATCGATCTGTTCACGTCGCTGATATCCCTTGCCACTTTTGATCTTCAATGGTCCAAAAGGTTTACCGATGCGGATGGTGACCTTCGCCCGTTTCAATTTGCGCAGCGAGGGAAATACCTCCGGCAGCCCATCAATCCCTATCGGCAGCAGTTTCGCTCCGGTTTTCGCTGAAAGATATGCCGCTCCAGGTCTGGCTGGGCGCAGTACCTGTGCCCAGGAACCACCCTCAGGAAAGATACCAACGATTCCCTTCCTCTTTAATATTTTTTCGGCTTCGTTTAAAGCATAGGTCGAACCGGTCCCTCGATATACTGGGAGATAGCCCCACAAACGCGGGAGAAATTTTACTATTCCAGGAGCATGAGGCGTCTGCGCTCCGCCAATGAAATCCATAGGCCAGGGCGCGATGCGCACAAATATCGCTGGATCGATGAAGCTAAAATGGTTCCCAACAACAAGCAGAGGACCCTGCTTGGGGAAATTCGATTCCCCAACGATCGTCAGATCCGTCAAAAGTCCGAAAGCACCCCGCGATAGCCACTGCATGAATTTACGCAAGGGTTGTCGTCTTACCTGTAATGCCGTGCCCTCTGCTGTTGTCATAATTCACATCCTATTCAAGTTCTTTTTCGCCATTCTGCGCTGCAATTCGCCCTTTCTTCTCATCAACGAATAACAGCAGCATCAAGCCTACCATTAAGAATAGCACAATCGTGATCAGGGCAAATCGATGCCCGATCTGTTCCGTTACAATGATTGCCAGATCATCACCCGCCATCACCAACCCGGCTGCCACCAGGGTGTTCATGACCCATGTGGATATACCTGTGGCTGAAAAGCCCATCACACCAGGGCCAATCACCGAAGAGGAACGTCCCGCCAGTGCGAAGAATCCATAAAATTCGGTGCTCTTGTTCTTGGGTGCAAAGATACTGACCATGGTTCGGCTGAGGGATTGAACCCCTGCGATCGCAAACCCTGCCAACCCGCCAACCACAAAGAATGCTGCTTTAGAATTAACAAATATCATACCTGCGACAGCGATCAGCATCAGAATGAGAGATTGTACCAGGCTGTTCTTGAAACCGATCTTTTCACCCAGCAAACCATACAGGAACGCACCGGCTACATTCGTCACCTGGACGATGATCACAAAAATGATCAGATCTGTGCCAGTAACGCCGAACAATACTGCTCCAATAATAGCCGCAAAATCAAGTGCAGCGATCACACCATCATTGTAAATAAGCAAAGCAACCATGAACTTTATAAACTCTTTGTAATTGCTTACCGATTTCACAGTATGGCGAAGACGCTGCCAGGCGACCTTGATGAAGTTCTCATTGACATGTTTCCCGGTTGGTTTGCGCTCTTTGATGATAAAAAAGGCTGGCAATGCGAATAAAGCATAATAGATTGCAGTAATGACCAGTGAAAAACGCACAATGGTTGTATTACCGGGATTGAGTTGGATCAGTACCAGCACAACCACCAGACAGAGGATCCCACCAAACGAACCGATCGCCCATCCATTTCCAGATACTTTGCCTAGCTCATCTTCATCCGCCACATCGACCAGAAGCGAATTATAAAAGACCTGTCCGCCCCGATAACCGATCTCAGCGATGATGAAGAACAGCATTCCCAGGAAGATATCACCACCTTCAACCATAAAAAGCAAGGACGTGAACACAACCGCGACGGTGGTCATGATGAACAAAAACTGTTTTTTCTTACCAGAGTAATCCGCCAGTGTTCCTAAAAATGGGGAGATCACCGCAACAACCAGGGTTGCGATCATCAAAGCCAGTCCCCATAAAGCCGATCCTTCGGGTCCATTTACAACCACGTTTTTAAAATAAGTGGCGTATACTGCTAATAAAACTACTGCCGCATACGCCGAATTGCCGAAATCATACAGGTACCAGGCCCATTGCATCCGCTTTTTCTGCTTTAATCCATTTTTTTCGGGCATTCTTCACTCTCCTCGATACGCAAATTCAAAAAGACAGTAATGTTAACACCATCAAATTGGTTTCGTTCTAAAAAAGATTGTATAAGGATAACATAAGTTTAAAAATTTCAAAAATTGGTGCAATTTACACAATTATCACAAATTCCACCCTTAATTATCCAATCAGCCCACACGGAAAAGTTGACAGTATAATATGCCTCACAATATGAACAATAAAAAAACCGTCCTGAGAATATTACCGTACATCCTTTCTTTTGTATTGTTAGGAATATACCTGCTGTCTGCCCTCCATTATGCACGCATTATTGAGCCGGTCATGGACGAAGGCACCTACCTATTAAAAGGAAAATGGTTCCTGGAAGGAACTTATAAACCATTCCAAGAATACGGGCCTGTCACCAATAAGCCACCCCTTTCCTTTTATACTTTGGGCATCTCCCAGGTATTGTTTGAACCCGGCTTGCAGTCTGGACGCTATTTTGCCGTTTTTTTGAGCCTGCTCTTACTGATCGGGCAATGGATGACTGTAGAACGATTGGCGGGGAAATGGTGGGCAGCAGCGAGCATCGCACTCTATGTCATCTCACCCGCCTGGATCATCTACTATTC
>NPIF01001593.1_pt1 | contig 18475 bp, 9 predicted proteins | sample 8637461 | NCBI WGS metagenome assembly NPIF01 (sample SAMN07420641, study PRJNA396082) | bioreactor metagenome | isolation source: sample BR12 brine-fed electro-methanogenic bioreactor BR | place: Japan: Kochi | collected 2016-12-09
ATCACGGTGTTGAGGTCGCCGGGCTCGAACTGACTGCCGGCGAAGGTCCGCAGCCCGTCGAGAATGATCGGTACCTCGAGCCGGCCGCGGAGCCGTGCGAGCTGCGTCAGCGAGAAGAGGAGTGCTTGGCCCGCCATGAGCGGGATCATGCCCTGGACCTCGCGAACTCCCAGCTCCTGGACGCGCGCGACCTGGCGCGCCGACGAGCCCTCGCAGAGCTGCTTGAAGGCCCTCCCCAACACGTCCGCGCGGTGGCGGCGGTAGAGCAGGAAGAAGGTCGACGACGAGAAGTTGCGTCCGCACTCGTTGCACGTAAAGCGGCGCACGATGCCGGGTTGGCGGCGGGTGGTGCGGGTGCCGCGGCACTGGAAACGGTAGCGCACCCCGTCGCCCGGCTTGAGTTCGTGGTGCGCGCAGTCCTCGTGCGGGCAGAAGGCCGGGACGAAGCGCTCGACGTCGCGGCGCGAACGATGCTGAGGCTTGGCCATGCGCGAGGAAAGCGCGGAATCGGGCGCCGTGGGGCGCCGCCGGCGGCGCGGCCTCCCGCATCCGGGAAATCGGCTGGGAACTCCTGCGTTCTGAGGGATACGGCGCGGAATCCGCACCATTCCGGGGTCACCTCAAACGATCTCTACGCGAGCCGCCGCGGCCCGGACGGGCGCTGGCTGCCCGCTTGGAACCTTGGACCGCTCGTCAACTCGGAGGCTGCGGAGCTGCGCCCTCGACTCACGCCCGACGGGCTCCGGCTCGTGTTCGTCAGCGATCGCAGCGCCGCTCCAGAGCGTTTCGACCCACCCTTGGACGCGGGGGCCGTGAACGCGCTCCTCGAGAATCCGGGCAACGGGAGCCAGGACGTCTACTGGATCGACGCGGAGGCGGTGGGCTTGGGTCGCGGCGGCGCGCTCAATGGACCAGGGAGTGGGAGTCCCTGATCGGCTCGACCTGCGCGGGGGCGTCGATCTCGATGCCGGAGAGCTTGAGGCGCGGGCTGGTCTTGGCGCGGTAGAGCGCCGTGTCCGCGGCGGTGAGGAGATCCGTCGGGAGGAACTCGTCCTCTGTGGGAACGGCGCTCGCGATGCCGAGGCTGACGCTGAGCGTCGCGTCCTCTCCGCCGACGCGGTTGCGGATCTGCAGGCCACGCACCGCGCGCTGCATGCTCGCGGCCACCTTCGTGGCTCCCTCGAGGGTCGTGCCGGGGAGGATCGCCACGAACTCGTCGCCGCCGTAGCGCGCGAGGAGGTCGCCTGGTCGCCGGGTGCGCTCTTCGAGAGTCTGCGCGAGACGCGCGAGGCAGCGATCGCCCTGTTGGTGGCCGTGCTCGTCGTTGTACTCCTTGAAGCGGTTGACGTCGATCATGATCAGAGCGAGTGGCTGGGCGTCCCGTCTTGCACGCGCGAACTCTCGCTCGAACGAGACATCGAAGCAGCGGCGGTTCGGGATGCCGGTCAGGGGATCGATCAGCGCGAGCCTCTCGAAAGCGGCGCGGGCTTCGATGAGCTGCGTCTCTGCGAGGGCGATACCGCACGCAGTCGGGCGGAAGATGAAGAGCGCCTCCAGGGCGAGCACGAGCAACGCGGCCGCCATCAGACCGAGCTCGACGTGAGAGAGGCGGGTGAGGCGTTGGCTCGCGCCGTGTTCGAAGACTTGGACGATGGCGTCGAGTGCTGCGAGGCAAGGGCCCTCGTGGCGAGAGACGGTGGCGGGCAGGGCACCCCATGCGATGGGATGACTCTCGGCACTCTCGGTGAGGCTGACGATCTCGAGGGCGGCGCGCTCGATCGCGTCGAAGTGCGGGCCCAGCTCGTCGAGGAGCGGATCGAGCTCGGCCTTCGTGAGCGCGGCGAGCGGGTGTCCGGTGCCGGTCTCGAGAGCTCGCTGGGCTCGGCGCCAGCGATGGACGTCGTGCGCGAGAAGTCGGGCTTGAGACCGGCTCTCCGCGAGAGAGGGTGCGCTGGTGATGCCGAGGACGTGGGCGTGAATGCGCTGAGAGAGCATGCGTTGGCGGCCGGCGACGTTGACCGTGTGGGCGTCCCGATTCTGCCAGCCGATGTGGAGGTGGATGAACGCGTGCCCTGCGACGATGAGGATCGCGAGCAGGGAGAGGGCCAGGGCGTAGCGTGTCGTCAGCAGGCGCGCAGAGCGCGGCTGGGTCTCGGGATCACGGCTCGGGCCGGGCGGCCGGGTGGTCGCGGTCACGGTTCTTCCACCGTCCACCTGCACGGGGCAGGGGCTCTCTACTCTTCCACCCTTCCGAGATCCGGATCGCCGGTGATGGGCACGCGCGGGCGGCGCGCGGCCTCTCCTCGTTTTCCCTCCGGGTCAATTTTTATCCCGAGACCGCCTGGCGCAAGCGCGAAACCGAACGAGGGCCCGTTCGCAGGCGGCCTTGTGAACGTGTGGGATACTCGGCGCCCCTATCCCGGAGGACTCTTGCCGTCATGAACACTCCTCGCCGTCGCCTCGGAATCCTCGCGGCCACTGCCGCCCTCGTCGCCGTGGCCGCGCTCGCTGCTTGTCAGCCCGCGCCGCACTACGACGAACTCGATCGACTGACGTTGAACCGCCTCGCCGTGCGCGCGAACCTGCCGCTCTACTGGGTCGCCGACCACGATGACGACGGCGCCGTCGACGCCGAGGAGCTCGCGGCGCTGCGCTTCTACCCGAGCGAGGGACTGTGGGTGGAGGGTGGAGAGCTGACGGCGGCCTTCGAGGAGGCCTACGCCACGCTCCGTGCGCTCGCCGAGGGCGAGACGCCCGAGGGGCTCGATTCCGGGGAGCTCGAGCGGCGCCGCCTCGTCGCGGCCGAGCTCGATCACGGGATCCCGACCCTCGTGGCGACGGATCTTCGCGGGCTCCCCGCCGACCACCGCGCGTTCGCCCGGCACATGCTCGCGGCGGGCTCCTTGATCGACACGCTCTACGCGCGTCATACCGGAGCGGAGGCGCTGGCCGCGCAGCTCCCCGACGATGCGGCGAGCCGAAGCCTCTTCCGCCGCAACTGGGGGCCGGCGTGCGTCGCACCCAAGACGCAGAACGAAGCGGCCTGCACCGCAATCCCGGGTGCGCCCCGCCCCGTCTTCGATCTCTACCCGGCCGCACTCCAGGCACGCGATGGCTTCTGCGAGGAGCTCGAGGCCGCGCCCAAGGCCAAGAAGCTGCTCGATCCGTTCACCGTGGTGCGCGAGAGTGAGAGCGGCGAGCTCGTCGCCGTGCCGTACACCGAGGCCTACGCGGGCGAGATGGGCGCGATCGCGGCCGAGCTCGAGGCGGCCTCCGCAGCGCTCGAGGATCCTGCCGAAGACGCGCTGCGTGCTTATCTCGGCGCTGCCGCGAAGGCCTTCCGCGACAACGACTGGGAGCCGGCGGACGAGGCTTGGTCGCGGATGAACGCGCACAACTCCCGCTGGTATCTGCGCATCGGTCCCGACGAGGTCTACTGGGAGCCTTGCGCCGCCAAGGCAGGGCTCCACATGACCTTCGCCCTTATCAACACGGCCTCGCTCGAGTGGGAAGAGAAGCTGCTCCCCGTGCGCCAGGAGATGGAGGACGCGGTCGCAGCCCTGATCGGGGCTCCGTACGAGGCGCGTCAGGTCAGCTTCCACCTGCCCGACTTCATCGACATCGTCGTCAACGCCGGTGACGACCGCGACCCGCTCGGGGCGACGATCGGCCAGAGCCTCCCGAACTGGGGCCCCGTGGCGAACGAGGGGCGCGGCCGCACGGTCGCGATGAGCAACCTCTACACCGACTGGGACAGCCTGGAGATCCAGCGCGAACAGGTCCGCTCGCTCTTCACGGAAGGCGCGATGGCGCACCACACGACGGACGCAGCGCCGGGGCTGTTCGCGACGATCCTCCACGAGGCGATGCACAACTTCGGCCCGGCCCACGAGTACGAGGTGGGCGGGAAGACCGACAACGAGATCTTCGGCGGCCCGCTCGCTTCGACGATGGAAGAGCTCAAGGCCCAGACAGGTGGGCTCTGGTACGTCGAGTGGCTGCGGGCGCGGGGAATCATCACCGGCGAGCTTGCCAACCAGACGTATCTCGACAGCTTGCGCTGGGCGATGGACCACGCCTCGCGCGGGATGGTCACGGCCAGCGGCCGGCCGAAGGCCTACAGCCAGCTCGCGGCGATCCAGCTCGGCTTTTTCCTCGAGACGGGCGCCCTCGGCTTCGACGCCGAGGCGCTCGCGGCGAACGGCACCGACAAGGGGGCCTTCACGGTGGACTTCGCCGCGTTGCCCGGAGCGATCGACACCCTGATGCGCGATGTCGGACGCATCAAAGCGCGGGGTGACAAGAAGGGAGCCGAGGCGCTCAGGGCGAAGTACGTCGAAGGCGACATCGTGCCCTTCGCGCTGATCGAGGAGCGCATCCTGCGCCACCCGAAGGCGAGCTTCGTGTACGCGGTCGAGCTCCCCTGATCCTTCCTCCGGTCGCCGGACGACAACGAGGGCGCCCTTCGGGCGCCCTTCCCCGTGGGGTGCGTATCGCGGTACATTCCTGGGACAGCCCGACCCCGTGGGGTGCGTGAAGGAGGCTCGAAGGACCGGTGCGGGGCGGGCTCTGGGGACGCTCGCGCGGGCGCGCGAGACGGACGGCGTCCCCCGGGGGAGGTCCACGCATGTCTCGGTCTTCGCAGATTCTCGTGTGCGCGTTGTCTCGTCTTGTCTCCGCCCGCGGGTGGGGGGCCTTCGTCGCAGTCGCGGTGTGCCTTCTCCTCCCGGGCCTCGGGTGGGCGCAGGGCGCCTGTCCGGATGCCGACACGGACGGCTACGCCGACTGCCGTGTCCCCGGCTGCGACCCTGCCGGGCTGATCTGCGGTGACTGCGACGACGGACGGGGGAGCGTGCATCCCGGCGCGAGCGAGGTCTGTAACCGCCGGGACGACAACTGCAACGGCAGCGCGGACGAGGGCTTCCCGGCCCGCTCCGTCGCACAGCGCATGCGCCTGCGGAGCCTCGCTCGCGACGATGAGTTCGGCTACGACGTGGCGTTCATCGGCGATGTCAACGGTGACGGCATCATCGACTTCGTCGGGGGAGCGCCGGAGATGCGCGACCCGAGCGGCGAAGACTCCGGTGGCGTCGCCCTGCTCTCCGGCGCGGACGGCAGCACGCACTGCCGCGCCCAGCGCGCGGCCGGCACTCGGGGTGATCGTCTCGGCACCTCTGTCGCGGGCATCGGCGACGTCGACGGCGACGGCGTGCCGGACTTCGCCGCCACGGCGCCCGGCTACGACGGGACCGAGTTCAACATGGGAGGGGTGTTCCTCTTCAGTGGCGCCGATTGCTCGGTGATCCGCATCTGCAGCGACGACTCGGAGAACTACGACGGCGTCCTCGGAGACCGCCGGAACCTCGTCTCCCTGGGCGATGTCAGCGGCGATGGCGTCTCGGAGCTGCTCGTCGGGGCGCGCGCCGAGAGCTCCTCGGGAGCCGGGCTGGCGCTGGTGTTCGACGGAGCGACCTGCGCCCTGCGCTCCAAGCTCGTCTCTCCCGACACGGCGCGCTGGCAGCTCGGGACCGCGGTGGGAACCCTCGACGACATCAACGGTGACGGGACACGGGAGATCGCACTGGGTGACCCCGGGGACGATACCGTCGCGAACGACGCCGGCGCGGTGCTCCTCTACGACGGCGAGGACGGACACTTCATCCGGATTCTCGCGGATCCCGAAGGGGAGGGGAGCGGGCGTCTCGGTCACAGCCTCGCGACGGTCGGGGATCTCGATGGCGATGGCCGGAGCGAGCTCGCCGTTGGCCAGCCCTACTACGTCTACAACAGCAACTTCGGGCAGGTCGTCGTCCTCTCGCCGGTCACCGGGCAGGTGTTGCGCCGCTTGCGCGACCCGGCGCCCCAGTCCAATGCGTACCTCGGGCGCGCGCTGGCCCGCGCAGGCGACCTCGACGGAGATGGGAGCGAGGACCTGTTCGTCAGCGCGCCGAACTTCGATCTCGACGGACGTGAGGACGCGGGGCGGGTGCTTGCGTTCAGCGCGGGGAGCGGAGCGGTGCTCGAGACCTTCGACGCGCCGGACGCCCGCCGCTTTGACTTCGCCGGGCCGGCGCTCGACGCCGTCGCGCGCTTCGGTCCGGACGGCACCGCGGGCCTCCTCGTACCGAGCCCCGACCGCGACGAGCGGGGGCTCGACCAGGCCGGCAGCGCCGTGCTGTGGGTGCGGCAGGCGGATTGCGACGAGGATGGAGTCAGTCCGTTCGGCGGTGACTGCGACGACGACGACCCGAGCCGCTCTCCTCTCGTCACCGAGCAGTGTGACGGGATTGACAACGACTGCGACGGTCTCGCCGACGAGGACGGGGACCACGACGGTCACGCCCTTTGCGACGACTTCGACGACACGAACCCGCTCCGCTACCCTGGCGCGCCCGAGCGCTGCAACGGCGTCGACGATGACGGAGACGGCTCGATCGACGAGGGCGTCGACGCCGACGACGACGGCTACACCGAGGTGTGTGACTGCGACGACGGCAACGACGCGCGACACCCCGACGTCGTCGAAGTCTGCAACGGTGTCGACGACAACTGCGGCGGCGTGGACGAGGGGACCTTCTGGTCTCGTGGTGTGTGGCCGGTGGAGAACGCCACGCTCGCTCCGCGGGACGAGTTCGGCGCGGCGCTCGCCGTCGTCGGTGACATCGATGGAGACGGCCTTGCCGAGTTCGCGGTGGGAGTGCCGGGTGACGACGCAGTGGCCGAGAACGCCGGGCGCGTCGCGCTCTACTCGGGCGCCACGCGGATGCCGCTGTGTGATGCCTTCGACACCGAAGCGAGCAAAGACGCCGCCTTCGGAGATGGCCTCGCGGCCACGGGAGATGTGAACGGTGACGGCACGCCCGACTTCGCGGCCGCGGCACCGAGGGGCAGTGGAAAGGCGGCGGAGACCGGCGCCGTCATGCTGGTCTCCGGAGCTGACTGCTCCCTGATTCGCCGTTGCTACGACCTCATGGCGGAAGGTGAGTCCACGGAGTGGATGGGCGACGGCGAGAAGCTCGCCGCCGCCGGCGACCTCGATGGCGACGGCACGAGCGAGCTGCTGGTCGGCAGCACCAGCGCCACCGTGGAGGGACAGGGCCAGGGAAAGGTCGTCGTCTACTCCGGCGCGGACTGCTCGGTGCTGCACCGCGTCTTCGATCCACCCTTCGGTGCCGCGGTCTTCGGCAGCGCCGTGGCGCCGGCGGGGGATTGGAATGGGGACGGCATCGCCGAGTTCCTCGTCGGGGCTCCGGGAGACGAGTCGCCCGGCCTCGGCACCGGCTCGATCAGTCTCCACGACGGAAGTGACGGGACGATGCTGCGCCGCTATTCCGACGGCGATGTCGGCACGATGAGACTCGGCAGCTCGGTGGCCGTCATCGAAGACCTCGACGGTGATGGTTGGCCCGAGGTCGTGGGTGGTGCGCCGAGCGGCGAGGAGCGCGTCGTCGTGTTCTCCGGGGCGACGGGAGCCCTCCTGCACAGGATTGGCCCCGGCGCGGGACACGGCTTCTTCGGGAGCGTCGTGCGGATCGTCGAGGACGTGAATGGGGACGGCGTTCAGGACATCGCGGCCTCGCGCGCGGGCGGACTGGGTTTCTACTCCGGGGCGAACGGCGAGCCGATCCACGTCTTCTCGGACTTCTGGATCCGCACCTTTGAGACCCTCGGCGACGTCGATGGCGACGGACGCGTCGACTTTCTCGTCGGGAGAGGCGACGCGGACGTCGGCAAGTACGACAGGGGTGGTCGAGTGAGCGTGGTCACGCCGGACAGCGACTGCGACGACGACGGCGCGGGTTCGTCCCAGAGCGACTGCGACGACACGGACCCGAGCCGCGGTGCGGCGACCGCCGAGACCTGTGACGGCAAGGACAACGACTGCGACGGCCTCGTCGACGAGGACGAAGACGGCGACGGTCACGACAAGTGCGCGGACTTCGACGACACGAACCCGATGCGCTACCCGGGCGCGCCCGAGCTCTGCAACGGCGCCGACGACGACGGCGACGGCTCGACCGATGAGGGGGCCGACGCGGACGACGACGGCTACTCCGACGTCTGCGACTGCGACGACGGCGACGAGCTGCGCCATCCGGACGTGGCCGAGCTTTGCAACTACGCCGATGACAACTGCGGCGGGATCGACGAGGGCTTCGCGCACAGCGCGGCGATCGTCGGCCGGCACTCGAGCGATGAGAAGGGCACCTCGAGCTATGGGCAGGGCCTCGCGGGCGTCGGTGACGTCGACGGCGACGGGGTCGCCGACTACGCGATCGGCTTCCCGGGCGCCGCGCTCGGGGGTGAAGGCGATCGTGGGCGGGTCGAGTTGCACTCCGGCGCCAACGGCGCCCTGCTCTGCACGGCGACGAGACCGGAGCTCGGGGAGGTCTCCCAGTTCGGTGCGGCGCTGGCTGCGATCGGGGACGTGAACGGCGACGGCACACCGGACCTCGCGGCCGCCACACCCGGCGACGACGGTGTGGCGGAGAACGCGGGCTCGATCGCGCTGGTCTCGGGCGCGGACTGCACCGTGATCCGTAGCTGCGAGGATCCCGAGTCCCAGGCTGGGGACCGCTTGGGAGATCCGGTCGGATCATGGGCCCAGGGGACGCTTCAAGGCGAGTTCGACCACGACGGCGACGGGGTGGGAGACCTCCTGGTCGGTGCGCCGGTTGCGGGTCACCTCGCACAGGATGGCGCGGGGCGTGCGCTGGTGTTCTCGGGATCGGACTGTCGGGTGCTCGCGAGGATGCGCGCCGAAACCCCGCTCGCGTGGGATCTGTTCGGAAGTAGTGTTGCCGCGCTCGGCGACGTGAGCGGGGATGGTGTCGTCGACTACGCGGTCGGAGCCTACGGCGACGACGGGTACCGGGGTGCATTCGAGGTGCACTCCGGTGCGGACGGCGAGCGTCTCCTGCGGGTCGCTGGTGCGGGACAGCTCGGACGCGCGATGGTGGCGCTCGACGATATCGACGGCGACGGCTGGCCCGATCTTGCGGTGGCGGAGCCGACGGTCGATCCTTCACGCGTGCGCGTCGTCTCGTCGCGGAGCGGCGTGACGCTCTACAGCGTCGAATCCGACGAGTTCGAAGACACGGGCTTCGGCGAGGCCCTGCTCGCCGTGCCCGACTTCGACGGCGACGGGCTGCGGGACTTCGTCATCGCCGAGCCCGAGCGTTCCGAGGGCTTCTACGAGGGCGGCTCCCTGCACTTCATCGCGGCGAAGGACGGCTCGCTCTTCGGGACCTTCGTCAACGAGAACCGCAAGAGCTGGGAGTTCCTCGGCCGAAGCCTGGCGCTCGCCGGAGACGTGAGCGGTGGGAGCTACCCGGAGATCCTGGTCTCCATCCCGCGCCGGCATGTGGGCAATGGCGTGTTCGGGCACGTGCACGTGCTCGAGCTCGAGAGCGACTGCGACGGGGACGGCTTCGGCCCGCTCGGAGGCGACTGCGCGGAGAGCAACCCGGACATTTGGGGACCCCCGTCGGAAATCCCGTATCTCTGGTGGGACGCGGACGGGGTGACCCTGCGCTGGAACCCGCCGAACGAGGCGGGCTCAGCTACGGAGCACGTGTTCTACGACACGCTCCGGGCGCCGGAGGCGGACGGGTTCGCGACGCCGACCTGCCTCGAGAGCGGGGCGGGGGATCGCGAGACCATCGCCGGGGACGAGCCGCTGCCCGGTAGCGCCTTCCACTACCTCGTGCGGGTAGGCAACCCCTGTGGGACGAACACCCGCTGGGATAGCGAGGGCGTGCCGCGTGATCCAGGAGCATGCCCCTAACGCATAGACAAAAGAGACACTTGCCGGCGAACGTCGGCGTCCGATTCAGGGGCCCGCACCGCGGGCCCCTTCTTTTTCTTTGACATCGAACAGCATTTCAAATAGTGTATGAATTCGTGAGGTGACGATGAACGATCCGGAGAGCCCACGCATGCGCCGCGACGCCGCCGAGACGCGGGGGCGTCTGCTCGACACCGCGGAGCGCCTGTTCTCGGAGCGGGGCTTCGAGCAGGTCTCGATCCGCGACATCACGACCGAGGCCGGCGCGAATCTCGCGGCGGTCAACTACCACTTCGGCAGCAAGGAAGGGCTCTACCGCGCGATGTTCACGCGCTTGAGCCACGACCTGAGGGAGTGGCGCCGCGAGCGGCTGCGCGCCGAGCTCGACGAGGGCGGGCGTGAGACCACGCTCGAGAGCTTCCTCGAGTCCTTCGTCGCTTCGTTCTTCGAGGAGTTCGGCGAAGAGGAGCGTCGGGGACGCCTCCAGAACCTCTTCCACCGCGAGACGGAGCATCTTCGCCTCCCGGCCGCATTCTTCCGGGAGGAGGTCGTGAGGCCGGTCTTCGAGATCTGCATCCCGGCGCTCCAAAGACTCGCGGCGCCGATCGATGCCCGCTCGGCCGAGCTCTGTGTCGAGCTCCTAATCGGACAGCTCCTTCAACTGCGACGGCTCAGAGACGGGCGTCTCGACCCAGCGCTCGAGAGCGCCGCGACGGATCGCGAGCTCCAGCGCGGGGTCGTGCTCTTCGCGGCCGCCGGCATTCGCGCCTTCGCGTCGGCCTCCGCGAACGGCGGCGCTCCCGTGACGAAGACCTTCTCGCTCGAGTAGCGCGGCGCCGCGCCCCGCGGCGACGAGGTGAATCGATGACTCGTGGGCCTGCTTTCCTTGCCAGCTTCTTCCTTCTGTTGATCCTCCCGCTGCTCTCGTGCGTCACGGCAGGACCCGACTACGTGCGGCCGGAGAGCCCGGTCCCGGACGCTTGGCATGCCGCGCCGGATCCGGCTTTGGTTCCCGATGCGGCGATGGTCCGCGAGTGGTGGACCCTTCTCGGCGACCCCGTGCTCACGGAGTTGATCGAGGAGGCGGCCGACGAGAACCTCGGGCTCAAGGTGGCGGTGGCGCGGGTCGACGAGGCACGCGCGCGACTGCGGATGGCTCTCGGAGGGCGCTGGCCCCAGGTGGGCGCCGAGGGGGCGGTCGTTCGCAGTGAAGGCGGAGAGAGCGGTCTTCTGCCGCCGTATCTCGAGACGATCCACAGTGCGGGGGTTGGCGCGGCCTGGGAGCTCGATCTCTTCGGCCGGGTCCGCCGCTCCGTCGAGGCGGCGAGCGCAGGCTACGAGGCGAGCGCGGAGGATCGCACCGACGTCGCGATCAGCCTCTACGCCGACGTCGCCCTGATCTACCTCGACGTGCGCACGATGCAGGCGCGCCTCGAGGCGGCCGAGTCCAACATCGCTTCCCAGCGGAAGATCCTCGCGTTGACCCGGGCCCGTTTCACCCACGGCCTCGCGACGGACCTCGAGGTGGCGCAAGCCGAGCGCGTCCTTGCGAGCTCGGAAGTCGAAGTGCCGCTCCTGCGCATCGCGCTCGAGCGGGGAATCAACACCCTCGCGGTGCTGCTCGGGCAGACGCCGGGGAGCTTGCACGCCCGCCTCGCGGAGCCCGCGCCGATCCCGGTGCCGCCCGCGAAGGTGACCGTGGGCTTGCCGGTGGACCTCCTGCGGCAGCGGCCGGACATCCGGCGGGCGGAGCGCCGCCTGGCGGCCCAAACGGCGCGCGTGGGGCTCGCGACCGCGGAGCTCTATCCGAAGCTCACCCTGACGGGGCGTTTCGGCTACGAAGCGCTCTCGTCGAGCGACCTTTTCGACGCGGGCAGCCGCGTGTTCAGCCTCGGCCCGGCGCTGCGCTGGAACGTCTTCGCCGGGGGGCGGCTGCGCGCGCAGATCGCGGCCGAGGACGCGCGTGCGACGCAGGCGCTGCTCGGCTACGAGCAGACCGTGCTCGGTGCGCTGAACGAGGTGGAGAACGCGCTGATCGCCTACGTCGAGCAGCGGGTGCGCTTCGAAGCGCTCGAGCGGGCCGTCGCGGCGTCGCAGCGTTCTCTCGAGCTCGCGACGCGGCTCTACAAGGAGGGCCTCGTCGGCTTCCAGGACGTACTCGACGCGCAGCGTGCCGTCTTTGCGTTCGAGAACCAGCTCGCCGCAGCGCGTGGCGTCAGCGCCGCGAGTTTCGTGCAGCTCTACCGGGCGCTCGGGGGCGGGTGGGACCCCGCGGCGCCTCGTCCGGGCGGATCGCCGCCCGCCGAGGCGCACGCTGGCGCCCGCCCCCCCAGTGCTCCGGTTCGGGAGACTGGGACGACATCGCCCCGCTGACCGCTCCACCCCGAGGAACTCACCATGGTGCTCCCCGATCGCACGCCCGCTTTCCTCTCGACACTCTCTCTAATCCTGCTGCTCGCTGTCGTGTCCGGCTGCCGCCCAAAGGCGCAGTTCACCGCACCGCCCCCGCTCGCCGTCAGCGTGGCGACCCCCGTCGAGCGCGACGTGGCGGAGCAGCTCGAGTTCACCGCGACGACGCGCGGCCTCGAGACCGTGGAGGTGCGCGCCCGGGTCTTCGGCACCCTCGAGCACGTCCACTTCGAAGACGGGGCGCGTGTCTCTGCCGGGCAGCTCCTCTTCAGCATCGAGCGCGCGCCGTATGCGCGGGCCTACGAGCAGGCCGAAGCTCAGCTAGCCTTGCGCGAGGCAGAGCTGCGTCTCACCGAGATCACCCTCGAGCGGAAGGAGGCGGCGCTCGCCGACCACGCGGTCAGCGAGATCGACGTGATCGCCACGCGTGCGCGCCGCGACATCGCCGCGGCGGCGGTGAACGCTGCGCGCGCCGCGCTCGCGAGCGCAGAGCTGCAGCTCTCCTACACCCGTGTCCACGCTCCCTGCGCCGGGACGATCAGCCGCAAACTCATCGACGAGGGCAACCTCGTCGCCGGTCGCGAGCGGAATCTGCTCGCGACCATCGTGCGGGACGACCCCATCTACGCGTACTTCCACGTCAGCGAGCGTGAGCTCCTCGCGCTCCGCGCACGTTTCCGCGCGGACGCGTCCATCCCGCTCACCCTGCGTCTCGATCAGGCCCGCAGCGAGGCCGAGACTGCGAGCGGGACCCTCGACTACATCGACAACGCCGTCGACAGCGGCACCGGCACGATCGAAATGCGCGGTGTGTTCGACAACGCGGACGGCGCGCTTCTGCCCGGGCTCTTCGCTCACGTGCGCGTGCCGCTCGGCGCGCCCGAGCCCGCGCTTTTGGTGCCGGAGCGGGCCCTTGGCTCGGATCAACGCGGGCCCTTCCTCCTCGTCGTCGACGGGGAGGACCTCGTCGAGTACCGCCCCGTCGAGCTCGGGGCGCGCGAAGGCGCGCTCCGGGTGGTGCGGAGCGGGATCGCGACCGGAGAGCGCGTGATCGTCAAGGGAATCCAGCGCGCGCGTCCTGGCTCGCGCGTCGAGCCGGTGGCCGTACCGACGGAGTTCGCCGAAGAACGCACGGAAGGGGGAGACGCGAGCCATGGATAGCCGCTTCTTCATCGACCGCCCCGTCTTCGCGTCGGTGATCGCGATCGTGGTCGTGCTCGCGGGACTCGTCGCGTATCGCGCGCTTCCAGTCGCGCGCTTCCCGGAGGTCGCGCCGCCCACCGTCAAGGTCAAGGCGATGTACCCGGGCGCGGACGCGCGCACGGTCTCGGAAACCGTCGCCCAGCCGATCGAGGAGGAGATCAACGGCGTCGAGGGCATGCTCTACATGTCGAGCACCTGCTCCGGCAACGGCGAGTACGCGCTCGACGTGATCTTCGAGTCGGGCACCGATGGCGACATGGCCGCGGTGCGTGTGCAGAACCGCGTCAGCATGGCCGAGGCCAAGCTGCCCGAGGCCGTGCGCCGGCAAGGCGTGACGACGAAGAAGGCGTCGTCGAGCATGATCTTCGGGCTCAGCCTGATCTCGCCCGACGGGCGCTACGACGACACCTACCTCGGCAACTACGCCGCGCTCGAGCTGCGCGACGAGCTCGCGCGCCTGCCCGGGGTGGGGGAGGTCGAGATCCTCGGGCCCTCCGCCTACGCGATGAGGATTTGGCTCGACCCCGGCAAGCTTCAGGCGCGGGGGCTCAGCGGCGCCGACGTCGCGCGCGCGATCCGCGAGCAGAACGTCCAGGTCGCCGCCGGTCAGCTCGGCCAGCCGCCGCAGCCCAGCGAGCAGGCCTTCCAGTACACGGTGCACGTCAAGGGGCGCCTGACCGACCCGGAGGAGTTCGGGGCAATCGTGGTCAAAGGCGACCCGGAGGCCGGGCTCGTCCGGGTGCGCGACGTCGCGCGGGTCGAGCTTGGCATCGAGCAGTACGACGTCAGCTCGCGCCTGTTCGGCCGGCCCTCGGTCCTGCTCGCGATCTATCGCCTCCCTGGCGCCAACCTCGTCGAAGTGATCGACCGCGTCCAGGCCAAGCTCGCCGAGCTGGAGCCGGCCTACCCGGAGGGGCTCGAGCACTACGTGGCTCTCGACATGAGCCGCTTCGTGAGGGCTTCGATCGGCGAGGTGAAGAAGACCCTGCTGATCACCGCCGCGCTCGTCGTCTTCGTCATCGTGCTCTTCCTGCAGAACTGGCGCGCGAGCGTGATCCCGGCGATCACGATCCCGGTCTCGCTGATCGGCACCTTCTCGGTGATGGCGCTGCTCGGCTTCAGCATCAACATGGTGACCCTCTTCGGCCTTGTACTCGCGATCGGCATCGTCGTCGACAACGACATCGTCGTGGTCGAGAACACGATGCGGCACATCGAGGCGGGGCTCGAGCCGAAGGAGGCCGCGATCCGCGCGATGCGCGAAGGGACGAGCCCGATCATCGCGATGACCCTCGTGCTGATGGCCGTCTTCGTGCCGGTCGCGTTCGTCGGGGGGATCACCGGCGGGCTCTACCGTCAGTTCGCGCTGACGATCGCGGCTTCGGCGGCGTTCTCGGGGATCAACGCGCTGACCTTGAGTCCCGCGCTCTGTGCGCTCTTCCTGAAGAAACCCAAGGGTCGAAAGAATCCGTTCTCGCGAGCCTTCAACTCCGTTTTCGCCAAGACGACGCGGGGTTACACGCGCTTTGTCGGGATGGTGGCGCGGCGCAGCGCGATCGCGTTCGTGCTCTACCTCGCGCTCGCCGGAGCTGGCGTCGCGGGATTCCTACAGCTTCCCACGGGCTTCGTCCCGAACGAGGACGAAGGCGTCGCGTTCATGCACGTGCAGCTCCCCGACGGGGCTTCGCGCGAGCGAGTGCTCGAGGTCATCGAGGAGCTCGAGGTCGCGATCGAGAGCGTGGACGGGGTGGAGTACGCGGCGCTCGTCAACGGCCTGTCACTGTTCGACGGCGCCCCGGCGTCGAACTACGCGACCGCCGTGATCAGCCTCGACCACTGGAGTCTGCGCCGCACGCCCGAGCTCCAGCTCGACGCCGTCGTGGCGCGCTTGTGGGAGGAGGCGCGCGCCATCGAAGACGCGCACATCGTCGTGTTCACCCCGCCGCCGATCGTCGGCATTGGCATCGCGGGCGGCTTCAAGCTCGAGCTCGAGGATCGGGGCGGCGTTGGCTACGCGGCGCTCGCCGAGCAAGCCGCCGAGATGGCTCGGCTCGCCGAGGAGCAGCCGACGCTCGGCGGCGTCTTCACCAGCTTCCGGGCGAGTACGCCGCAACGTTTCCTCGACATCGACCGCGACAAGGTCAAGCGCCTCGGCATCCCGCTCAGCGCGGTGTTCGGCGCGCTCGAGACGAACGTCGGTACCTACTACGTCAACGACTTCAACCGCTTTGGCAAGACCTACCAGGTGCGCTTGCAGGACGAGCCCTCGTTCCGCGACGAGGCCGAGGACATCGGCCGCCTGCGCGTACCGCTCCCTGGCGGGCGCGCGGTGCCTCTCTCGACCCTCCTCGAGGTGCGCGAGGAGTTCGGGCCGTCGTTCGTCAAGCGCCACAACATGTACCCCTGCGCCTCGATCGGGGGCATGGCGATCCGTGGCGCGAGCTCCGGCGACGCGCTCGCGCTGATGGAGTCGATCGCCGAGGCGACACTGCCTCCGACGATGGACGTCGAGTGGACGGAGATGTCGTTCCAGGAGCGGCGCTCGTCTGGCCAGGCAGGGCTCCTTCTCTTGCTCTCGGTCGCGTTCGTCTTCCTGGTGCTCTGCGCGCAGTACGAGGACTGGTTCCTGCCGCTCGCGGTCATCCTTGCCGTGCCCTTCGGCTTGCTCGGTACCGTCATCGCCGTGCTGATCGGAGGCATGAGCGTCAACGTGTACGTGCAGATCGGCCTCGTGATGTTGATCGCGCTCGCGAGCAAGAACGCGATCCTGATCGTCGAGTTCGCGCGCGAGCTGCGCGCTCAGGGAAAGAGCATCATCGCGGCAGCGGTGGAGGCGGCGCGCCTGCGCTTCCGCCCCGTCCTGATGACCGCGTTCACTTTCATCCTCGGCGCCTTCCCGCTCGTGATCGCGAGCGGGGCCGGGGCGGTCTCGCGCCGGGCCATCGGCTCGGCCGTGTTCGGCGGCATGCTCGCGGCGACCATTCTCGGTGTCGTCTTCGTGCCCGCCTTCTTCGTGCTCCTCCGTAGCGGTGCGGAACGCTTGTTCCGTAGACGCTTCCTCCCCCAAAGCGCCACGCCCGGAACCCCAAGATCCTAAAGCGTGGCGTCTCTTGCGCTCGTGGCGGCGGCCCCGACTTCCGTTCGGGGTCGCCGCCCCTCTCTATTCGACAACGATGGGGTGGGAGGACTCGAGTTCGAGGATCTTCCCGTTTCGCTCCAAACGGATGGTCACGCGCTCGCGATCCCTAAGCGCCTCGCCCGCGCTCGTACACGATCCCATCGGGAAGCCGTCGAGGCTGAGCACGAGGTCGTCGATCTGCACGCCGGCCTCCTCGGCCGCGGAGGGCGAGAAGAAGCGGCGGACGCGGTAGCCGCCGTCTTCCATCCTCCCAGCGATGCGCAGGCTGCGGAGCGGCGGGGGAGCGCTGACTGGGGACGCGGCTTCGCCATCCGGCCTTGTGAACCGGACGAGGCCCCGCTTCGGGTCGAAAGTGACCACGAAGTCCTTCATCGCTTCGGCCCCGAGCAACGAGGAGCGGTGGGCGTTCGCGGCGATGGGGCGCTCGAGCTGGAGCGGGCCGAAGGTGAAGTCGTCGGCGAGGCGTCCTGCGCGGCTGACGACCATGCCGTTGATGCGCGCGGTGGCGCTGAGCTCGATCGGCTCCGTCGCCCAGCGGAACCGCGAGGGTTCGGCCAGGCTGAGCGCGCCGCTCTTGCCGGTGTCGAGCAGCAGGTTCACGTTGCGCTCACCGATCGTCGCGTCGACGAAGGGGCGCTTGCCGGGGGCGGGGAGGACGCCGGGCTCGTCCGGCGCGAGGCTCCCGGCGCAAGCGCGAAGTTCGCCCGCCGGGTAGTCGAAGGTCAGAAGGACACCGCGGAACGCGGGGTAGCCGAGGATGCCGTCGATCGGCCGGCCGAGGACGCCGGCGACCTGGTCCAGCTCCCGGACCGTGACGCGGACCTTGCGGGCGCAGAGCCCCGGCCCGCCGTCGCAGGCTTCCGCCCCGCCGAGCGCCATCGTGCGCAGCCTCTTCTTCACGCGAGCGCGCTTCGCCGCCTCGGGCGTGAGCACCGTGATGCTCGCTCCGGTGTCGACGATCAACGTGAACGGCCCCTCGCCGTTGAGATGGGCCTCGGCGAGGAAGAGCCGGCGGCAGGTCTCCTTGGTCAGCACGCGCTCGGCGTGGGTGCAGCCGGCGCGGGTGGAGGGCAGGGCAGCCAGGGCCACGCCCGCGGCGAGGGTGAACATGGCGAGGAGGCCGGGGAGCCGGCTGGTAGCGTGCCTAAACATGGAGAGAGTCTCGTTTCGTTTTGTCCGCAGCCCCGATGCGCGGAGTCAATCGACGCCCAGTGCCGAGATGAAGATGACAACGAGAATCGTCAGCATGAAGACGGCGGTGACCAGCCGCATCGCGACCTGTCCAGCGCGGGTCGCTCGACCCATCCAACCGAAGAGCAGGGCGAGTAGCAGGGCAAGGAGATAGGCCGACGCGCCGAGCTCCTGCACAGCGAAGCTCGAGGAGAAGAGGAAGGCACCGGCGAGCGGCAGGGGGGCGAGGCAGGCGAGGACGAACGCAGTGACCCAGAACCCGGCGGGAGCAACGTCGTGCGTGGCCGACGTCTCGCTCGGTGCGCTCCCAGACTCGGCAGGGGAGGCCCCGCGGAAGGACTCGGGAGTCTCGAGCTGACCGAGCGCAGCGCGCATGGCCCCCGAGCTGACGGCCCCGCTCGGCGAATGCGTCATCGCGAGCTCGAGCGCCCGCACCCGGAGCTGGTCGCAAAGTGCGGCCACCCCTTCGGGGTCGCGCCCCTCCTCGGCAAGAACAGCGGCGACCGCCGCGATGTAGGCCTCGAGCTCCCGCTCGGTCTCCAGATCCCACTCACTCATGATTCCCACCCCATCAAGGCCGAAACGGCCGAAGCACCACCAATTCTAGCCGCACGCCCGAGCCGCCGGGGGCTTGCGAAGCGAGCCGTCTCGCGCTACCGTCTCGCTTCGCGACAAGGCCCGTCGCGAGTCGGAAAGAGCGGGCGTAGCTCAGTTGGTAGAGCATCAGCTTCCCAAGCTGAGGGTCG
>NPIF01001669.1_pt3 | contig 18470 bp, 20 predicted proteins | sample 8637461 | NCBI WGS metagenome assembly NPIF01 (sample SAMN07420641, study PRJNA396082) | bioreactor metagenome | isolation source: sample BR12 brine-fed electro-methanogenic bioreactor BR | place: Japan: Kochi | collected 2016-12-09
GCGAGATCTTCCCTGATGGGATCACCATTGATGGCATTCTCAATCTTATCCGAGAACTCATCGATCATGGAACACTCTTTATCAACAGGTTGATGCCGCTCATTGAACGGATCGCGGGGATCGGATCATGAGCAATGCTTTATTAAAGAAGAGAGGAGAAAGAATCGTCATGGCAACCGAATCCGGGAGCATGCCATCCAGGAGAAAGAACGGACATCCCCTGATCCTCTTTGTCGACGATAACGAGGTGCTCAGGGGGATCATAACCGAGGTGCTGGAAGGACGGTGCGGGTATACTGTCATCACCGCAGACGGGGGGAGAGCCTGCCTCAATACCCTCGTCGATATCAGGCCGGACATGATCCTCCTCGATATCATGATGGAGCCGATGGATGGGTGGGATACTCTCAGGGAGATCTGCTCAATCCCCGAATACCAGACGATACCTATTGTTCTCATGACCGGCAAGATCTTCCTCCCCAGAGAGATGCTCGCCTATGGACCCCATATCTGCGGCTGGATAAAAAAGCCGATCAGGATGGAACCCTTCATAAAGGCCATACAACAGATTTTTACTGAGCTTTCCGAGGATGAGAAGGTTGCAGAAGAGATGAAGGGGACGGCATCTCCGGAGGAGCGGCAGAGAATTGCCCTGCACCGCCGCCGCCTCAGGGTGCTCCGCCAGATCTATGAGGGGATTAATGCCCAGTGTGTTACACCATCGGGTGATTCCTGTGAAGGGTGGATTGAGGATATCAATGAGATGAAGAATCTGATCACACAGGAAGAGGAATGGTGCAGGGTTTTAGGCATTCCCTGAAATGAGGAAAGACCTTCCCTTCCATTAAGAATCCGGATCAAAACTCATTCTTCAAGGACAGTATCGACAAAGGTGGAGAGCTGCATCAGGAGATCGGGATCAAGCCCCTTCTCTGCAGCAAGAAAGACCCCTGCCACCCCGGCGAGGCGGAGGCGGTTCGTCACAAAATGCATGAATTTTGAGATGTTCTGGGTGGGAAGGTAGATCAGCATCGTCGATACCGAATCAAGGATGATGCAGGCTTTTTTCCCTTCCATCTGCTTCAGGATGTTGGTGACGGCAATTCCCATATCGGTCAGGTTTGAGGGGTGGTTGATATAGATCGTCATCGGATCGGAGTCGGGCTCCTTTCCAAGGGAGTACCGGGTGATCGCATCGATATACCAGACTGATTGTGGATCGATTCCGGCTTTCCTGTACATCATCCGCAGGATGGGAGATGGCTGGTTTGTGGTGATCACAATCGCGGCATAGCCGGCAGCGGTGATCTCACCCGCCAGCTCTATCGAGGCCTTCTTCATCTCTTTTGGCTCTGCAAGGAGGAGATAGATCTCCCCCTCTTCGATCAGATGATGAGCTTTTGCATCTGACATGGTCACTCCAGAAGGAACAATCGGTATGCCTCAGGAATATCTGCGCCCTCACCAGTGAGTGCGGCATTGAGTTCCCGGATCGTCTCTGCGATCTGTGCCAGGTGGGTCATCTGCACCCTCAACCTGAGGGCGACACTATCACAATCAATGGTATCATCCTCAAACATCCCGAGGATATCCTCGATATTCTCATGCACAACCTCAACCGGCATCTTCAGACGGGCTGTTGCTTCCCTGATATACGCGATCATCGTCCGTTGTGCCTTCTTCACCTGAGTGACATCCCGGACCAGAAGCGAGAAGCCTTCACCACCAAAGAGCGGCGTTACAGAGATGATCACGTCATGCTCCATTCCCCGCCGATCCGGCAGGATAGCGGAGATCACCGCATGATCCGATTGTGAGATCGCCTCGGCAATCCGATCTTCCCCATCCTTTAGGTGGATCAGATCCAAAATCGGCGCATCAAGGGCATCCTCCTCCGGAATACCAGTCATCTCTTCTGCTGCTTTGTTCCATGAGAGGATAGTACCGGAGACGGAGACGCTGACGATCGCCTCCTGAGAAGTCTGCACGATCGTCGAGAGGAGCCGCATCTGCGATTCGGATCGCTTCTGCTCAGTCAGATCACGGACCACGATGATGGTATGGGGACGGTTTTTGATTGTGACCTTTGAGATGTTGAGTTCAGATGGGATCAGACTGCCATCCTTTCTTCTGGCATCAAGCTCATGGGAGCCGGTCTTCGCAAGCACCGACTGCCACTCCATGCGGGCATTTTCCGGCGCAAGGAGATCGATGACAGTGCTGCCTTTTGCCTCCTGTTTCTGATACAGAAATATCCGCTCTGCCGCCGGATTCCAGTACGTAATGATTGCGTGTTCATCCAGAAGGATGATACCATTGTAGGCAGCTGATGTGATCCCGTGGAAGAGCTCCTCGCGTTCACGGAGCTGGCGTTTGTTCAGAACCTTATCGGTGATATCCACCCCGACAGCCACATACCCGGTGATGGTGCCGCCGGGTGATCTGACCTCACTTGTGTTCCATGAGATGTATTTTTCACCCCCATCCTCTGTGATGATCCGTGTCTCAAAATTCCGGAGATATGCCTGTTCATTGATAACATCCGTGATCATCTTCGTGATCTCTTTCCGGTAGACGGGATCAGGGTACAGCCGCTTCCAGATCCCGTTCTTTCCGATCACCTCCAAGGCAGGATAGCCGGTGATCTGTTCGGCAGCAACATTCCAGAAGAGGATCGTTCCATCAGGGGCGAGGAACGCCACCAGGGCATTCATCCGCTCGATGATCGTCTGGTGAAAGAGGGCGAGATCAGAGGTCATGGTATATCAATCGATGATTACGGGGGGGAGGGTGATATAGGTTTCTGAGTGCCCGATATCTCCGATCAACAATGAAGGAGAGAATACTCTGTTTGCCAACAGAACAGGCTCTGAGAAGAGATGCCGCCCTCCTTATCCGGATATAGGCCCCCGTAATACCCCCGATATCTGATTCTGAACCATTTTTGACACCTTTCTTATATTATTCAGGAAATTAACTATTTTTCCGGGCAATACTGGCATACCCTAACTTTCCACCAAGAGAGCTTGCATGATAGATAGGTTATTCATGTCTGGTACGAAAGAGAGGTTGTCCTCATATCCCGGGGAGTGATAGAATATGGATAAGTTCATGGAAATGATGCAGAAGATGATGGCGATGAGCGATGCTGATCGTAAGATGATGATGGAGAAGAACAAGGCGATGTGCACCTGCGGGAAATGCCCGACATATGACGAGTGTGCCAGGGACAAGAAGGAAGCCCTTTTCTGTGCTGTTGGCAAGAGCTCCTGCACACTCAGCAGTAAGGCCTGTATCTGCCCAACATGCCCGGTGACGCCGGTGATGGGACTGACCAAAGGGTACTATTGTCTCAGTGGTTCAGAAAAAGAGCAGCGCGGAATATAATTTCTTCTTTTTTGAGGGTGCCGGGTCCGACAACCACAGGGATCCTTAATCAGCCTGAACGATTCACCGAGCATCTTCATTTTCGCATCAATAGCGACGAGAATTTCGGAGGAGCGATATGCGAGGGGTGGGGGCAGGCCGGCCACCGGTGCCGGAGTGGTGCGACTCGTTTCATCTATCCGGTTCCGGTTTCACCCTTACTCGGCAACCGGCATCAGTTTCCCCTTCAACTTTGATTCAGTATCAATCGCTAACATCTCAACGACGTTGTTTGCCATTCCTTTGACTTTGATCTTCACCAGCGGGTCGTTCCTGAGGTACTCCGTATCCGTATCGGTATTGAACTGCGCCCCGTGGGTCCGGTATGCTATGCCAAATGGCGCCAGAAGATATCCCATCTGTTGGAAATACAGGTATATGTCCATCGCTGCCTTTGTCGCACCATCTTCATGGCCAGATACCGTGATCCCGACGATCTTACCTTCTGTCAGTCCGGGTTTTTTCAGCAGGTAGAGATTCTGGATACAGTTCAGACGGTCAAGAAAATCCTTGAGCCGGGCAGACATATTGTTCCAGTTTATGGGGGATCCCACAATGACAGCTTTGGATGCAATAATCATTTCATGGAATGCGGGCATGTCATCAAGCTGGTCCCTGCACGGGTATTTGCAGGCATTGTCCCGCATGCTATAGCAACACCAGCAATGATTAATCTGAAATTCATTCAGATTATACCGCCGGTAACTCACGTTTCGCTCCTTCAGCACCTCTTCAACCAGATCAATCATGTATCCCGTGTTATTTGAGCGGTGGTTGCTCCCGTTGATCAACAGGACATCAAACTTTTCCCCATCATATCGAAGCTTCATCTTCTCAGCAAGATCCGAGAACTCCCGTTCGGTACTGGCACATTGCGGGCATTCCTTTGGGGGAGTCGGACCTTTCCAGACAAATCCACAGACATTACACTGCCAGGAAGTGCCGGAATCAGTGCTGGTCGGTTTCGCTTCCCCGGGTACAGTAATAGGCATGGTTGAACCCTTCCTCCTCCAGAACCGGACACGCCGGACAGAGACATCCTTTCTCCTCTTGTATGCAGGCACTCCTGCCGCCGGCCTCAAGGCAAAATGCGATCTCTTCATTGCACTCCACAAAGCTTGGACACATTTTACAGAGGCAAAGTCCTATTCCCCGTTTTTTATCCATCATTTGTTTATTTTCTCCTGCTTTTTACTGGACTTTGTTTTCATAATACATAAAGAGTTACCAGTGATAGTTGATTTGTTCTGTATTCAATAAGCTCAAATTTACATTTTGAATGGGAATGAGCCCATCAAATCGGGAGGGGTGTTGTTTTGATAGCCTCCCGTGGAGAAGATACTTCTGTCGCAAACCTCTTCACCTTGCACGAAGTACCAGTACTGGATTTTATGCGCATACCAATACGAGATGTAACACCCACACTTGAGCGTGCCACAATCGCCGGATGGGTTCATGAAGAGCGGGACCTTGGGGGCCTTGCCTTCTTCCTGATCCGGGATCGAACCGGTATCATGCAGGTGACGGTTCCAAAGAAGAAAGTCCCTGAGGATGTCTTAATTGCAATCAAAGAGGTATCACGGGAGTCTGTGGTCCGCGTCTCCGGGATCATCAAGGCAACCGAAAAGGCGCCCGGAGGCCGGGAACTTGTCCCCGAAAGTTTTGAGATCCTGGCAAAGGCGGCCTCCCCGCTCCCCCTTGATGTCGCAGAGAAGGTGCCTGCCGAGATCGATACCCGGCTCGATGCCCGGTTCCTTGATGTCAGGCGGCCGAGGATTGCGGCAATCTTCTCGATCCGCTCCCGCGTGATGGAGGCAACCCACAACTTCCTCTTCAGGGAGGGATTCACCCAGATCACCACCCCGAAGGTGGTGGCAGCCGCAACCGAAGGTGGCACAGAACTCTTCCCGATCGCATATTTTGAGAAAGAGGCGTTTTTGAGCCAGAGCCCGCAGCTCTACAAGCAGATGATGATGGCAGCAGGCTGCGAGAAGGTCTTTGAGATCGGGCCCATCTTCCGGGCTGAAGAGCATAACACAAACAGGCACTTAAACGAGGCAACCTCGATCGATGTCGAGGTTTCGTTTGCCGATCATACCGATGTGATGGTGCTCCTTGAAAAGCTCATGCACGAGATCTATTCTTCGGTTGCAGAGAACTGCACTACCGAGCTTGAGCTCCTCGGAATCCCTGAACTCCAGGTGCCTGAGAAGTCACTCCCCCGCCTCCCCTATGCAGAAGCAATTGAGATTGCAGCCAGAAAGATGGAAGAGCCGATCGCCTATGGCGACGATCTCGGAACCGCATCCGAGCGGGCGATCGGCGAGGAGATGGGCACCCACTACTTCATCACCGAGTGGCCGACCGCCATCCGGCCGTACTATGCGATGCCGTCTGCTGCCGATCCTTCGATCTGCAATGCATTCGACCTGATGCACCCGAAGATGGAGCTCTCATCCGGTGCACAACGGTGCCATGTCTATGACCAGCTGGTTGCGCAGATCAAGTCCAAAGGGCTCTCCCCCGAAGGGTTCGAGTTCTATTTGAAGCCCTTCCAGTACGGGATGCCGCCGCATGCCGGCTGGGGTCTTGGTGCCGAGCGGCTCGTCATGACGATCTGTAATCTCCAGAATATCCGTGAAGCGGTCCTCTTCCCACGCGATCGCCACCGGGTCACCCCATAAGCCATGTCTTCGCCTCTCTTCGATCCCGGCATGATCCTCCCGACAACCGTTGTCGGGAGCTTCCCCGCAGTGAAGGGAAGAGGGCTCTCCGCCGTCCTCGACCCCTATAAACATGCTGTACGGTTTGCTGTTTCCGAGCAGATCCGGGCCGGGATTGATATCATCTCCGATGGGCAGGTCCGGGAGGGGATGATCCAGGCATTCACGGGAAAGCTGCCCGGTATACGGGATGACTCGGTCATCTCATCGGTGCAGGCAGCGCCAACCGGGATCACCGTCTCAGATACCCGGTATGCACTCACACAGACCCGGAAGGTCAAAGGCATCCTCACCGGCCCCTCGTCAATTGCCCATGCACTCCGAATCCAGACGCCAACATACCGGAACCGGGAGGAGCTTGTGATCGATATTGCGCATGCCCTCGCCGCAGAAGGAGAGGCGCTCGCAAAAGAAGGGGTCTGTATCATCCAGATCGATGAGCCGATCCTCTCAACAGGAGCAGCAGATATCGCAACCGGGGCAGAGGCGATTGGAATCATCGCAGAAAAGGTGGATCTCCCGGTCTGCCTGCATGTCTGCGGGCCGCTTGCGGGGATCATCGATCACCTCCTCAGGCTGCCGGTTGCAATCCTGGATATCGAGGCCGCGACCCAGCCGGAGAATCTTGAGATCTTCACTGATAAAGACCTTAAAGGAAAGATGGTCGGCTGCGGGTGTGTCGCCTCCTCTGACCATGAGGTTGAGCCGATCAACCTGATTAAACAGCGTATCGAGAGATGCATCGAGATATTCTCGCATGATACAATCCTGATCGACCCGGACTGCGGGCTTCGGATGCATACGCCGGAGGGGGCATTTGCCAAGCTCTCCCGGATGTGCGAGGCGGCAGAGCTGGTGCGGGGAGAGTATCTGTAGGGTGGGGATGTTTTTTTAAAACAGGCTTGAAGGAGATTTCAGGATCCGGAGCGGACTATTTAGTCCTCGAAGAAGGACAGTTCTCTCCCATTCCTATCACAAAAATCATACAGTAACTCAACCAGGGTGTCATAATAGCCCCACCCCATGCCTGATGCCATATCAACAATGTTTTCAAGTTTGGGTAGAAAATGGTCGACTATATCATCAGGCTGTGAGTCAAGCTCTTCTGTAATCTTCTCAAACATTCTTTCAAGGCTGAGATAGAAGTTTTCCCACATATCACCATACGCGACTGTGTACTTTGTGCCCATCTCAACATAATGGGTCATGAGTTCTAATTTCCCGACCATATCGTTTGTAGCCTTAAAATAACTGGATATAACCCTTTTTCCGGCAGAGAAATTCACACTCCTTCGCCCTGTTATGGGCGGATACAGTGCATCTGAGATTTTTTTACAGTAAGGCTCAAGAGACGCCTCTCCTGTCGGGTAACGGGAGTGGAGAAACGTTTTGTTATCCATATTCAGCCTGTATAGATCACCTATCAGTTTTATCAGTTCCTTCTTCTCTTTCTCTGAAAGAACGTTCTTTACATCGCTCCATGCCATTTTCTTCGGTTCTGTCATAGCCCGGTTTGATAATTACTGAATTCTTCCTGCTTTCAGACACGTCATTGATGACACTCTGGTGCTAAAAGCCCCATACTTCATCCATATCCTCAATATCTTCATCAAGATATCTCTCCATAGTTGCAATCCATTCCGGCTTCTCCTCTTTTATTGTTTCTTTCAGTTCAGTGAACTCCTCTTTGGTAATCTCACCTTTCTCCAGCATAAACTGATAGAACTTCTTCAGGCTTGAAGCATTCTCATTTATTGCCGAAATACCACTCCAGGGACCTTTTTTGATAAACCAGAATCCCAGATACATGCTAATCTCATTGACACCATCCCGGGCATCAAGGTCTTCATAGTACAGCAGAAACACATTTATGTAAAAATCGACATTTTGAAGATGCTTTTCAATGGTTCTTGGAGTAAGTTCCTTTTTTGTGAGATACTCCCTGAATTCGGCAAGAAGGTTTTTGTTATATGATTTGATAGCATCATTTTCGTCTTCGTAATCTTCAGAGGACATAATCATGAGATCCCTGATTTATTCGGTACTATAAACATTCTTTATTCATACATAAATGTCACTCTGTTCTCAAACGTCGGACTCGAAATCCGGCTCTTCGTGAATCTGATTGGTTTTTATAGATGCGACCCATTATCCGGCTATCAGGTATATACAACCCTTTAGTATCTCCTGAGCTTTAACGCAGGAATACCTTCAAAATGATGATCCCGCGTCACAATCTCACTATCATATCCAAGTGCTATTGAGGCGATCAGCTCATCAAAATCTCCAACAGGTTTACCTTCCTTCCTCAATCTTGCAGAGAGAGCTCCAAAGATCCTATATGTCTCGTCATTAATGTTCTCGGTAATGAGATGCTGTGTGATCGCTTCCACCTCTTCCAGGTTTTTTTCCGGGGATGATGAAAAATAAGCACCTCTATACAATTCGAGAATGGTGATCGATGTTGTTGCAGGAGTCAGTCCTTCCTTCTCAATTGTTTCCAATACCCTGAGCGCCTCGGGTTTGTGTCGGATCAGATCAATGATGAATGAGGTGTCAAGTACCGGCATCAAAGTCGACCTCTCGCATCCTGGCTTTTCTCATCTCCCGGGAGGCCTCTTCAATCGAATCTGCAAGCTCCTGATTTGGACCAAGCTCTTTGAGTATTTCAGAGAGCTTTTTCCTGGGGGGAGTAAATTTGAGGATTACTTCTGAGAAACTCATTCCCGTCCCACCTTTCAACCTGGAGAGACGCTCATAGGCATCATCACTGATGCTTATTGTTTTAGTTCCCATATCTGTGTATGTGTATGTATGTGCATATAATATCAACGATTGGGAGAAGAAAGTGGAATGCAAGACAAGATCTCAAGGAAGGGGAAAAGAGTGGTATTCTTTTATTCCATCTGAATCAGGAGGTGTTTCTCATCACACCACCCTTGACGTCGTCGAGAGCTCGATCCCTTCCCCGGTGATCACAAAGGGAACCGTCCGGTCAGGGATCCGCATGCCCCGGTACTTCATGATCTGGAGCCTGCGTTCGATCTGGGACTGGTGGATCTCGGCTGTCAGCCGGATCACAATATCTGCCTGCCTGAAGATGAGCGCCTCTTCATAGGGGGTATGGAGGCCTTCATACAGTGTGCAGAGGAGGCAGCCGCCATCCTTCCTGAAGGCAGCGGTTGCGGTCGTGAGGAGCCGGAGTGTCTGGGCAATGCCCCGGTCAAGGATGAGGGTCGAGAGTGAATCGACAACCGCGGCATCCCCCCGGATATCATGGGCGAGATCCTCAATAGAGAGGCCGGCTGCCGGGATCATCCCATCGCTCACCTCCTCATCAAGCATGAGGTACACCCCGGCATTGGCTCTGGCAAACTGGGCTGCGAGGCCATCCATCCCGGAGAGGGGGGATCCGTACATGATGATCCGGCTCCCGGCCATGTACCCGCCACCGATGACCGGATCAAGTCCGGGAACGCCGCTTGCTCTCAAATCACCCATTCCTCCATTCTAGTTATAGTCCGATGATCTGGATCGCCGCCACACCAGCCGCAAGAACAAGAGCGGTAGAGAGGACAAGCCCGTCAAGGGCGCCGACCGATATTGCTCCGGTCTCGGCTTTCCCACGGCGGTATCCACGCATATCGATGGTCAGCCCGAGGGTATCAGCCTTTCCAAGAGAATTTAAGATGAGGGGAAGAATCACCGGCTTCAGCCCACGGACTTTTCCCATCAGCCCGTCGCCGGGTGCATACCCGCGGGCAAGCTGCGCCTCACTGATACGGATGCCTTCCCTCTGGAGGGTCGGGATGAACCTAAGCGCTATCAAAAACATCAGGGTATAGTCGATCGGCATCTTCAGCTGCCGGAGCGTGGTGACGAGCTCTGCTGGTTTTGTAGAGACGACGAGGAGCTGGAATGCAAAAAGCATCACCGCAAACCGAAGCGATAGGATGGTGCCAAAGAGGAGGGCTCCGGCAGTCACCGGCAGGGCGCCTCCGATGAACGGCACTGCTGGCGGGATCAGCGGGAAGAACACCTCCCCCGCCGGCATCGTCAGCACCGTGAAGAAGACAAGCATTATCCCAAGAACGAGGAGGAGTGGGATCTGTTCAGTGAGCCCACGCCCAAGCCCTCCTGCCCATGCAGCCAAAAAGACGACGACCAGAAGGAATCCAAGCAGCAGAGGATCGCTTGTCATGACGGCGAGGATGACGAGGATCACCGTGAAGAGGAGTTTTGTGATCGGATGTACCCGGTGGAATACCCCATTTCCGGGGATATACTGCATAATTTCCTGCATATTTTTATGCCTCCGTGGTAGAGATGATTTTTCCATCACTCATCTTCAGTATCCGGTCTGCAAATGTCGTTGCAAGATTCGGATTATGGGTGATCATCACAATCCCATGCCCCTCATCAGAGAGCCGCATCAAAATTTCCATGATCTGGAGTGATTCTGCAAGATCCAGTCCGGTTGTCGGCTCGTCAAGGACAAAGACCTCCTGTCCCATCGCAACGACGCAGGCGAGGGCAAGCCGCTGCCGCTCGCCCCGTGAGAGGTGGCGGGGATTGGTATCCTCTTTTCCGGCAAGCCCGACTTCATTGAGGACATCAGCGATGGAGCTCTGGTCTTTCCCGATATTCTTCAGCCCAAACGCGATCTCCTTTCTGACGGTATCTTCAAAGAGCATCGTATCAGGGTTCTGGAAGACGAGTCCGGTATGCCGGGAGAGGACAGAGATCGAGTGGCCGTTGCAGGGGGTCCCGGCGATTGTGAGGGTTCCTTCTGTCGGCTTCAGAAGACCATTGAAATGCTTCACGAGGGTGGTTTTGCCTGACCCGTTCTCCCCCACAATCGCGATGATCTCGCCTTTATGGAGCGTGAGGTCAACACCGTCGACTGCACGGAGATCATCATAGCAGTGGACAAGCCCTTCTGCCTCGATGAGGGGTGCACCACCTGTCTTCCGGGGCCGTTTGGTGATCGGGGGAAGAGCATCCCGGATGATCCGGGAGACTTCTTCCGGGGTGCCTGATGCGGTGATCGCCCCATCCTCCACCAGCACGCAGGTATCTGCATACTCTGCCGCCTCATCGATCATATGCTCGACAAGGACAATCGTCTTCCCATCATCTGCAAGCTTCCGCAGGATGGAGAAGATCAGGGTGCGTGCCTCCTCATCCAGTTCAGAGGTCGCCTCATCCAGGATGAGGACATTTGTTCCGAGGGCAAGGGTTGCGGCAAGTGCCGCCTTCTGCTTCTGCCCGCCCGAGAGGGTATAGGGGGCACGGTCAGCGAGATGGGAGATCTCCAGGAGTTCGAGGATCCTGACGAGTTCGGATTCTGCCTCCTGTTTTGAGAGGCCGCTGTTCTCGAGGCTCGTCATCACCTCTTCCCCGACAGTGGTGAAGATCAGCTGTGCGTCGGCATCATCAAAGACCATCGAGACGGTATGGGAGAGCTCTTCAATCCCATCATACTCCATCATATCCCGGCCCGCAATCACAATCGATCCGGTGGAGGTGCCGGTATAGATATGCGAGAGGATACCCGACATGGCCCGGCAGAGGGTGGTCTTGCCCGCACCCGATGGGCCGGTGACGAGCGTCATCGAACCCTCCGGAAGAGAGAGGGAGATATCCCGGAGTACCGGGTGCTCCCTGTTCCGATAGGTGTAGCTGAAGTGATCGATCCTGATCATCAGTTACCTCTCAAGAACCCGTGAGGCGGCGGGGTAGAGCATCGAGACGATGATCCCGTTCACCACCGCGGTGATGACGACGATCGGAACAACTGCCATCACAAAGCCGGTAAGGGTCACTGCCTGTGCGAGCATTCCCGGCGCTGCGAGGAGCAGAATGACGACGACCCCGACAAAGGAGAGGCCTGAGGCAAGGGTCGCAACGAGGGTGGTGATTCCGGGTGCTGCCAGCTTCATCCTGTCTTTCAGTGCCATGAAGACGAGTATACAGACGACCGCCCCGATTGGTTCTGATATGAGGTTTGCAGGCGGGAAGATCGAATGGCTGATCAAAGCCGATATCAGGCCGGCGATGACACCTATCCCGAGAGCTTCACTGATCTTTGGGACGACCAGTATGATCGCAAGCGAATAGAAGGCGATCACGAGGTTTGCGACGATCGGGCCCGGTATGACGAGCGACATGTACCGTACAATGGCTCCTGCTGCAAGCAGGATGCCGACAAGTGCTATATCTCTTGATTTCATGATAATCTCTCTCTGGTATATTCTTCTCTGAGTGTTTTCCGCATCAGTTTCCACCCGTTCTTCCTTGGGAGGGAATCGGTGACGAAAACTTCTCTCGGCACCTTGTATCCTGCAAGATGGGAACGGCAGTATTCAGTGATCAGTTCTTCCGTGATCGTCTTCCCCTCCTTTGGGACGACTGCTGCAACCGGGATCTCGCCCCTTCGCGGATCCGGAACCCCGAAGATGGCGGCATCTGCAACAGACGGGTGCCTGAGGAGGATATCCTCCACCTCGGTCGGGTAGATCTTCCAGCCCGACATGATGATCATATCCTTTTTGCGATCTGTTATGGAGAGGCGGCCTTCTGTATCGATGAACCCGATGTCGCCGGTCAAAAACCAGCCTGATTCGAGGAAGGCCTCTTCGGTCTCCTCTTTCATCCCATAGTACCCAAGGGCGACTGCGGGGCCACGGAGGGCCACTTCCCCCTCTTCTCCGACCGGGAGGATTTTTGTGGGATCATCGGAATCGACGATTTGTACCTCAGAATAGCCGACCGGGTGGCCGACTGAGAGGAACCGGTCTGCAAACGGATAGTCTGCTGCCCGGATGGCGGTGCCGGTCCCGATCACGATCGTCTCCGAGAGGCCGTACGCATTGATGATCGGAATCCCAAAACGCTCATGGAACGGCTTCCAGACCTCGGGATGGAGGGGGCCGCCGCCTGAGATGATCTCTCTGGCTGATCTGAGTCGCTCTTCTGTTCCGGGTGGTGAAGTGAGGAGGGAATGGATCACCGGCGGCATCCCTGCAAGGACGGTGACTCCGTATTCTTCTGTCAGCGTGAGGTAGGCTTCGAGATCGAAGCGTTCCATCACAACAAAGGTTGCCCCCGCCTTCAGTGCTGCTATTCCCCATGATATGCCGACATGGCCCATCGGGTAGATGCCGAGATAGACATCATCCGGTGTGAGGGCAAGTGCCTCTGCCTCGGCATCGAGGGCCGCCATCCATCCGCCATGGGTGAGCATCGCTCCCTTCGGCCTTCCGGTTGTTCCGGAGGTATACTGGATCTGGCAGAGATCAGTGGGCGAGCAGTTCACGGGGGAGATTACTGGTACTGCCTCCCGCAGTACAGGCCAGGGAACCGTGCCCTCAGGTGCATCGTGAGTCGAGATGATGGTGATTTCGGGGATCGCTTCTGCCACCTTCACCCCTTCCGGATCGGTGATAACAACACGTGCACCGGAGTTTGCCACCGCATAGGCGAGCTCATCCCGCGTATAGACCCGGCCGGTCGGGACAGCGACTGCCCCGATCCGCCATGCCGCGAAGTACCCGATCAGGTACTCGGCGGAGCTCTCCAGGTAGATGACGATCCGGTCGCCCTTCAAAACACCAAGCGAGGTGAAGAGCGAGGCGAGAGAAGAGGTGGCATCCAGGAGATCCCGCATTGAATAGGACTCGCCCCGTGTGGGGACGATCAGGGCGGGTTTTTCTGATCGGGCCGCCCCGATATCAAGAAATGCGGTGATGTTTGGCACGTAAAATTCTCCATTATTGTAGTATAATGTATATATTTGTACAATTCAGATATAAAAGAAGAGGTTCTGATCAGGCTGATCGGTGGAGTTTTCGCCGTTCCGCAAGCCCGAACCCGCAGATCACGCGGATCGAATCCGGGAACGATGCATCGAGATTCCGATCCCCTGAATCGATATGGAGCCTGGGCGTTGCCCTCAGCTTGCCGGGTGTTGCGACGACGATGAGGTTCTTATCTCCGATTTTCCCGAGGATCTCAGGTGTGATCACCTGGGTGCCCCTCCCGATGATGAAGCCCTGGGAGCCGATCGGGCTGATGATGAGGCGTGTATCCGGGTGATCCCGGAGAAATTCAAGGATGGAGTTTGCATCGCCGTCACGGAGGATGAGGCTGCCTTCCGAATAGGCATCGAAGCCGAGGAGGGTGCATTCCAGATCCATTGCATCTGCAATCGCTTCTGTCGTCGATCCGGGACCGAGGATGAAAGGTCGGGGGGAGGCGAGGACACCTGCCATGAAGTTGGCAATCTCCTGCCGATCCTCATCATCGTTTTCGGTTGTGAAGACCGTCTCTTTTGCATGCTGGACATAACCTGCCCGGTACGGTGTCCTTGCGATCCCATAGAGCCGGGTGCTGAGGCGGCCGTCCCGGTATGCCTCCTCATCGACATCCAGCACCTCGGCATCACGGAGCGGGAGTGATCCGGCCTCCCGGATCAGGGCGGCGGCTGCGATAGGATCATTTGCAAAGACGGCGGAGTACATCTTCACCCCAGTTGGTATCCCGAGGATCGAAATCGTTCTTCCGACAGCCCCGAGGATATCACGGGCGGTGCCGTCGCCGCCTGCAAAGACGATTATGTCTGCTCCTGCTTCTTTGAATGCAGCTGCGGCACGGCGCGTATCCTCTGCCGTGGTCGGGTCACCGGATTCGTGGAGGACGGTAAACGCTTTGATCCCGCATTCCCTGAGTGCATCCTCGCCCATTGCACCTGAGGCGGTGAGGAAGGAGAGTGTGTCGTTTTGGAGCAGGGATAGGGTCTCCTTTGTACGGATGGCAGAACAGGGGGTTGCCCCCCGTGCACGTGCCTCTCCTGAGAGTCCGTCGGTTCCTTTCAGCCCGACGGTGCCCCCCATCCCGGCGATCGGGTTGATCAGAAGCCCGATTGTCGGTGTCATCCTCTCTGTTTCGGGAGGTTTGCGAGCGATTCTTTGATCAGGTCGTCCGGGCAGTCGTAATCGATGATCCCGCCTGCAAGGTAGGCATCATATGCGGACATATCGAAGTGGCCGTGGCCGGAGTTGCAGAAGAGAATCGTCTTCGGATCCCCTGTCTTCCTGCATTCAAGGGCGGCATCGATTGCCCCTTTCACCGCATGGGCTGCCTCTGGGGCGATGATGATCCCTTCTGTCCGGGCAAAGGTGATGGCTGCTTCAAAGACCTCGTTCTGGAGGTACGATCGCGGCGTGATGATACCGTCATGGACGAGGCGGGAGACGATCGGGGAGTCGCCATGGTACCGGAGCCCCCCTGCATGGAGTGCCGGGGGGATGAAATCATGGCCGAGGGTGTACATCTTCAGCATCGGGGTGAGTCCCGCAACATCGCCGTAATCGTATTCATAGAGCCCCCGTGTCAGGGTAGGGCAGGCGGCCGGCTCGACACCGATGATCTCGGTATCTTTTGCCTTTCCTGTCAGAATATCCCCTGCGAAGGGGAAGCTTATCCCGGCGAAGTTTGATCCGCCGCCGACGCTGCCGATGACATAATCTGGGTACAGCTCCTCCATTGCAAGCTGTTCACGTGCTTCGAGACCCATGATCGTCTGGTGGAGACAGACGTGGTTTAAGACTGATCCGAGCGAGTAGTGGGTGTTTGCATGGGTGGCTGCGTCTTCGACTGCTTCTGAGATGGCGATCCCAAGCGATCCCGAGGTATTTGAATCTTTCTCAAGGATTGCCCGGCCTGACGCGGTCTTCGGGCTTGGGCTTGGGATACATTCTGCGCCCCAGACCTCCATCATCGACTTCCGGTAGGGCTTCTGGTAGTAGCTCGAACTGACCATATAGACCGTGCATTCGAGATCAAAGAGGCTCGTTGCAAAGGCTAAAGCGGAACCCCACTGCCCGGCGCCGGTCTCGGTGGCGATCCGCTCGATCCCTTCCTTCATATTGTAGTATGCCTGTGGAACAGCGGTGTTTGGCTTGTGGCTGCCTGCGGGGCTGACACCTTCCCACTTGTAGTAGATCTTTGCAGGCGTCTTCAAGAACTTCTCAAGCCGGTGAGCCCGGATCAAGGGAGATGGCCTCCAGATCTGGAGAATCTCCCGGACCTCATCGGGGATCTGGATATTCTTCTGCCGGCTCATCTCCTGGCCGATCAGCTCCATCGGGAAGATGGGGGCTAAGTCTTCAGGACCTGCCGGCTTTCCGGTTCCCGGGTGGAGCGGCGGTTCAAGGGGAGAGGGGAGATCCGCCTGGATATTGTACCAGGTCTTCGGGAGGCTCTCCTCGTCGAGGTAGATCTTGGTCTGCATAATGTACATCCTCCATATTTAATGCAATATAATGTTGTTTGATGTACATTTGTATACTACACTTATTTAAATTTTGCTGTTAATTGAAGATATCGAAATGCTTATAATTAGCATACGCAGTAAAAGACTGTATGAAATACCTGAGTGTTTTACTGCTCGCTACATTTGTTGTTGCAGGTGTAGCAGTCTCCGGATGTATGGAAAGCGAAGAGACCATTTATGATACATCGATTGTTCTTCAGGATGGCAGCAATATGGTCTATGATCTGGCTGCCGGAACCTACAAGGTGCAGATCGTCTCCGATGAGAAGATCGATGTCACGTTTGATACCGCATCCACCTATAATTCCAAGGGAGTGACCGTGTATGATCAGGTGTTCACCCTTGGAAGCGCAACAAAAATGACGGTGGAAAATCCCTCATTACTCGGCCTTGGGCTGGCCGGTCCGGCAAATGTCCAGATAAAAGTCATTAAAAACCCTGCAAACGTCTGAGAAGGGTTTTGAATCCAACATATTCCCTTCTTTCACCATATTTTCAGATCACCTATCACGTTTTACCCGGTTCATTCCAATAGTGCCAAACAATCATCCGGATCATCCCATTTCAGCCTCATTTATGAAAGAAATGGCAGATCCAGCCCATTAGATATTTTTAAATAGCTTAAACAGTATTATTGGAGTATATGTCGGCTTTTCAATGTCCGAAATGCGGCGCATCCGTTCAGAAGGGCATGAAGTTCTGCCCTGAATGTGGCGCCCCGATGCAGCAGGGTCCAAAGAAGTGCAGCAAATGTGGCGAGGAGCTTGCTCCGGGGACGAAATTCTGTGCGAACTGCGGAACCCCTGCCGAATAGTTCACTTATCTCTTCTCCTTTTTGACACAAGCGAGTTTGTTTCCTTTCGTGAGTGTGAGCGTCTTCTGATCGAGCAGATTCCTGATCTCTTCTTCAATAGTCTCCCTGCTGAGATCTTCCAGGAGCCCATATGAATGGAGACCTGAATGGCCGGATCGTTTTGATTTGCCGCATATGATGGAGATGATGGTACTGATTGCATATTTCCCCGACAGCGGGGCAACTGCATCCAGGATGCGATCTGCTGTGGTGTTCTTCTTCTTTTGTGAGCAGATATCGCAGTTTCCACAGCTCATCTCAGGATAGTCTTCTCCAAAGACTTTGAGGAGACTCCGGCGGCGGCAGGTGTTGCTCTCGCACCATGCCTGCATGGAATCGAGCTTTTTGAGCCGGATTGAAAGGTCTGTGTGGCTTGTGTACTCCTTCCCAATCAGTTTCCTTGAGATGGCAAAATCCTGCGAGGAATAGAAGAGGAGGGATTCGGCGGGCTTTCCGTCTCTTCCTGCACGCCCGCTCTCCTGGTAGAAGGACTCGATATCCTTTGGTGGATGGAAATGGACGACGAACCGGACATCGGGCTTGTCGATCCCCATCCCAAACGCGACAGTTGCCGCGATCACCGGCACATGGTTCTTCAGAAAAGCATCCTGCACCCGTGAACGTTCATTGCCGGAGAGACCGGCGTGGTAGGACTGCGCCAGGATATGCCGTCTCCTGAGTTTTGCTGCGATCTCGTCTGCGGCATTCCTTGACCGGCAGTAGATGATCCCCGGCTGCCTCGGATGGTTTCCGATGAAGAGGGCGAGGCGGCGGAACCGTTCATCTTCGCTCTTCTCCATAATCACGGTATACCGGATATTCTCCCGATCAAAGCCGCCGACATACTTGATCGGATCCCTGAGCCGGAGCTGGGTGATGATATCCTCCCGCACCTCTTCTGTGGCGGTTGCGGTGAGGGCGATGATCGGGGTTTTTGGGAAGAGATCGCGGATGAGGGAGAGGGAACGGTAATCTTTCCTGAACTGATGGCCCCACTGGGAGATGCAGTGCGCCTCGTCGATTGCAAAGAGTTTCGGGTTGATTCTCCGGAGGAGTGCCTGGAATGCCGGCAGGCTGAGTCGTTCGGGTGAGACATAGAGGATCGTGATCGATCCGTCTGTCAGTTCGGCTT
>NPIF01001116.1_pt1 | contig 18452 bp, 13 predicted proteins | sample 8637461 | NCBI WGS metagenome assembly NPIF01 (sample SAMN07420641, study PRJNA396082) | bioreactor metagenome | isolation source: sample BR12 brine-fed electro-methanogenic bioreactor BR | place: Japan: Kochi | collected 2016-12-09
TTCACGCTTGGCTAAGGACTAGGAAGCCAAAGTCGAGGAGCGTATCAACGGTGATTTCGCCTGATGGGTCAACGAGGCCCAACGGCCTACTCGCAACATATTCAAATAGATTCCCCCCATCCACGTACCCCGCCGGATCCCGCTGCAGGAACCGCCCGTGGACCGGGTCGTAGGTTCGGGCGCGGTAGTGGTAAAGCTGCACAGGCTCGGCGGCGGTGGACAGCGGGAATGCATCCAGCCGCCGGCCGGTGAAAAAGTACGGGTTGCCCACGGCGCTGCCGGCGAGCTGGATCACGCAGCCGCCCCACAGGGTTCCCGCCGGCTGGCCCACCAGGCCCAGCAGCGTGCCGTAGTCGCCCGGGTCCAGCGCCCCGCTCGCGTCGAAATCAAAGACCGCGCACTGCGGATCCTGCACGAGGTCCTTCTCCAGGCAGTTGAGGTATTCACCCACGTCGGCGCTGGTGATCCAGCCGTCCGCGTCGTAATCGCCGGTGGTGTGGATGGCCCAGTCCGGGCCCTGCCAGCAGTCGAGGAAGACGGCCATGTCGTCCGCGTCGATGTCGGCGTCGGCGTCGATGTCGAGCTGGGCGACCTCCGCGGCCGTGCAGGCCGGGTCGATCGGCTGGCCGGCGCCGCTGAAGCAGCGCTGGAGGCACTCGAAGTCGGAGACGTCCACGTCGCCGTCGCGGTCGGCGTCGGCCACGTCGCCCTGGGGGGCGAAGGCGCTCAAGCGGCCGTAGGCGTCGTAATCGTAGGCTTCGACCACGTTGCCGTCCTCGTCGGCCAGGCCGGCCACGGTGTAGAGGTCCCGCAGCAGGTAGTAGAACGCGCGGTCCGCGGGCCCGGTTTTGTCGGCGAAGAGCAGGTGCTCGTCGACGTAGAGGGGCCCGTCGATATGGTACCGCTGGACGGTCATGGCCGCATCGTACTCGGCGATGACCTGCTGGGGAAATGCAACAGTTGGGGATGGCGATCGGAGAAGGCGTCCAGGCCCCCGCATCATCTACATCATCAGGGACGGTCATCCCTTTCCTTCGGCCTGGAGCGGTTTGCGTTTGGCTATGTATTGGCCCGTGGGGGCGTGGCCATCTGTCGCGTCCCGTACGGATGGACCACCCCGCTGTGGCCTTTCGCGGCGCCCTTGGCAGGGCCGACGGCCAGCACGCAGATAGCCAACGCCCGCGCGTCCGTTTCAACCCGCCCCCAACCCGCCCAGGGCCTGGCTCCGCGATCGTGCGGGGCCGGGGGGCTGCGTGATCCACCCCGCACGGCCGGGCGTCTCCGGATACAAAAAAGGGCACCGCCACGCGTGTGACGATGCCTGATCGTGCGTTTTGCAATTGTTCGGCCGACTAGCCGAGTTGCTTCACCTGCACGGCCTTGGGCCCCTTGTCTCCGTGAGCGAGTTCGAACTGGACCCTGGCACCCTCGGTGAGGCTGCGGTATCCATCGCTCTGAATTTCCGACTGATGGACAAACACATCCTGCCCATCACTCGACTCGATGAACCCAAAACCCTTGCTGTCGTTGAACCACTTTACTGTGCCTTCTGGCATGACTCGACTTCCTCTACATTCTGCAAACCCCTGGCGAACCGGACTGAAACGACAATTGCTTCAATGGGATCGCGGCCCGTTTCCAGAGATTTTGACTACACTCCGTATCGTCGTCGGTTTTGTCGTCCACGTCAACCTCGCCGCTCCAGAATCTCGCAAAACGCCGTTTGCGCGGCCGGGAGGGCCGATTTTGGGCAGGTTCCCGAGACCCGGTCCCTGATATCGCTTTCCGGTCCCTTCTCGTCGAGGAGCGGTCGGCTTGCTTGCAAGCCGTCCCAGAACCTCTTCGAGCAATCGGGCACAGCCGAGATGCGGAGAGCCTTGGAACATCACGGCCGACCTTTCCCGGCGAACCTTTCCCGGCGAATTCCCAGACGCCGGAAGTGTTGCATCCCAACCGTGCGTGGGCTCGACGGCCGGTCGCCGCTTATCACGGCGGAGCGTGCCGCCGTCGTGAATTCTGTTCTTCTTGGAAGCAACCGCGGGGAGCACGAAAAGACTGTCCGAGTGTTTCGGAAATGGACTCACAAAAGGGCCTAATCGACCCTCAAGACCGTTGGTTTCGGAGCCCGACTTGAATTTCCCAACCGACGGCCGACCTTCGACCTGCCGGTCGGCGCCCCGCCTTCCTGCGTGCACGTCGGCCGACGCACCCTCACGCCCGCGTCAAATAGTCGTTCAGCGTGAGCCAGAACAGGATCGTCAGCCACACCAGCCCCGAAACCGCAAACACCCGCACAATGGGCTGGCTGTAACGCACGTGCATGAAATGCAGCCCGATGAGCGCCGTCTTGATCACCGCGATCGCCAGCGCCACCACCAGCCCGGCGCCGCCCAGCGGGACATACGCCGCCGCCACGGACGCCGCCAGCAGCACGAACAACGCCACGGCCGTATAGCCGTAAACCCGCTTCGTCGGCCCCGTATCACTCATCGCGTGCCCACCATGTACAGCAGCGGAAGGAGGTACAGCCAGACAATATCCACGAAATGCCAGTACAAACCGGCCATCTCGATCGCGTTACGCTTGTCGGCCAGGTCCACGTTCGGCTTCAACGCCGCGGCCAGAACCGCCCACACCCCGACCCCGGCCGACACGTGCAACGCATGGATCCCGGTCATGATGTAGTAGAAGACCAGAAAGAGCTCGACCCGCGACGGCTCGGCCCCGGTGATCTTGTCCGCCTCGAAGCGGACCACCGGGACCATGCCCTCGTGATAATCAAGGTAGTACTCGATGCCTTTGAGCAGTAGAAAAACCAGTCCGCAGGCAATCACGCCCAGCAGCAACCGCCGCGTCCGGCGTCGATGGCCTTCCCCGGCCTCGTGGTGCGCCAGCGCCACCAGCCAACTGCTCACCAGCAGGATGGCCGTGTTGGGGACGGCCAGCCACAGGTACAGGTGGGCGCTGCCTACCGCGAACGCCGCGGGATAGCGCAACCGGTACACCGTGTACCCGATGAACAGCCCGCCGAAAAACAGGATTTCCCCGGCCAGGAAGATCCACATGCCCAGGGTGGCGGCCGCGTGCCGCTGGCGGGCATCGTCGAACTGGTTGGCGACGCCGGTCTCAGGCACGAGCGCTCTCCTGCATCATGGGGTCGTCCATCGCGTCGTAATCATACGGTTCGTCGGTGACCTGCGGCGGCGTGGGGAAATTCACCTCCGGCGGCGGCGAAGCCACCTGCCACTCGAGACCGGTCGCCCCCCAGGGGTTGGCCCCGGCGTCCGGCGGCTTGCGCAGCGACCACAGCAGGTAGATGAGCGGCACGATGTAGCCGACGCCCAGAATCGTCGCCCCGGCCGTCGACATCACGTTGAGCGTCTGAAACTCCTCCACGTACGATGCGGTCCGGCGGGGCATGCCCCAGTAACCGAGGATGAACTGCGGGAAAAACGTGAGGTTGAATCCGAAAAACAGCAGCAGCGCGCTCACGATCCCCAGCGGTTCGTTGTACCGCCGTCCGCTGAGCTTGGGCCACCAGAAGTGCACCGCGCCCAGGTAGCCCATCACCGCCCCGCCCACCATGATGTAGTGAAAGTGCGCCACGATGAAGTACGTATCGTGCACGTGCACGTCCACCGCCGTCGCCGCCAGGATCAGCCCGGTGAGGCCGCCGAGCACGAACAAGCCGATGAACCCCAAGGCATACAGCATCGGCGTGCGGAAATGGATCGAGCCCTTGTGCAGCGTGGCCGTCCAGTTGAACACCTTGATGGCCGAGGGAATCGCCACCAGAAACGAGAGGATGGAGAAGATCAGCGACGCGTACACGCTCTGGCCGCTCACGAACATATGGTGGCCCCAGACCAGAAAGCCGAACACGGCGATCGCGATGCTGGCATAGGCGATGAAGTGATAGCCGAAGATCCGGTTGCGGGCGAAGCACGGCACGATCTCGCTGACCACGCCCATGCTCGGCAGCACCATGATGTACACGGCCGGGTGCGAGTAAAACCAGAACAGGTGCTGAAACAGCAGCGGATCGCCCCCCAGCGCGGGATCGAAAATCCCCACCGACCAGATCCGCTCCACCGCCACCAGCGCCGTCGCCATCGCCAGCACGGGCGTGGCCAGCACCAGGATGATGCTCGTGGCGTAGTGCGACCACACGAACAGCGGCAGTCGAAACCAGCCCATGCCCGGCGCCCGCATGGTGTGCACGGTGACGATGAAGTTCAGCCCGGTGAAGATCGAGCTGAACCCCGCCACCACGATCCCCGCGATCACCACGATGACCGCGCTGTTCGCATAGGTCGTGCTGTAGGGCGTGTAGAAGGTCCAGCCGGTGTCCACCCCGCCGTAGAGCGTCGCCCCCACGACCAGCAGCCCGCCGGCCATAAACAGGTACCAGCTCGCCAGGTTCAGCCGGGGAAACGCCAGATCCCGCGCCCCGATCATCAGCGGCACGAGGAAGTTGCCGAACACCGTGGGGATCGACGGGATCAGGAAAAACCATACCATGATGATCCCGTGCAGCGTGAACGCCCGGTTGTACGTCTCTTCGCCGACGATGTCGGCCGCCGGCGTGATCAGCTCCAGCCGGACCAGCGCCACCGCCAGCCCGCCCAGAAAAAAGAAACCTGTCACGCTGAACAGATAGAGCAGCGCGATCCGCTTGTGGTCGGTCGTCAGCAGCCAGTCGCGCCAGCCCCACCCGTGGCTCACGAAGCTGCCCTGCGTGTTTGCCGCGATGGTCGTCATGGCCCGTCCTCCTGCGTGGGATCCTGCGTCGGATCCTGCGCGGCGCGATCGCCTTGCCCGCCGGATGCCGGCTGCGACTCCGCCGCGGACTCCGCCGCGGGCGCGGGCCAGCCGTCGCGGATCGACTGGATGAATTCGATCAAAGCCAGCAACTCCTCTTCCGTCACCTGGCCCTGGTACGTGGGCATCAACGACGGATGGGCGTAGCCGGCCGTGATCTTGGCATTGGGTTCAAGGATGGATTCGCGAAGGTACTGCTCGTCGGCGATCACGTGCTCCCCGTTGCGCAGGCGGACCTCTTCGCCGAAGATTCCGTCCAGCCGCGGAGCGATCACCCGCGCGTCGGGCGTGTGGCACGCGTTGCACCCGAACCGGTTGAACACCGCCTGCCCGCGCGCCTGGGGATCCTGCGCGACGGCCAGCGGCGCCCCCGGCGTGCCGGGCATGCCCGGCGCCTTGTCCTGCGGCGACGCCGCGCTCCACCAGCGGGCGAAATCCGCCGGCTCCATCACGTATACCGTGCCGCGCATCTTCGAATGGTCCGTCCCGCAATATTCCGCGCAAAACAGGTGGAACGACCCGGTCCGCTCGGGCGTGAACCACATCGCCGTGTACCGCCCCGGCAAGGCGTCCTGTTTTACCCGAAAGGCGGGGATGAACAGGCTATGAATCACATCCTGCGAACGCAGCAGCAGCTTCACCGGCCGGCCCCGGGGCACGTGCAGTTCGTTGATCTCCTCCGGGCCGTCGGGATGCTGGAACTTCCACATCCACTGCTTGCCCACCACGTAGATCGTGCGGGCGTCCTTCGGCGGCTGGGTCACGTAGAAGAACACCCAGCCCGCCCACACGAAAATCCCCAGCCCGATGACCGTCGGGATCAGCGTCCAGGTGATCTCCCAGCGCCAGGTCTTTTGAATCTTGCCGCTCCGGTCGGCCGGCGAACCCGCGCGGTACTTGATGCTGAAGCGCAGAATGAGCACGCCGACCAGCACCATGAAAAACAGCGATACCGCGATCAGGGCCAGGAAGATAATGTCCACCTGCCGCGCACCCGGCGCCGCCCGCTCCGGCAGCAGCCAGTCGACCCAGTTCCAGGCCTTGAAGCCGGAATCGATGGGCCGGACGTCGGCCAGCATGGCCAGGGGGCCGGTCACGGCGTCACCTCGCTTTCCACCCTGCTCGCCGCCTCCCACTCTGTCGGCCGGGCCGCCGCGGTATCGGCCTCTCGCCGCGTCTGCCAGCCCTGCCGCACCACCAGGTCCATCGCCCGCTCGATCGGCACCCGGACGACCCCCGACGCCCGGTCCTGCCACGCGTATTCATGGAGCAAACCATGCTGCCGCTGGTGATAACGACGCAGATCTGCGTTAGGACTCTCCCAATGTAGCATCGACTCTGCGCTCTGCGGGTACGCCGTCGGCGGGGGGACGTCGGGGTGCTCGGCCCGGTAACCGCCCAGCAGGTACCACACGCCCAGGCTGACCACCGCCAGCGCGATGAGCAGACCGGCCGTCGTCCACCAGATCCCGCGGACGTTGGCCGTGTTGGGCTCGTGCGCCCGGGAGGCGCCCTCAGATGGCCGCGCGGCGTCGGTCATGCCATCCTCCCCTCGGCGCCGCTCTCCGCCGACTCCACCGGCCAGCGCCACAGCAGCACCGCCAGCCAGACGCCGCCGACCCCCGCCATCGCCACGAAGCCCGTCAGCGTCGCCAGCCAGTTCGCCTCCCGCGCGGAGGGCAACACCATCCACGCCGAATCCACCACCCGCGCAAACAACACCACGCCGGCGATGGCGACGAGCCGCCGCGGGTTTTGCTTGACGGCCTTGAACAGCAACGCAAAAAGAGGGAGCAGGAAATGCAGCACCATCTGCATCACCGCCACCGCGCCCCAGCCGCCGTGCATCCTCGGGAGGTACCACGCGGCCGTGTGCGGCAGGTTGCCGTTCCAGACGATGAAGAACTGGGAATACGCCATGTACGTATGCAGCACGACGAAGGTCAGCAGCAGCGTGCCCAGGTCATTGAGCACCGCGCCCGACGGGGGCGGCGCGCCCAGCCGCCGCGCCAGTCCCGCCTGCACGATGATGAACACCGCCAGGGCGGTCAGCGCCTGCCCGACGATCACGTACAGGCCGAACACGCTGGAGTAGAAGTCGGCTTCGAGCGTGAGAATCCAGTCCACGCTCGCGAAGCTCATGGTGATAAAATACACAATCAAGCCGGCGGCCGACGCGCCCTGCAACACCTGGCCCGGCGGCCGGTCGCGCCGCGCCCCGCGCCGCGTCAGGCCCAGCAGCACCAGCGCCCCGAAGACCCACGCCGCCAGGAAAACCACCGCCCGCAAATAGAAGAAATCCAATTGCAGATACCACGCCCGAAAGGCATACTCCGGCTCGTGCGGAAAACTGTGCGTCGCCCAGGGGTACAGGGTTTTCACCCCCACCGCGATGGGTACAAACGCGAGCGCGACCAGCGGCATGGAGACCACCGCCGCACCCACCGGCCGGCGAATGCTCCAGCCCCAGCGCCCGCCGGTGAGATGATGGATCATCAACAGCCCCGCCGCCCCCAGCGGCAGACCCGCCCACAGCAGAAACGCACAGGTATAGCCATAGTAAAACGCCGCCGGCCTCAAGAGCGCAATCACCAGCGCCGCCAGCAGGCACACCGCTCCGCCAATCAGAAGCTGGCGCGTCCAACGCCCCTTGAGTTGTCGCGCTTCCACCGCGGTCATGGCTGCTCCCTGTCCGGCGTCTCGGCCCGCCGGCGGACCTTCTCCAGCGGCCCCGCGTCCTGCGCTTCGCCCGCATGCTCGTCCAGGCGCTCCCGCGCATGGTCGGGCACGTCGGCCAGCGCCGCATGCTGCGAAACCTGCAACGCCCGCACGTACGCCACGAGCGCCCAGCGATCCCGACCGGCCGGCACGTGGTCCACGTACGCCGGCATCTTGCCCAGCCCGTGCGTGATCACGCGCAGCATGTGCGCGTCGGCGATCGTGCGCAGACGCTCCGTGTGCAGCGACGGCGGGCGCGGATAACCCCGCTGCACGACCATGCCGTCGCCGTAACCGGCCGCTCCATGACAAGGCCGGCACGAAATGTCGAACAGATCGCGTCCCCGCGCCACCAGCTCTGCCGTCAGCGCCGGACGCGGCGGCAACGACGCCTCCGGGGCGTCGGAAAAGTACACCCCCTCACGGGAGACGACGCCTTCCATCATCGGCCGAGCCGCCGCCCCGTCCGCGAACACCTCGCTCGTTTCGTACGTCCGCACCACCGGCTGCTCAATCATGTTCAGTTGATCGTCACACCCGGCCACGGCCCATGCCGCCGCAGCAACGGCCAGCCGACCGGCCGCAGACCTCCATTCTGTCCGCGTCCGCCTCATATCTGGATGCTCCCGGGCGGGTTCAGGGGCGTCGGCGCGACGGCCGCCGCGCCCCAACCGTGCATCTGCGTCCGCAGCGCCGCCCGGTCGAACGCCGGATCGGTGCGCTTGATCAGCAGGAAAAAACGGTCGCGCGAAGCGCGTTCGAAGCCCGGCGTGTTGAATACCGGGTCATACAGCTTCGGCAGGCGATTGAGCACCACCATGCCCACCGCGCCGAACAGCGCCCCGCCCAATACCGCCACCTCGAACGTCAGTGGGATGAACGACGGCCAACTGAACGGCGGCCGTCCGCCGATGTTCCAGGGAAAGTCGAAGACCGCAGCGTAGGTTTGCAGTGCAAAGATTCCCCCCGCTCCCAGCAACGCGCCCACCAGCACCAGCGCAGGCACGCGGGTGGGCCCCAGTCCCACCGCCTGCGGGAGATCCTCCACCGGAAACGGACTGTAGCCCTCGACTTCGCGGTACCCCGCCGCCCGCGCTTGCCGCGCCGCCGCGACCAGGCCTTCGGGCTGCTTGAACGTCCCGCACAATCCATAGAGGTCGTCGTCAGCCAGTTCGTGCGCCGGCGCCGACTCCGCAGCCACCGCCCCTGAATCGCCCTCGGCCTGCCCGACCCCGGTATGCGCTCGCTCGGGCTCGGGCGCGTCGGACGGACGTTTCTTGTGATGCAGCAGCTCACGCAACTCGGACATCGACAGCATGGGCACAATGCGCATGAAAACCAGCATCGCCAGGGCAAACAGGCCGAGCGTGCCGAGGAACAGCGTCCAGTCCCACGCCGTCGCCGTGAACCAGCCCCAGGCGCTGGGCATGAAGTCCCGATGCAACGGCTGAATCACGATGGTGTAGCGTTCGGTCCACATGCCCACGTTGATCGCCATGGCCACCAGAAAGAGCGGAACGACGCGCGTGCGCACCCAGCGCAGCCAGAGCAACTGCGGGATCGCCACGTTGCACGCCAGCGTGGCCCAGTACACCGGGGCGTACGCGCCGAGCGCCCGATTTTTCGCCATGTACACTTCGAAACCGTCCGCACTGAAGAACGCGGTGAAGTTCTCCATGACATAGCCGTACGCCACCACCAGCCCGGAGGTGAGCATGACCTTGGCCATCACGTTCAGGTGGCGCTCGGTGATCAGCCCCTGCAATTTGAAGAGCGCCCGCACCGGCAGGATCAGCACCAGCACCATGGAAAAGCCGGAGAAGATTGCCCCGGCCACGAAGTAGGGCGGGAAAATTGTCGTGTGCCAGCCCGGCAGCATCGAGGTGGCGAAGTCCAGCGACACGATGCTGTGCACCGAGACCACCAGCGGCGTGGCCAGGCCCGCGAGCAGCAGGTAGGCGGCCTGGTGATTCTGCCAGTGCCGCGCCGCCCCGCACCACCCCAGCGCAAAGACCCCCGCGATCCGCCGCGTCCACTTGCCCCGGGCGCTGTCGCGCATGGTCGCCAGGTCGGGAATCAGCCCGATGTACCAGAACACCAGCGACACGGTGGCATAGGTCAACACCGCGATCACGTCCCAGACCAGCGGACTGCGCCACTGCGGCCACAACTCCAGCGTGCTCGGATAGGGCAGCAGGTAATAGAACTTCCAGAAGCGCCCGAGATGCAGCAGGGGAAAGAGGCCCGCGTTCATCACCGCGAACAGCGTCATGGCCTCGGCGAAGCGGTTGATGCTCGTCCGCCAGGACTGTCGAAAGAGCAGCAGAATCGCCGAGATCAGCGTCCCCGCGTGCCCGATCCCGATCCACCAGACGAAGTTGAGGATTGCGAATCCCCAAGCCACGGGGATGTTGATGCCCCACAAACCCGGCCCCCAGTACAGCAGCCCCAGCGCCGAGACCGCCCCGATCATCACCAACGCCAGCGACGCCCCCACCGCCATCAGCCACCAGCGTGGGAACCGCGGCCGCAAGGGAATCCCCACGACCTGGTCGGTCATCGTGCCCCAGTTCAACCGGGGGTCGATCACCTCGTGGATCCGACCTGACGTCGCCTCCGTCGCCATGGGCCTAGCTCTCCCCCGCTTGCTCGGGCGCTTGCTGCGTCGCCGGCGCCGCTTTCTTTTCCGGCGTTCTGCCGGCCAGTGCCGGGTTCGGGTTGCGCACCTCGGCCAGGTACGTCGTCCGTGGCCGGGTGTTGAGTTCGGTCAGCATGCCGTAGGTGTGGGCCTTTTTCTGTTCGCGGCTCACCGCGCTGTCGCCGTCGTTGATGTCGCCGAAGACAATCGCCTGTGTGGGGCAAACCTGCTGGCAGGCGGTCACCACCTCGCCGTCCGCAATCGCCCGGTCGGCCTTGCGCGCGGCGATCTCGGCCGTGCGGATCCGCTGCACGCAGTAGGTGCACTTTTCCATAACGCCGCGAGCCCGCACACTGACCTCCGGGTTGCGCTGGAGCTTGAAGGTCTCGGTGTCGTAATCGGTGTAGCGCAGAAAGTTGAACCGCCGCACCTTGTACGGGCAGTTGTTCGAGCAGTAGCGCGTACCGATACACCGGTTGTAGATCATCTCGTTGAGCCCGTCGTGACTGTGCTGCGTGGCGCCGACCGGACAAACCACCTCGCAGGGGGCGTTCTCGCAGTGCATGCACGGCACCGGCTGCTGATGGATCGCCGGATCGTCGGGCGTCCCCGCGAAATACCGATCGATGCGTATCCAGTGCATTTCGCGCCCGCGGCGCACCTGTTCCCGTCCCACCACCGCGATGTTGTTCTCCGCCTGGCAGGCCACCGTGCACGCCCCGCAGCCGATGCACGCGGTGAGGTCGATCGACATGCCCCATTGCTGACCTGGGTAATTCCACTGCGGATAGAGCGACACGACCGGCAGGGAAAGTTGGTGCGGATGCGCGAACTTGTGCGCGTCGTGCTCGAATTCCTCCAGCGTGCCGCCCCGGTAGACCGTGCGGCCTTCCAAGGCGTGGTGATTCTGCGTCGTGGCCAGGGGATGCGTGCGTTCCGTTTTTCCCAGCTCCACCGCTCCGGCGTGCCACAGTCCGGACCGCGTCCGCAGCGGGTATGCGTTGAACCCCACGCCGGATGCGACCCGCCCCAGCGCGTCATTGCCGTACCCCAGCGCGACTGTCACCGTGTCGTCCGCCTGCCCGGGCAGCACGAACACCGGCGCCGCCACCTGCGCCCCCGCGTGGATCAGCGTGATCACGTCGTCGGATCTGACGCCCAGGCGATCGGCCGTCGCCGGACTGATCAGCGCCGCGTTGTCCCAGGTGACGCTCGTCAGCGGATGCGGCAATTCCTGTAACCAGGCGTTGTTGGCGTATCGGCCGTCCCACATCCGCGCTCCCGGCGCAAACACCAGGCGCAGGCCCGCCTCCTGTTCCGCAGCCGGCGCCGACGGCAATTCATCGACTGCCCGCATCGCGTCCGCCTGTTTCGCCCCGGCCAGCGCGGGGGCGGCCGAATCGGGCACGACGCCGGCTTGCAGCGCCGCCCGCCACCACGCCTCGAAGTCGCCACCCCCGTGCTGCCCCTGCCAGGTCGCACGCACCAGCGCCTGCCCCTCAGGCAGCGTCGCCCCCCGCAGCAGCGCCAGCATCTCCGCCGGCGTCCGTCCACGATACAACGGTGCGATCAACGGCTGCTGAATCGACGCCGTCCCGTCGTACGCCCGAACGTCGCCCCACGATTCCAGATCATGCGCCCGCGGCAGTCGCCAGCGGCACGCCTGCGCCGTCGCGTTCGCGTGCAAACCTAAGTGCGCGGAAAACGCAACCTCCGCGAGCCGCTCGCCGAACGCCAGATCCGCAGGCGCGTCGTACACCGGATCCACGTCGATCATCAGCAGCGTGTCCACCTTCCCTTCGGCGATGTCGTCCGCCAGCTCCGCGAGCGAGTCGGGCCTCCTTCCCGATGCAGTCGCGCACAGCGGCGCGATGGGGTACAGGGTCTTGCCCATCGCCCCCAACGACGCATTGATCGCCATCACCAACGCATGCGCCCGCGGCGACAGGCCCTGACCGGCCAGCACCAGGCACCGCCCTCGATGCGCGGCAAGATCCTCGGCCGCCGCCCCGATGAACCGCCGCGCATGCTCGCTCAACGCCTGCGGCACGGACGTGTCCGCGCGGATGCCCAGCTCCGCCGCCAGCGCGTTCGCGCACGCTTCCAACTCCCCCGGACCGAGCCGCAGCCGTTCGTCCGCCTTCGCCCCCGTGATCGTCGGCGTCGGCTCCGCCACGTACAACCGGTTTATATCGGCCGATTGCCCGTCGGCACCAGACCGCCGACCGGCCGCGAAATCCCGCGCATGGCGCACGCTGCCGGGCAGCTCGAACAAAAAGTCGCTGCCCAACGAAAGCACCCGCTCGGCCCGCTCGAATTGGTAAACCCAGTCCGCCGGTTGCCCCAACACCGCGTCGGCCGCCGCCCGGCCGTGCGGATCATCCACCGCCTCGTGCATGTGCCAGCGCGACTCGGGATGGGCCTCGAGAAAACGTTCGATCTCGCGAAGCAACGTGGGCGAGGTAACGTGGCCGGTAAGCAGCCGCAGACCGCCAGCGCTACCGGCGCCATCGGCCCGATGGCGCGTCAGCCGCTGCCGCGCCGCCCGCGCAAACCCGTCCCACGACGCCGGCCCGTCAGGCCCGATCACCTCCGCCGACCGCTCGGGATCGTAGAACGTGAGAATCTCTGCCTGGGCGAATACGTCGGTCGCGCCCCGGCTCGCGGGATGGTCGGGATTGCCTTCGATCTTTGTCGGCCGACCGTCGTAGCTCGTGACCACCACCCCGTGGGCGTAACCCCCGCGGGCCAGCGCCGTGGCGAACCGCGTCGGCTTGTCGGCGTGCCGCCCGAGGGGCGCCCGCACGTACGGCACAAGCTCATCCGGCGGGAGACGCTCGCACCCGGTCATCCCCGCCAGGGCGAATGACGCCGCCATGATCTTGAGAAAACCGCGCCGCGACACCCCCTCGAGCTGTCCGAGTCCGCCGGGAAACTCGTCGGCAACCCACTGCCGGAATGCGGGGCTGTCGGCCAGTTCCTCCAGGCTGTGCCAATACGCCTTGCCCGTCGGCGGATTCGCGTCACCCGGTGTCCTTGCGTGATTTCCCGTCATGCCGACCTTCCTATCGATGACACGCGGTGCAGTCCGTCAGCCCGGTCAGGTCAATGCCATAGGTTTCCATCAGCCGTTCCCCCCGGGCGCGGGCATCCGCCGGCGGGCGGTAGTCCACGCTGTAGATCTCCTCCGGCGGACGCACGTGCGGCGCGGGATCTCGATGACATTCCAGGCACCACTGCATGTACAGCGTGTGGGCTTTCCACATCAGCGGCATGCGATCGACCTGCCCGTGACAGGTCGTGCAGCCGATCCCGTTCTTGACGTGGATCGAGTGATCGAAAAACACAAAATCCGGCGTCTCGTTCACCCGCCGCCAGCGCAGCCGCTGGCCCGTCCGCCAGCTCGCGCGCACCGGGGCCAGCATCGGCGCCTCCGTCCACACCTGCCAGTGGCAGTGCATGCACGTGTCGGTCGCGGGCAGGCCGGCAAACGCGCTCGTTTCCGCGTCCTGATGGCAGTAGCGGCAATCGATCCCCAGCCCGCCCACGTGATGGGCATGGCTGAACGGCACCGGCTGCGCCACGGCCCGCCCGACGTCACTGCGATACGGCGACACGAACCACGTGTACCACCCGGCCCCGGCCGCAATCGGCGCTGCGATCAGCGCAATGACCGCCAGCCGCATGATCAGGTTGGCGCGCGGTGAAAAGACGGCTGGCATACCCTGGGCTCCGCACGAGACGCCGGCGCAACGGATACCGCACCGTCACCGCCTGTTCCCCTGCTTTCCGCGGGAGGCCGCAACCCAAGCCGGCGCCGCCCCTCGGTGGTTGGTAAGACCATGAACCGGTCAGCCGTGGGTCGGCCCGATTCGGCTGGATAACACGAGGCCCACGGCCGTTCGATATGCGTCTAGGTAGCGGGCGAAGATGAATTCACGCTGAACATTCAATAAGCGTGTCGTAAACCCGCGGTCACTCAAGGTTTTCACGTGCCCATTCGCCCACTTGCTCCATTTTCGATCAGGCATGCTCCCGTATCCTCCGCCGATTTCGATGAACCGGTCGGCCACGCCAACGAGATACCGTACCGAATAGGTCCCGTTTGCCCTGAAAGGCGCGTAATCGTCACCGACAGTCCGCCCCGTTGACATGGCCTGCCCAGACTGCCAGCTTTTCACCCCAAAACCGGCCGAATAGACCAAGAAACTGTTGGAGCAACCGCGCCGCCACCGTACAATCGCCGTCCGAATCAGGTAGTGCTGTTCGCAAGCTGTTCGTGACAGAACCAGTGGACCGTTCCCATCATCTTCGTGTCGACATCCACCGCGCAGGGAATTCCTCCACGGCGAAAACGGGCCCCACAGTGAGAAGGAGGAGACTTGCATGAACGTTCGAGTTGCTCGATTTAACCCTGCGCCGGTTGCGTGTCTGGCCCTTGGTCTGAGCCTTATCGGGTGTGGTACCGAAGGCCCCCAGGGCCCTCCCGGCCCTCCGGGCCCTCCCGGCACCCCGATCATCGACGTGACCACCGCATCGGATGAAACGCTCGCCGCACTGGACGTGCAGAGCGAGATCACCGAGGTCACCATCGCCAGCCCGCCCGTGATTGACTTCACCGTCACCGCCGCGGACGGCACCCCCATCACCGGCATCGGCGCCCTCTGGGAGGAAAGCAACCGCTTCGTCCGCTTCACCATCGCGAAACTGGTGCCGGCCTCCAACGGCGATCCTAGCCAGTGGGTCGCCTACACCCGCGAGACCACCAACGACGGCTCCACCGCCCCGGATTACGACACCGGCGCGTCCCTCGTCGACCACGGCGACGGCTCCTACACCTTCACCTTCAACACCGACGTCGCCAACGTCTCCGGCGTCCCCTACGAACCCTCCCTCACCCACCGCGTGGCCGGGCAGTTCGGTTCCGGCGACGTGCCGCTTGAGCCCCAGAACCCGGTCCTCGACTTCGTGCCCAACGGCAGCGCCATCACCACCACCCGCAACATCGCGGTGATGTCCTCCTGCAACGAGTGCCACGAAGACCTCAACTTTCACGGCCGCCGGTTCAAGATCGAGTACTGCGTCAACTGCCACAACCCCGATCTTGCCCAGGGCGAGGGCGACATGGCCTTCATGACCCACAAGCTCCACGCCGCCCAGAAGTTCAACGTGCTCGACGGCGGCATCGACTACTCCGAGGTCACTTATCCCCAGGATCTGGCCAATTGCCGCAAGTGCCACACCGCCGAGGACGAGGCCACCCCGGACGGCGACAACTGGAAAACCATGCCCAGCATGATGGCCTGCGCCTCCTGCCACCAGATCAGCTTCACCAGCCCGGCTCCCGAGGGCCTCACCCTTCACAGCGGCGGGCCCGCGGCCGACAACACCGGCTGCGCCACCTGCCACCCGGCCAGCGGCGGCATCGCCGGCATCGAGGACAGCCACCTCACCCTCAATTCCACGCCGAACAACCCCGACCTGCCCGCCGGCGTTCCGGAAATGGCCTTCGCGATCAGCGCGGTCACCGTGGACGGCACGGGCACGCCAACGGTGACCTTCTCGGTGACGGCCGATGGGGAGGTACTCGACCTCAACAACCTGCCCGCCGGTTTCGTCGATGGCGAGGGTGAGGCCTTCCGCTGGCCCGCCTTCCTGATGGCCTATGCCCTGCCGCAGGGCGGCATCGCCGCACCGGCCGACTACAACAACCTCGGCCAAAGCGCCGCCCAACCCGTCAGCGTCGACATCGGCGCCCTGGTCGCGGCCGGCGGCGTGACCTGCTCCGCCACCGAGTGCACCGCCGACTTCGGCGCCACCGGCGACGCCTTCCCCGCCGGCGCCACCCTGCGGGCCATCGGCCTCCAGGGCTACTTCCAGTACGACAGCGACGGCGATGACGCCTCGGATGTCAGCCTGCACACCCCGTCGCCCGTCGCCGCCGTCACCGGCGATGAGGCCCGCCGCGTCGTGGTCGACAACAACAAGTGCTTCGACTGCCACGAGTGGATCGAAGCCCACGGCGGCAACCGCGTGTTCAACATCGACATCTGCACCCTCTGCCACGTGCCCAACCTGAGCACGAGCGGCCGGGCCGTCGATCCCGCCGCCGCGGCCGACCGCGACGGCGATCCCGCGACCGACGATCCGTCGGCCGCCGCCGCCGCCCTCGGCAACAGTGATACCTGGACTTGGCCTGAAGACACCAACAACCTCAAGGAAATGATCCACGGTATCCACGCCTCCAGCGCCCGCACGACGGACTACGAGTTCGTCCGCGGTCGCAACGACGGCATCCTCTACAACTGGGCGGAGGTCACCTTCCCCGCGGAGAACGGCACCCGCAACTGCCTCCTATGCCACGTCGAAGGCACCTACGAACTACCCCTGGCCGACAACGTGCTGGTCACCACCGTGCGGACCACCAGCACCGACGACGGCCTGGACGACAATGACTTCGAGACCGTGGGCGCGGCCCGGGACACCGTGCCCAATCCCACGGACTGGGTGAACTCAGCGGCCGCCTCGTCGTGCTACTACTGCCACGACAGCGCCGCCGTCGTCGCCCACATGCGCCAGAACGGCGGGATCATCAGCAACGCCGATCCCGATGTCGGCGCGTTCACCCAGCGCCAGAACGCAGACAACGGCGAATCCTGCGCCGTCTGCCACGGCGCCGGCAGCGCCGCCAGCATGAGCGCCGTGCACCAGCTCGAGTAGTTCCGAGTGACGTGCGCCAACGCGCGGAAACCAGAGTTGCGTGCACCCGCTTGGCTTGTCCCGAGTGACGTGCGCCAGCTCGCGGGAGCTTGAGTTGCGTGCACCAGCTCGCAGAGGCCCGAGTCGCGTGCACCAGCTCGAACGGCCGAACGGCCACGAGCGAAAACACAACCCCAATGAGTCGGTACCGGAGGGGGCCCCCGCGGCCCCCTCCGCCGATATCTCCCCCGGTGGCAACTCCCCTGGCGGCAACCGCCTCATCCCCAGCCCCGGTGTCCGCGCCTGCCTGCTGGCCATCGGCCAGTGCGGGCATCCAGTTTGTGCGGACCCCCGTACTCGCCCCTGACGCCAGTGCATTCTCGCAGACGTGGATCGGCCGATTCAGGTCCACCACAGGAACTTGACCACGAAACCGCCGCGAACGCCGACGGCATTCGTTGCCGGCATTTTCTGGACGGACTGCTACGTCACTGCTACCGCGACGCAGCTTGACGGCGTTGCCTTCGCCCTACTTAATCTTCGACCAGCAGCCGCTACGATGCCGCACCGCAATCTTGAGGCGGGCCAAGATCCCGCGCGCCCACCAAGCCACTATCCACTCGTCAAACAGTTCAGCCACGCTCCCGCAAGCGATAGAGCGGCGGCGCTACATTTCGGCCCCCCCCCTCGAGGACCTGCTCGCCCGCGCGCCGACATCTTGGACGACCCCGATTGCTGGCTTCTCGCCCGCGCTACGCGCCCGCGCGCTTCATGTCAACAATGCCCAGCACGCGCGCTCCTGAAGGATCCCCCTGCGTTGGGTCTATCTTGTGAAGAGCCCATGCTAGGTTGCGAAGAAGAACCGCGTCGTCGAAATCGTCCAGCAATCCCCATTTGTTAAGGCGAGGTCGAAAGTACTTTTGCTCAAGTAGCCAGATGGGAATCAACTCCGGCGGCCCCTCTTCGCGCGGGAAATCCCGCCAGATCCCTTCTGGATGAAGGACCGAGTGGGGTTCCGTGCTTGTGATATCCAATCCCATATACCCATCCAACTGCTGAAGATAATCCACATCGCTGGGACATTCACAAGGATAGACCGCAATTAGATCGAATTCGTACCCACATGCCGCATAGCGTCGACGAAACTCGAGCGCCGTGTCCAGGGAGTTATGATAGGTACACCACTCGTCATCATCAGCGAGCGCCTCTCGTTCTTCCTCCCACACGGACTTGGCCTCTGGCGAATTGGCCTCGGAAGCAGGGCATGGGCGATCAAGCCCCAAATATGGCCTTGCGGAAGGCTGGTTCTCGATCGGCAAAACCAGAGCGTAGTACGATACCATGCTTCTGTCTCCAGTGCTTCGAAGCGTACGCCGGCCAATTCTGACCAAAACGGCCGTAACTGTTTACCGTCCGGGCACCTGGTTTCTGTCTGCGCTCAATAAAGTCGTAGCCATTCGAGCGCGCGCCGATGATGGTTGACAACCATGGACGGCGACCCGGTGGCCATTGCACGGATGTACGAACGGCACGCCCACTTTCTGCAGATCGAAAACTGTCCTGCTTCAGTCGGACT
>NPIF01007557.1_pt1 | contig 18448 bp, 9 predicted proteins | sample 8637461 | NCBI WGS metagenome assembly NPIF01 (sample SAMN07420641, study PRJNA396082) | bioreactor metagenome | isolation source: sample BR12 brine-fed electro-methanogenic bioreactor BR | place: Japan: Kochi | collected 2016-12-09
CTCAAGTCGCTCAAGCCGCTGTCCGGCTTCATCTTCCGTGGAGTGCGAGGCGTACGCCTCCCCGTGTGTAGGCTCCGTCACGGCCATCGCAAGCAACTCCGGCTGTCGCGGGTGCGTGCCAAGCCATTCGACCTTGCCGCTCGCTATGTCGTAGATCGCGCCGACGACTTTGACCTTGCCCTCTTTTGCGCGCTCCTGCACGGAGCCGCTGCGAGTCAAAACCTGCTCGATCGAATACCAGACGTTCTCATGGACGCACGCATCCACGAGTGCATCTCCGGACAGGTTGGGTTGTTCTCCGCGGACCTTCTTGACTGACGGCTGGATGTTCTCAAGCAGGGCCGGAATGCTCCCGTGGACTGCCGCATTGGTCGCTGTTGCCGTCACCGCGCCACAACTGGAATGACCCAGAATGACAAGCAACGGCGTCTCGAGGTGATCGACGCCATACTCGATGCTGCCCAACTCATCGATCGAACAGACATTGCCCGCGACGCGAAGCGAGAAAACGTCACCCACACCCTGATCAAAAAGTGTTTCAACAGGCACACGCGAATCCGAGCAGGCCAGGATGGTCACTTCCGGATGCTGCCCTTTCGTACTCGTCTCCGTTCGCCGGCGCTGATCAGAATTCGGATTGACCAGCTTTCCGGATACGTAGCGCGCGTTCCCCTGCCGCAGTCTCTTGATCACGTTTTCGGCTTGAGGACACGGCTTGGCCGTCACCGGGGCAGCTGAGGACATCGCAGCATGCGCTTTGTCGGAATGCGACGGCGATCCATGCCCTGCTCCGTGGGAATCGCCTGATGCGCCGCCCAATTCCTCTCGCATCAACTCATTCTGGTGCGCGAGGAACTCGGCGCAGTTCTTCATGTACTCTGTCGCAGCATGGTCCAGCTTCTCGCGGTCCTCTTCAATGGCCTTGTTTTTGGCGACAGTCTCTTCGACGAGTCTTTCGTACTCATCGACTTTGGCCTGGACCTCACCCACCTGAGATTTGAGCTTCACCAGATGCGGGGAGCTTTCGGCCAGCGCCTTCGCCTCTTCCAGGCTCTTTTCGACTGCCGCCAGGTTCTCTCGCCCCCGCTTCAGATACGCTTCCTCATCCGACAAGCCGTAGCCGCGCATCTCGTACATTGTCTGCAGAGAATTGCGTTCCACGGCATTGGCCACAGCGACTTCCGGGACGTACTCCTTGGCCAGCATGGCGGACTGAGTTTCAACGTCCCACATCCGCCAGACGGCGACGCCGCCCAACAAGATCGAAATAACGACGAGGGTTGTGAACCCGACAGCGATCTTCGTTCCGAGCTTCATCTTCTTGAACATCTGCGTCCCTTTCCTTGTGTCGCTTGCACTCGCTGCTGCCTGCGGTCTATCTGCCGCCCGCCGATCGCGTGATCAGGTTCAGGCGTACAGTTCCTCCGGTGGACCCGGCCGCGTCGCCATCTGCATCGGACAAGCCACGACACAATTCGGATGATGGGGCAGGGTGTTCCATAATCTCGATAGTGTATTTTCACTATGTGCTGATAATCCCGACCAAGGACGCCTGCTGAGGCGGATTTCACTAAGAGACGACATATCCAGAAAATACTTGCGCGACCGTAGGTTCCAGAGACAGCTTGGAAGTCTGGCGTGGTTGGTGCTATGTCACGCTTGAGGTGCGCGTATCGGTGATGAGCTGCGTACTTGTGGTCAGGTCAAGGGAGGCTCTGGGGGCGCCGTCCGACCGTGGCTGTTTTGTTCTTTGCCGGCCGCCGTCGGCGATTCATGAGCGTCCTTTTTGCACAATTACCTATCAGTGCGATTGAGTCTCGCCCTCAGAAGTCGCTGAATCGCTCAAGTCGGTGTGCGTGCTGGGAGAATCCGGTCCCGCTGGTTCCTCTAAGAGTTCGCCGCGGTCAGCAAGCAGTGCGGAGTTGAGTTCAATGTCCATGATCTCTCGGATGACGAACTCCGCATTGCGGGCGTCGTTTGCTGCATGCGTGCCCCACTCGTGAGCGCTACCGGCCGATTGCCAGGAGACAACCAGATCGTCGGTCTCGTAGTCGTAGCTGATCTCCGCCGTTGCCGCGTGTGGGTTGTAGAGAACCCGGATCTGTGAAAGGAAGAACTTCTCCTCGATGAGTTTATCCGTTATCGCAAGCAGGCTGTCGAGGTGCGTGCTGACCACCGTAAAAACAATACGATGCCTATCACAAGGATAAACGTCAAAGGTCTTCACTTTCTTGACAACCTGTCCTACCAGGTTGGTTTCCTCGGCACCATACACCCTGTCTTTCGGGCTGACGTGGGCCAGATAGGCGAACTTGCCGGGATAGGCGGCGAGAAGACCGGTGCAAGTGGACAGGCCGAATGTGCGCAGCCGCTCACCGTGTGCCGCTTTGAGAAACTCATCCATGTCCACTTGGAGCGCCGCACCCGCATCTGGAGTCCGTCGCGATCTCAGCGGAGCTACCGGCGTATCCTTCAGGTATGTGAGTAACTTGTCACCAAAGTACATGCGATGCTGGGCATAATGCCTTGTCACGATTTCATGCACGTCGACCTTTGCCACGACAAGCCATCGCGTGGACATGAACTCCACAACTTCGAAGGAGGTCAACGCCTCACAACCGCGATAATCTCTGACAACTCGATGCCCCTGCTTTTCCGTGAACTTCGCGCGGATGTTCCGGTTGTCAAGATGTCGAGTGAGGATCGTCGAGGCGCCCTCGAAATTGGATTCAGTCAGCATGAACCCCTGCTCGTTGACAAGGAAGGTCTCTCCGGTCTCTCCGAGGTCGTCCGTGTATGCGATCAGCGTGTTTACACGATTGATCGCACATTGAAGCGCGATCCATCCCGCGATTCGACCTTCCTGGTCGTACATCGGCTCCACTAAGAACGCCGCCGGCTCGGAAAGCGGTGCGTACCGACGAAAATCGACAAACACCTCACCTTGCGGCTTCTCTCGCAAGCAACTACCCAGGCCTCCGGCGGTGCCGCCGCGATCGAGCAGGTTGTTGTTGAAATGGGGTTGGTTCCTGATTGAGAAGAAAACGTCGCCGTCAGGGTCAATGAAGAGCATGTCGTAAAAGGCGAGGTAGTTTGCGAGGTAGTAACTGGCGAAGTGACTGCGCACGCCTGTAACCCGGGACTTCAGGTCTTCGGGTACATTGCATTCTTGGGTCGCTTTAACGTATTCAAGGTTGATCTGGAAGCAGCTACTTACGATCGCATCGCTCGCCGCCTTCTGCGCCAGTTCACGTGTCTTTTCCCAGTAGGCGCGAAGCTGCTGCACTTTCTCGGCACGGGCATAGTCAAGGCGCACGAACGCCCAGTCGTAGGGACTCTTGTCTCCCATCGCCAGCGCCGGCGTTACGACAAACGAAACGGCTGTGATCAAGAGGGCGGGCACCATGCCGCTAATCGTCCCGTACCGAACGGAGTCAGTGTGTGCGTGGATCTGATGCAGTTTGCTCGCCGCTTTGGAGCAGGATTCCGTTCTTATCACAAGAGCATTCCTCCGGTTCATTCCTGATCCGCGTGGCAGGTGTGCGACTTTATAGCCTCGCGTCGTGTATTGCCGGCCTCTCAATCGTCCAGAGAAAGGCCATGCCGGATGAGACTGCGGTAACTACCGCAATAATCGGACGGTAGTGCGCCCCGATGCATACTCCGGATGGTGTATTCGCTGATCGGCTACAGACGGATTGCCGGTCTTGGGAGGTAACCCTGCGACCGAAGTGTCTGCAGGTAACGGCTTGGGACGGCCGATCCCGCCTGCCGTGCTCGCGTTACCGGACTCACACCTCGGCAAGTCCTTCGCGAATCGCGAAGCGTGTCAGCTCGACTCGGTCATGGATATCGAGCTTGGCCATGATATTGTTGCAGTGCTTGTGGATGGTCTTGTCGCTGCGGTGCGTGATCTCCGCAATCTGCTTCTGCGACAGGCCGCGGGCGACATATCGCAGTATCTCCAATTCGCGCGTGGACAACGTCGACGCGCGCGAGCGCTCCTGCTGCACGAGTCGCACACCGCCCTGGTCCAGGACGATTCGCGACTGAACCTCAGGTGAGAAGTGTCTCTGCCCCGCGTTCACCGCTCGAACCGCCTGAATCACGATTTCCGGCGGCTCTCCCTTGGTCAGATAACCCGCCGCCTCCACGGCGAGGGCCTGGTCGATGTAGGCGTCGTTGAAGAACGAGCTCAGGAAGATCGTCCGCGTGTCAGGGTAGTCCGCCCGGAGCCTGCGTGCCGCTTCAAAGCAGCTTGTGCCGGGCATGTCGATATCCACGATGACAACGTCGGGCGCGTATCGATCAACATACTCAAGAAGCTGGCTCGCGTCTTCGAGCGCGGCCACCACGTTGATACCCTCCTCACGATTCAGTCGATCACAGAGCATCTCTCGGACCAGCGCGTGGTCGTCAACGATGATCACGGAAACGGGCGCGTTCACGTGCGTCCCTCCCTGTTTCGCCGGCCGGACACCACGTCGGCCGCCAATCGCTGTAATTCCGGCATGCTGAACGGCTTGTGCAGCAATACCGAGTTCTCGTCCAGTTCGTCTTCGAGCGTCTCATCCACGCTGCCGGTGATGACTATTGCGGGCGTCGTCATACCCCTGGCGCGGATGTCGCGCAGACAATCGCGGCCGCTTCGCCTTGGCAGGTCGACGTCGAGTACCAGCAGGCGTATATCATTCAGCCGTGCTTCGAACCGCTCCATGAATGAAGCCCCGTCGACAGCCGCCTCCACCTCGAAACCACAGTTGTGCAGCACGGTCCCGACGATGCTGCGCACGTTCCAATTGTCTTCGGCAAGCAGCACAAGTTCACCCGCCAGTTCAACTTTACCGCGAGCAACCGATCGCTCGTCTTCGTGATCCGCACTTTCGTCTATCGGCAGCGTAATCGTGAAGATCGTACCTTTGTCGGGCGTCGAATCGATTTCGACGGTTCCGTCGTGCTCCTGCACGATCCCGTGAACAATGGACAGGCCGAGCCCCGTTCCGTGTTCACGCGGCTTTGTCGTATAGAATGGCTCGAATACGCGATGCCGGATCTCAGCCGGGATGCCGCAGCCTGTGTCGCTGACGATCAACCGTGCGACGCGCTTTCTGTGTGCCTTGCCTTGACCGGCCGCATCGGTATCGCGATCGGCCTCCTCCGTCACCGCTTCGCGGACGGAAACACGGAGCGTGCCGCCGTCGGGCATGGCGTCCCGCGCGTTGACCGCGAGATTCATGATGAGCTGCTGCAACTGCGTTTCATCCGCGTCGAGCCACACCGGCGGCTCGCCGGACGGGTCAATTACAATCGAAACCGACGCGGGCACGATCCGGCGTAACAGCCGCGTGGTCTTCTCGACGAGCGTGCGGAGTTCGACGCGTTTCTTCCGGGTCGGTACCCGGCTTGAAAACATCAGCAACGATCGCGTCACACCGGATGCCTGCCGGGCGGCCTCTTCGATGCCGTCAAGCGACTGCTCCGCGGCGGAACCCTCCGCGACGGCTTGCCTCAGCAGATCGGCGTAACCGGTAATGGCTGTAATCAAGTTATTGAAGTCGTGCGCCACGCCGGCCGCGAGTTGCCCCACGGCTTCAAGTTTCTGGGACTGGCGGAGCTGCTCTTCGAGCTCACGTCGGGCCCGTTCCGTCTGCTGGCGCTCGGAGACGTCACGGAAAATACCGACGTGCACCTTCCGCCCGGCAGCGTAGACAATGCCGCCCGAACTGATCTCGACAGGAATGCGTCTGCCGTCAGCATGGAGAACGCACACCTCTACGACGATATGGCCGCGGTGTTCGATCGCCTCTTGGAATAGACTGGCATACCGTTCGGCCTCCTCCGGCGGGTGCAGTTCCCATTGGTGCAGTCTAAGCAGTTCCTCCCGGCTGCGGCCGGTCAGTTCCTCAGCGCGATGGTTGACCTCAAGTATCCGGCCCGATTCCGGATCTGCGACGAAGATGGCATCGGCGGCGGTTTCAACGAGCACGCGGTAACGCTCTTCACTCTCGCGCAGCCTCTCTTCGGCCTCCTTACGTTCCGTAATGTCGGTCCCGATACCGCACATGGCGATCGGTACGCCGGCTTCGTTTCTCATCAGTTGCGTGCGACAATCGAGAACCGTTCGAGTGCCGTCCGCGCCGATGTTCGTCACTTCGCCGCGCCAGTGCCCGTCCTCGAGCGTTCTACGGACGATCTCTTCCTGCGTCGCCCCACGATTCGGGTCCTCCCCGTACGCCGAGATGTGCTGCCCGATGAGCGTCTCTCGCGATTGTTTCAGCTTGCGGCATTCGGCGTCATTGACATACGTGATGATCCCATCCAGGTCCGTCGCGGTCACCGTGTCTTCGATCTGATCAAGAACGCGCGACTGAAAACGCAAACGCTCTTCCGCCTGCTTCTGCTCCGTGATATCGATGTGGGTGCCGATCGCCCGCAGCGAGTTGCCGTCGTCGTCGCAGATGACGGACGCTTGTGCGAGAATCCAGCGGTAGGTGCCGTCGCGATGGCGAAACCGGAATTCCACCGACCACTCTGATTCGCGGCGATCAATGCACTCCATGATGTGCCTCAGCGCCGGTTCGAGGTCATCAGGATGAACACGGCTCCGCCACTCATCGAAGCCCTCGCCGATTTCGTGCTCCTGGTAGCCAATCTGGCTCTTCCACTCCGCAGAATAGAACACGCTGTTCGTCTTGAGATCCCAATCCCAGAGGCCGATGTTGCCAGCCTTGATCGCCGATTCCTGGCGCAGCTTCGCCTCCTTGAGGGCGTGTTCAGCCTGCTTGAGTTCGGTAATGTCCTGAAAGGTGCCGCGGAGTTTGACCGTACTTCCATCGACGACGACAGGCCGGCAAATCGTGCGCGTCCATAGCCGCCGTCCATTAGCGGTGATGAAACGCAGTTCCATGTCGTACGGCAGGCCTTCGTCGACGGCAAGCCGGAGCGCCTCCCTCAGGCGATCACGATCGTCCGGATGGAAGAACTCCAGCGCATCATCGAGGCTCGGCTTTTGTCCGACAGGCACCTCGTGGATTCTGTAGACTTCATCCGTCCAGCGCACCTCGTTCGTCTTAGTGTCGAGTTCCCAACCGCCGACTTTCGCCATGCGGCCCACTGACTCAAGGAGGGCTCCCCGCTCTTTCAGCAGTTCCTCCGATCGCCGGCGCTCGGTGATGTCCAAGTGCGTACCGCAGACACGCAGCGGTTTGCCGTCTTCATCGCGTTCGATGACCCTCCCCCTGTCGAGAATCCAGACCCACCGGCCCGACTTGTGCTTCATTCGGAATTCGGCTTCGTAAGAATCCGTCTCGCCTCGCAGATGAGCTTCCAGGATTTCCCTGACGCGCGGCATGTCATCCGGGTGGACGCGATCCTCCCACTCTCTGACGTCCGCCGTCAAATCGTCAAGCGAGTGGCCCAGCATCTCTGCCCATCGCTCGTTAAAAACCACGACGCCGGTCGGGAAGATCCAGTCCCATGTTCCCAGGTCCGCGCCAATGAGCGCGAGTTCCATTCGTTGTTCACTCTTCCGAAGCGCCGCCTCCGTCTTCTTGCGCGCCGTGATATCCTGAAACGTGCCGCGCACCTTGACGCACTGGCCGTCCATGAAGACGGGTGTTCCTATCGCACGGGCCCAGATGGTCCGCCCGCTGAAAGTGTTGCATCGAAGTTCCACATCAAAGGGCTCTCCGTTCGCAACGGCTCGCTGATACGCCGCCTCCAAGACGGCTTTCGACTCCGGCGGGTAGTAATCCAGATGCTCATTGGGGCCGGGAATGGGCGAGCCCGGTTCTATCTCAACGATCTCGAACGTACCGCGCGTCCATCTGGCCTCGCCGGTAATCAGATCGTGCTCCCAGCCGCCGATCCGAGCGATGCGGCCCATTTCGTCAAGGAGCTCCTCACGGCGGCGCAGTTCCTCTTCCGCCTGTCGGCGTTCGGTGATGTTCTGGCCGAACTCGACCGCGCCGACAACATGCCCTCCATCGTCAAACATGGGATAGCCGCGCATGCACCAGACGCGGCCGTCAGCCGTTGTGTGCTCTGACTCTTGCGGATTGCCGGTCTCCATCGCCTTCAGGACCGCACACTCGAGGCACGGTTCGTCGGCATGATGCCATACCTCGTAGCAGAAACGGCCGAGCAGCGATTCCCTGGCCACGCCCACGGCTTCACAAAACGCGCGATTGGCCCACTGAATCCGCAAATCGCGATCATACGCTGAGAATACCTCGATCGTACTGTCGAGTATCTGCGTCTTATTCCGCTCCGACTGCTGCAAGGCCACGGCCGCAAACCTGCTCTCTGTGATGTCGCGCGAGATGCCCTGATAGGCGATGATGTTGCCTTCTGCGTCCCGCAGCGGCGACGCGTTGGACGTATGCCAGCGCCAGCCGTGGTGCTTGTGACGCACCCGGTAAGTCAAGTCCCTTGCGTTCTCGCCGGACTCAACGACGCGTTTGAAGAAGGCGTCGCATGCGGGCATGTCGTCCGGATGAAGAATGACCGCATATGGCCGCCCCAGGAATTCTGTCGGCGCAAAGCCGAGTTGATCGACGAAATTCGGTGAGATATACGTGAATCTGCCATCCAGCCCGAGCGTGTAGATGATGTCGTTGGCGTTCTCGACAATCAGCCGGAATTTCTCTTCGCTTTCGCGAAGTTCCGTCTTTGTCTGCTCGACGTGGCTTACGTCTTCTATGCACACGAGCGCCGCGTATCGGCCCGACAGCGTCACGGGAGTCGCCGAAATAAGCAGTTCAGCCTCCCCCCGCAGGGCACCTTGCAGCGGGAGCGACGCTTTGACCTGCCGGTGAGCGCGATGCGTGGTGAGCGTGTCGAGCACCGTCTGTCGCACGATGCACTCGTGGCAGGCTTCTCCGTGACCGCACCCTTTCGGATTCCTGAGGGCATGCAGACAGCAAAGCGCGGTGCCCGGCGCCTTATTCACCATTGCTTCCGGTGATTGGCCTCCCAAATCCGCCGCGGCGCGATTTACCTGGCGTATGCGTCGCTCCTCATCCACGACGATCATCGCCACCGGAGTGCTGTCCAGTATCGCCGCCAGCCGGTCCCGGTTCTCTCTGAGGGTTTCGTCCGCCTGCTGCCTTTCGACCAGTTGCGCGAGCAATCGATCCACTTCCACGGCGGCTGAATGTGGAGACGAGAACTCCTTCGGCGGAATGTAGTGCGGATTGCGGCATACGTGATCGCCGCAGATCACTATCGGATGTGTGCGAATCGCGTCCCGAATCATCTCCGGCGGGAAGCGGTTCGCGTCGTAGCGGCACAGCGCCAGGCAGTCATGCGTCGGAAAGTAATCACCCAGCCGCGACTCGTACTCCATGAGCTTCTGACACCCAGGCTCGTCGCCCAGGGCCCAGTCCACATCCCCCGTCACGCGAAGGGACGTAAAACCGTCCGCTTTCGCCTCCGCTGCGGCGCTCTCCAGGAACGCAATCATCCGATCCGGGTCGAATACACCGTCGAGCAGGTAGGTCTCGCGCTGCGTCTTGACGACAAGCTGTCCCCGGCTCATCGCGGCGTCAACGTCGATGCCGTTTCCGCGGAGTGCCGTGAGTGTGTCAGTATCCTCCTCGCTCTCCGCGATGAGGATGCAGCGCTCCCCTTGTCGCAAACCGCAGGCAAGAAAGGGAACCACCGCCGCAAGGTACTCCTCAGGCGTTCGGTAAATCAGGCAGACATGATCGTGGGTTTCGAGAGCGGCGATGGCGTCGGCCAAACGGGAATCTTCGGGAGTTCGCGATTGAGGAAGAACGCGCTCGACTCTGCTGCCAGGGGGGCGACGCCCGGCCGCCGCCGCGGCACGCGCGGATTCTCTTGCCAACGCGGAGGGGGGAGTCCGCGACATGGTGGCCTCCTTGCGCTCATATCAACAGGCTGCGACTCTCCGGCAGCACTTGAACCACCGCTGTCCGATATTTTGCCCCGTCTTGAAGCGGATATCAAGGATAACTTGCTTTCAGGGTCTGGATTGCGGCGGTCCGCGAGCACGCCGCCCCGAGCAATTCGCGGATTGAGGATATGGCATATCTGCGGCACGCGGCCATGTGTCTCATCCGGCCTCGGGCAGGCGAGTTCTGATTTCTTCCAGAACTGCGGCAGTGTTAACGACGTGAACGTAGCGATCCTGAAGCGAGCCGAGCGTGAATTCCTGCCGTTCCGGCGTCACCGTGGCGCAGCCGTCCGCCACCAGCGTCACGAAGTAACCCAGATCACAGGCGTCGCGTACCGTTGTTGAGATACACTCATCGGTGTACACGCCGGTGACGTAGAGGACGCGAATGCCCAAGTTGCTGAGGACATACGCGAGGGTTGTCGAGGTGAACGCCCCGCTGGTCGTCTTGTTGATGATGATTTCGTCGCCCTGTGGCGCGACCTGTTCGAGGAACTCGGCTTCCTTGGAGCCGGGAGCCGCGTGCAGCCCCAACCGCCGATGTCCGGAGCTCCGATCGCGCCCGTCCTGCGTCAGCGACTGAATGCGGACGTGGATGACTTCAAGATCGCTGGCGCGAAAAAAGTCCTGCAATCGGCGGACATTCGGGAGCACGACGCGCTCCAGTTGATCGAAATAGTATTCCTGTGCTTCGATCGGAACGCCCGCCTTCTCCGCGTCGGCGAATACGCCGTGGCCCGGGGCTGCGTCGAGATACTGCATGTCGATGCAAAGCAGCGCCGCACGTTCGAGGTGATCCCGCCGGAATCTCTCCGGCGCCGTCACGATGGACTCGCGATAAGCGTCTCGCAACGGGTCTATATTCACAAATCGCGGGTCGAGGTTGTCTGAGTTCATGGTTGTCTTCGCCGTGTTGTTGTCTCAGGCAAGGGCGTCCCGTCGGTTTTCAATCTGATTGTGCGAGTTTGAGAATCGTCTGCAACAGGACGTTTGCGCCGACTTCGATATCCTCCCAATGCGTCCACTCGGCCGGGCTGTGACTGCGGCCGCCGACGCTCGGCACGAAGATCATCCCCGGCGGCGCGATTCGAGCCATGATCTGGGCATCGTGGGCTGCGCCGCTGGGCATCATGTGCGGTTCGACGCCTAATTCGCGTGCCGCCTCGGAGATGGCGCTGGCGATTCGCTCGTCGCATCGAACGGGCGTCACTTCGCTGAGTATGTCGAACTCGAACATGAGTCCGCGGCGGCGGGCGATCGCCGACAATGCGGTGCGGAACGCGTCCGCCAGCGCCGCCAGCACTTCCGCGTTTTCGTCGCGCACGTCCAGCGTGAATTCGGCCAGGCTCGGAACCGTGTTGGCCGTGCCGGGACGGAGTTCGACGCGGCCGACTGTGGCGACGCTGTTCCCGGCGCCGTGTTCTTCCAGCACGCGCGGGATCTCGCCCGCAAACTCAGCCAGGCCTGCAAATGCGTCGCGACGCATAGGCATCGGGGTCGTGCCCGCGTGATCCGCCTCTCCCTTAAGCCGGATGCTCCATTTGAACAGACCCGTAATCGCCTCGACGACACCGAGAGATTTGCCGATCCTGTCGAGGATAGGCCCCTGCTCGATGTGCAGTTCGATGAACGCGTGGACGGAATCCGGATTGCGCCGAGCCTGCAATGCCTTGAACGGTTCAAGCCCCCGCTCAGTCATGGCATCCGTCAGCGACACGCCCGAAAGATCGACCATCGTGCGCAGCGTGTCGGGATTGATCTCGCCCGCGATCGCGCGCGATCCGAACATGCTTCCGAATCGACCTTCTTCATCACTGAAGGCGATGAGTTCGACCGGCCGCTTTGTCTTGACGCCGGCTTCGTGGATCCGCCGAAGGCACTCCAGGCCGCTGAGTACGCCGAGGGTGCCGTCGAGCGGACCGCCCGCCGGTACGGAGTCGAGATGAGAACCGACGATCACGCCCGGTCCGGCCGGGGCGACCTGCATTTTCCCGACGACGTTTCCCGCGTCATCCATTTCTCCCTTTAGTTCCGCCTGTTTGAGCGCGTCAACCAGCGCCTCTCGCGCCTCCCAATCCTCGGGCGAGAAGGCCATGCGGTATATGCCGCCGTCCTCTCTCCGTCCGATCTCTGCGAAGCGCTCGATGTCTGCCCGCAGGCGACCCATGTTGATGCGGATTGCCTGATTCTGCTGCTTCTCCATAAACATCTTCTCGGCCTGTTCTCCAACCGGTCTGTGTTATCCCTGCGAATCCGTGCGCGATATCAGAGGCGGTTCTGCACAGTGAATCGTGTGATTGTGCCAGATGCCGTCCGCCTGTTCTGAAACCAACGCCTCACAAAGCGGGCGCGGGCGTCCTTCCGACTCGAGGAGCGACCGCACGAAAGTCCGATAGGCGTCCGCCATGGCGATGAAGAGTCCGCACTCACCTCGCACCGATCAACGTGATGCCAGATGCCGCGTATTGCCGGGGCGATTTGCGGGGATCCGTTCAAGATCATCTTTCGATCGATCCGTCTTCGCTCTGAGGTTCGCAGCCCACCCGATGTGAGTATACGCCTGAGGCGCGCGGCTGCAACCGGCGGAGGCAGCTTGCAGCGTTGTAAGTTCTCGGGCAAGCACGCCCCGATTGAGCAGGAGATGTGGGAGAATAAGCGTTTGTGGAGGGAGCGTGTTGGCGCGTGGCCGATCAGGGGAGAACAGATGGACTGCGGCAGCAACCGGGGGGCGACGACCGACACCAAGCCACTCCGGCGTAAATCGGCCTCGGGCTCATCGGTGCAGATCGCGCCCCATGCGGTGCTGCTGCCTCATCAGGGAATGAACGCTTCGGTGAAGTCCTGAATATCGCGGCCGTCCACGAAGCTGTCGCCGTTCATATCGACGCTGTCGAGTCCGGAGCAGTTCGTGTAGGTCGCCTGATATGCGGCCGGATCGGTCAGCGCAAGGATAAACGCTTCGAGGTCCAGGCCGCTCAGCGCGCAGTCACAGTCCGCGTCGCCGATCAGCGCGTCCGAAACCTGCACAATGACCTGAGTATCCGAGATGCTGACCTGCAACACAGTGCCGGCAGGCAGGCACGGTGCGTCGATCGATGCGAACGTGCCCGTTCGCGATGCGAACGTCATGACGACAAACGTGTCTCCTACCATGGGATCGAACTCGTCGGTGATGTCCAGCTTCAAGGTGCCGTCCAGCGTTGCATTGCCGGTGATGTCCAGCCGGTCATGCTCGCTGCCCGCGGTCAGCCCGCCGATCTCAATCGCGACCTGCCCGGAAGCCGCTTGCGTGTAATCCGCATCGATCGTCAGAACGCCCGCGGACGCCCCGGGTTCGACGGAGCCGGCATTGCTCACCTCATCCTGAATCGTGCCCGTGCCGGCGAGGATGCCGCCCTGAATGTCGATAAGACCAGTTGCTGACAGTGTTCCATCGACCGTCGTGGAACCGTCGGTCTGCGTGTAGTCGCCGATGCGGGTGACGGAACTGCCTGCCGCTACATCAACGCTGCCGGACGTCGTGAAGTTGCCGTCGATTTGCATGCCGCCGGAACCGGTGGCTGACATCTCCCCCTGGTTGTCAAACAGTTCAGGGCCGCCACCGACCTGAAGCGGATTGGTGCCGTCGGCGATGACGGTTCCCTGATTGGTGATCGCTGTCGAAACGGAGCTGTAACCGAGACGGCCCGCGCCTCGGATGGTGTTATCCACATTCACAAGCGATCCGGCGCCACTTCGATAGATCCAGTTGTTCGGATGGTCGGACATCTGAACCGTACCTCCCCCCGTCAGTGTCAACGCCTCGTCATACGGTGTGAGATAGGTGTTCGAGCCGGACGATACAACCTCGATGGTGCCGGTGTTGTGGATCGTGCCTTTCATGTAAATGCGGCGGGCATTGGAGACGCGCAGTAGCCCGCTATTGGTGATGGCGTCCGTTGATCCGTCCAGAGCCCCGGTGCCGGACGAAGACTCGATGACGCCTGAACCGCTTGTCTGAAGCGTGCCCCCCCGGATAGTCGTTGCGCCTACGTGCACGAAGGACGCATCCAGGGCCTCAATAACGCCGCCGACGTTGTCATACCCACCCGCACCGGCAAGAGCGAGCACCGCGCCGTTCTCCGCCCGAAGCGTTCCGGTGTTGGTGAACACCTCGGAAGTGCCGGGATTACAGTTCAAGCTGTTGGTCAGGTTGGCGACGATCAGAGCCTGGTTGGTGATGGCGGTCGGCACGGACGAGTGACCGACGTTGCCTGCTCCCTGAATCGTGTTGTCGACATTGACGAGCGATCCACTGCCCTGTCGGTAGATCCAGTTGTTGGAATGATCTGACAATTGAACAGTTCCGCCACCCGTCAGCGTCAACTCCGTGTCTGTTGCGTAGTNNAACCACCGGACGTGATCTCGATCGTACCCGTGTTCTCAATCTCGCCCTTCATGCGCCATGCTGTTCCATTGGGGATGCGGAGTAGCCCGCTGCTGGAGATCATGTCGGTAGTGCCGTCGAGCGTGGCCGACGCGCTCATCGATTGGATTACTCCCGAACCGTCTGTCTGGAGGGTTCCACCTCGAATCGTTGTGGAGCCGACATTCACCGCTGAGCCGTCGAGTGCCTCAATGGTCCCGCCGACATTGTCGAATCCGCCCGCACCTTCGAGCGCGAGGACGGCGCCGTTCTCGGCACGAAGCGTCCCGGCATTGGTGAATACCTCGCTATGACCAGGATTGCAGGACAGCTGATTACTCAGATTAGCCACGACGAGGCCCTGATTTGTAATGGCAGTGGGAACAGACGAGTAGCCCAGATTGCCGGCGCCCTCGATGGTGTTGTCGACATTGACAAGCGATCCACCGTTCTGTTGATAGATCCAGTTGCTGGAATTATCCGACAAGGATACGGTGCCGCCGCCGGTGAGTGTCAAAACGGTGTCTGCTGGATGGAGGTACGTATTTGACCCCTCCGAAGCGACTTCAATCGTCCCCGTATTGTGGATCGCGCCTTTCATACGCCATGCTCTGGCATTGAGTGCGCGAAGGAGCCCGCTGTTGGAGACCATGTCGATCGTGCCGTCTATCGTCGCTGACGAATTCACCGCTTGGATCACTCCGGATCCGCTCGTCTGAAGCGTGCCGCCTCGTATGGCCGTGGAACCGACATTCACGGAAGACGCATCCAGCGCTTCGATGATTCCGCCCGCATTGTCGTATCCGCCGCTGCCATTAAGGGAGAGGACGGCGCCGTTCTCGGCACGAAGCGTCCCGGCATTGGTGAATACCTCGCTATGACCAGGATTGCAGGACAGCGGATTACTCAGATTAGCCACGACGAGGCCCTGGTTGGTGATGGCCGTCGGGGCAGAGGAGTACCCGAGATTACCGGCGCCTTGAATCGTGTTGTTCACGTTTATGAACGATCCACCGCCCGACTGGTATATCCAGTTGTTGTTTTCGTCCGACAGGTTCAGCGTGCCGCCGCCGGTCAAAGTCAGCGTCCCGCCATTGGGCTGGATATAGGTATGGCTGCCGGTCGAATTCAGGTTGATCGTGCCCGCATTGTTCACAACGCCGCCACCGATGATGTACAGGCGGCGGGCGTTGTTGATCCAAAGCACGTCATCGGCGTCGAGCGTCAGGTTGTCGATGGCCACGGTCGCATCCAGAAAGACCTCCGATGCAGTCGCGTTGCCGTCATCGACGTAAACGCTGTACGAGTCCGAACCGTTGTTGGGCACGCCGCTCGGATCCCAGTTGGTCGCGTTGTTCCAATCACCGGCCCCGCCCATCCAAGTCGAATTGATTGGGTCGGCACGTGTGACGCCGGCATAAAGAAAGAATCCAACACAGCAGACCAGAAGATTGCTTTGTCTTGCTGAGATTACCCTGCGCATCCTGTTTCTCCTCTTTCCAAAGGCCACGACGCGCTCCTGGGAGCGAGCCATGCGGTTCCTAGTCAGGTTTCAAACGACCCGATCTTCCGCAAAGACTTGTCTTTGCTCACCGCCAATGCGAAAATGCATCCCGGCTTCCATCATGAAACAGAGTTTTTTCGCAGGCTTGCGAACAGCTCGCTGTTTCAGCCGCGATGCACGATCAACAATCACGTCTGCTGTGAGCAGGGAACCGGAACGTCAGCAAGGCAAGGGTCGTTTGGTGAGTACGCCGTCAGGCAACCAGTTAACGCGAATTCTCGCCGGCCTCAGCTCCGACGACGCGCAGGGCGCCTCCAAGCTGCTGCCATACGTGTATGACGAACTGCGCGAGTTGGCTCATCGTCGCATGGCGAAGGAACCGCCGGGGCTGACGATCCAGGCGACCGCACTGGTTCATGAAGCCTATCTCCGCCTGATGGGAGATACGGACGTACGATGGGAGAACCGCGGACATTTCTTCGCCGCGGCTGCGGAGGCCATGCGGCGGATCCTCGTCGAGCGGGCACGCAAGTATCGCGGCCTCAAGCACGGCGGAGGACGGCAGCGCGTCTCTCTCGAGCCTGACGTACTCACGGGCGCCGGTAATCCGGATGATGATATCCTCGCCCTCGACGAGGCACTGACACGCCTGGAAGCAAGAGACAAGCTGCGCAGCGAAGTCGTGAAGCTGCGGTATTTCGCCGGCTTGACCATCGAGCAGACGGCCGAAACACTGGGCATCTCGACCGCCACGGTCGAACGCTACTGGACATTTGCACGAGCATGGCTTCGAACCGAGATGGCCGATGACTGACGTGCCGCAGCGGTATCACGCGGGCGCTCACCTGCAAGCCACGCTGATGGAAGTACGCCGGTTATTTCGCATGTAATGGAGGGCGTTCCGCGTCTTTGGTGTTGGCAACCGCCGGCGCGGGCACGCGTGAGGCTGCATCGAGCATGAGCGAGACGGACATCTACCAACTCGAAGAGTTGTTCACCGAGACCATCGCGCTCGAACCGCGCGATCGCGAAGCGCATCTGGAGAAAGTATGCGCCGGGGATGAGGAACTCCGCCGCAAGTTGCGGGCACTCATCGATGCGCACGAGTCCGGAGACGACTTCCTGGAAGTTGCCGCGGAGGCGCCCTCTTCTGTCGCATTCCCCGAGCAGGATGTCGCGGGGCGACGGATCGGTCGCTACACGATCCGTCGCGTCATCGCGCGCGGCGGCATGGGCATCGTCTACGAAGCGGAACAGGACCGGCCACGGCGAGTCGTCGCGTTGAAAGTCATGCGCCCCGGCCTTCTGCATGCGTCCGCACGACATCGATTCCAGCACGAGGTTGAGACCCTCGGTCGCCTGCAGCACGTCAACATTGCTCGCATCTATGAAGCCGGCATCCATGAAGACACCGCGGTGCCGGGCGAAGCGGTGCCATTCTTCGCAATGGAGTACATCGAAGGACGCTCGCTCATCGATTATGCCAACCACAACGATCTCGACGCCCGTCTGCGGATGGAACTGATGATCCAGGTATGCCGGGCCGTACACTTCGCCCATCAGCGAGGGATCATCCATCGCGACCTGAAGCCGGAGAACATCCTCGTCGTGAACGAATTCGAATCGTTCGAGCAGGATACTGAGAGTCGGCAAGACGCCGACCATGCCGACGCACGCTCGGGGGTGACGCGGGAAGCGTTCACTGATAGCGACGTATTGGCGGCATCGGCGGATACGGTCGCGATGCGCTGCGGAAGACCGAAGATTCTCGACTTCGGAATCGCGAAGGCGACCGGTGCGGACGTTCAGGTCACGACGCTTCAAACGGACATCGGCGGCATCATCGGCACGGTGCCTTACATGAGCCCGGAACAGTTGTCGGGTGATTCGCGTGATCTGGACATTCGCAGCGACGTGTACGCGCTCGGCGTCCTGATGTTCGAGCTTCTGACGAATCGACTGCCGCACGACATTCGGAATAAACCCGTGGCGGACGTGATGGGCGTCATTCGGGATGAGGAGCCGCCGCCGCTCGGCACAATTAACCGCACCTTACGCGGCGATGTCGAGACCATCGTCAGCAAGGCGCTGGAAAAGGACAAGGACCGCCGGTATCAGTCGGCGCAGGAACTAGCGGACGACATCGAGCGATTCCTGACCGACAAGCCCATCGCCGCGCGGAGCGACAGCACATGGTACACTCTGCGGAAATCTCTCCGGCGACATAAGCTGGCGGCCACGATGACCTCGCTGATCGCAGCCGTCATCAGCCTCGCCCTTGTCGTCTCGATCGGCTTCTGGCGGCAGGCGGCCGTCGAACGCGATCGCACGGCAACGGCACTGCGAGAGGCGTCCGCCGTCAACGAGTTCCTCCAGGACATGCTCGGCTCCATTGATCCCGAGATCGCCCAGGGCCGTGAAGTTTCGGTGCGAGAGATCGTCGACGAAGCCGCCAGGGTGCTGGGGTCTCGCTTTGCGGATCAGCCGCTGGTACAGGCCTCGTTACATACAACACTGGGGCACACATACATGAATCTCGGAGAGTACGGCAAATCCGAACCGCACTTCCGCCGAGCCTATGCGTTGCGAGTGCAGGAACAGGGTTCCGAACACGAGCAGACCC
>NPIF01000913.1_pt5 | contig 18447 bp, 13 predicted proteins | sample 8637461 | NCBI WGS metagenome assembly NPIF01 (sample SAMN07420641, study PRJNA396082) | bioreactor metagenome | isolation source: sample BR12 brine-fed electro-methanogenic bioreactor BR | place: Japan: Kochi | collected 2016-12-09
CCGAACAAAGAAAAGTAACCCGGCGTAGGGGGACGGAATCCCCCGCCTAAATCAGCGCGCGCAGCGCACCACACAGGGACGGATCACCCGTCTAAATACACCGAGCGCCAGCGCACAAAAAATCAGATGGTATCCGACGAAAACCCCTGCGCTTCCATAATCTTGCGCAAGCGCTTCAATGCCTCGATCTGAATCTGCCGCACCCGTTCGCGGGTGACACCGATCTGCTGCCCCACGTCTTCCAGTGTGGTGACTTCATGACCGCTGAGGCCGAAGCGGCGCTCGACCACTTCCCGCTGCTTGTCGGTCAGTTCACCCAGCCACTGCTCGATCTTCGACTTCATGTCGTCGTCCTGCAGCAGTTCCACCGGGTCCAGGTTGTTCTCGTCCGGGATCGAGTCGAGCAGCGAGCGATCGGCATCGCGTCCCACCGGGACATCCACCGATGTGACGCGCTCGTTGAGCCCGAGCATGCGCTTCACTTCGTCTATGGGCTTGTCCAGCATCTCGGCGATTTCTTCCGGGCTGGGCTCGTGATCCAGGGTCTGGGTCAGATGACGCGCGGCGCGCAGGTAGACATTGATTTCCTTGACCACGTGGATGGGCAGACGGATGGTGCGGGTCTGGTTCATGATGGCCCGCTCGATGGTCTGGCGGATCCACCAGGTGGCATAGGTGGAGAAACGGAAACCGCGTTCCGGATCGAACTTTTCCACCGCGCGAATCAGGCCGAGATTGCCCTCTTCGATGAGATCAAGCAGCGGCAGGCCGCGGTGCAGATAACGGCGCGCGATCTTCACCACCAGGCGCAGATTGCTTTCGATCATGCGCTTGCGCCCGGCCTCCACGCCCTTTTGCGCCAGCCGGGCGTAATACACCTCTTCCTCGGCCGTCAGCAGGGGTGAAAAGCCGATTTCACCCAGATACAACCGGGTGGCGTCGAGTTCCAGTTCCGGCGCCGCGATGGGTGTGTAATCGTCGAGGGGATTGGCCTCCTCGACGCCATCGGCAGCCTCCTCACCGACTTCCTCGACCAGTTCATCGCTGATATCAACTTCGGCTTCGAGCAGCTCCTCTTTTTCCTGCTCCAGGCCGAAGCCCTCCTCGCTATCCGTATTGGTGCTGTGTTTGCCCATAGCCCCATCCTTTATCAATTTTGTTTCGGCAGATACCTCACGGGATCGACCGGCTTGCCTTCCTGGCGAATTTCGAAGTGCAGCAAGGCTCCATCTTTTGCGGTCTCGCCCATTTCGGCGATCATCTGCCGGGGTTTGACCTTTTCACCTTCCTTGACCAGCAGCCTGCGGTTGTGGCCGTAGGCGCTGAGAAATACGTCGTCGTGTTTGATGATGACCAAATTGCCATAACCAACCAGACCACTGCCACTGTATACCACATCGCCTCCGGCGGCGGCATACACTGGTTGCCCCACTCGACCCGCAATATTTATCCCCTTTTTACTGGCGGAGTTTGCGAAGCCGCGCTTGATGCTGCCCGCCGTGGGCCACTGCCATCGGATAGGAGTCTGATGCGGGCGCGGCGCCGGTTTTTCAACGGGGCGGGATGGTGTGGGTTTAGCGCCGGCGGCGGATTGCGCGGTGCGCACGGGCGGGGCGGGAACCGCCGTTGTGGAGCCGGGTGCGGCGTAGCCGGCGCGATCTTCCACCGGCGCACCACGGGCCGTGGGCACCACCAGCAGGCGCTGTCCGGCATAGATGCGGTAAGGCGGACCGATGCGGTTCCATGCCGCCACCTCCCGGTAGTCGTAGCCGTAGCGCCAGGCTATGGAGTACAGCGTGTCGCCTGGGCGGACAGTGTGATACACCGCATAGTTCTTGCGCGGCGGCGGCCCCAGTTCGCCGCACCCGCCCACTACCAGCAGTGTTGCCAGCAACAGGAATACGGACAGGGTTCGGCGGCGCCAGCTAGCCATTGCTCACGATCATGTACCCGGCCACCGCGGCCAGGATCACCAGCCAGCCGATGCGATCGATATACAGGCGCAGATTGTGTTCCATGCGCTCGCCGCCCCACACCATCAGCCCGGCGACCATGAAAAAACGTGCGCCGCGACCGATGAGCGAAGCCAGCGCGAACAGCGGGAAATTCATGGCGATGACGCCGGCGGAAATGGTGAACAGCTTGTAGGGAATGGGCGAGAAACCGGCGAGAAAAATGGCCCAGAAGCCCCAGGCGTCAAACCATTCGCGCACACGCTCGTAGCGTTCCCAATAGCCCGCCTGGCGAATGAGCGGCTCCACCAGCTCGAAGGCGAAATAGCCGATGAGATAACCCGCCGCGCCGCCGGCCACCGAGGCCAGCGTGGTGAGCAGGGCGTAGCGCCAGGCTTTTTCCCGCCGCGCCAGCGCCATGGGTGCCAGCATCACGTCGGGCGGGATGGGGAAAAACGAGGACTCGGCAAAACTCAGCACGGCGAGGTAGCGGGCGGCGTGGGGATGGGCGGACCAGCGCATCACGCGCGTGTAGAGGGCGGAAAACAGCTTCATTGCAACCTCACTGGCCCGCCCCGTGCACCATGGGCACGAAGCTTACCGTCTCCAGGACTTCCTGCTTGATTTCGCCGCCGACACGGCTGATGCGCAGCAACTGCTGGCCGCCCCGCCCGCCCACCGGCACGATCAGGCGGCCGCCTTCGGCCAGCTGCTCCAGCAGGGCTGCCGGCACCTGGGTCGGCGCGGCGGCGGCCAGGATGCCGTCATAGGGGCCGTGTTCGGCCCAGCCGGCGTAACCGTCGCCGTGGCGGATGCGCACGTTGCGCACCTGCAGGCGCTGCAAGCGCTCGCGCGTACGGCGCACCAAATCGCCGATGCGCTCCACGCTGAACACCTCGCCGGACAGCGCCGCCAGTACCGCACTCTGGTAGCCGCAGCCGGTGCCCACCTCCAGCACCTTGTCCGGGCGGCCGCCGTCCAGCAGCGCCTCGGTCATACGGGCGACGGCGTAGGGCTGGGAGATGGTCTGGCCGTTGCCGATGGGCAGGGCCGTGTCCTCGTAGGCACGGGTGGCCAGGGCCTCGTCCACGAACAGGTGGCGCGGCAGGCTGCGCATCACCTCCAGCACGCGCAGATCGCGTATCCCCTGCTCCATCAGCCGCGTCACCATGCGTTCGCGGGTGCGCTGCGAGGTCATGCCGATACCGGCGCTCTCGCGCATCACAGCGGGCAGCTCCGCAGCCAGTCGGCCACGCCGGCGATGGCGTTGTGCCGGGTGAGGTCCACCTGGATGGGAGTCACCGACACCCGGTTGTGGCGTACGGCGTGAAAGTCGGTGCCGGGACCGGCGTCCTGCTCGGCGCCGGCGGGACCGACCCAATAGATGGGGCGGCCGCGGGGGTCCTGGGCACGGATCACCGGCTCGGATTTGTGCCGCTGTCCCAGACGGGTGGCCTCCAGGCCCTGTAACTGCTCCCAGGGGACATCGGGCACGTTGACGTTGAGGATGGTGTCCTTGGGCAGCGGATTGGCCAGCAACTGCCGCACCAGGCACACCGCCACCCTGCCTGCGGTGTCGAAATGCTGCGGCTTGTGGCTGGCCATGGAGACGGCGATGGCCGGCAGGCCCAGGAAGCGCCCCTCCATGGCCGCCGCCACCGTGCCGGAATAGATGACGTCGTCGCCCATATTGGACCCGGCGTTGATGCCGGACACCACCATGTCCGGCTCGTGGTCCAGCAGGCCGGTGATGGCCAGGTGGACACAGTCGGTGGGGGTCCCGTCCACCCGGATGATGCCGTCGTCCATGACCACGGCGCGGATCGGGTTTTCCAGGGTCAGGGAATTGCTCGCCCCGCTGCGGTCGCGCTCCGGCGCCACCACGGTGATTTCGCCGATGGCGCCCAGGTGCTGCGCCAGGCAGCGTATGCCGGGGGCCTGGTAGCCGTCATCGTTGCTGATGAGTATCTTCATGTTTTGATTGGGGGCCGGATGGGATTGAACCCGCGTACTATACCCCAAGCACGCGCTCCGTCGGCATCCCTGTGGCGGTCGCTTCGCGCCCGCCGATGGTAAACTGTCCCCCCTAAAGCGACCGGCAGCCATGCGCAAGAAACCCTCCCCCCTGAGCGACGACGACAGCGACCTGTTCCGGTCCGCCGTGGCGGACGTGCGCCCGCTGGCCTCCGATCGCCTGCCCGTCACCCCGCCGCCTCCGCCTCCCCTGCCCCAGAAGCGGCTGGAGGACGAACAGCGGGTGTTGCAGGACATGTTGTCCGACCCTGAATACCCGGAACTGCTGGAAACCGGCGAGGAGCTGTTTTTCGCCCGCAGCGGCCTGCAGCACAACGTGCTGCGCAAGCTGCGCCGGGGCCAGTACAGCATCGGCGCCGAACTGGATCTGCACGGCCTGACCGCCGCCGCCGCCCGGGAGCAGCTGGCGGCCTTTCTCATCGCCTGCCGTCAGCGCGACCTGCGCTGCGTGCGCATCATCCACGGCAAGGGCAACGGCTCGGTGCAACGCCGGCCGGTGCTCAAGGGCAAGGTCAATCACTGGTTGCAGCAGCGTGACGAGGTGCTGGCTTTTTGTTCGGCGAGGCCGGTGGACGGGGGTACAGGCGCGGTTTACGTCCTGCTGAAACGCACCGCGACCAATCCCCTATAAGATAAAAGCTTATTTCATTAAATTTATATAACATACTGCCGTCATAAAACAGCAACGGCGTCCCCAGGGAGGGCGGCTGCGCTCGCAGCCGCCCGGGACAAGGAAACAGGAAAATAAATAATGCAATTCATCTCACGCAGTCTGCTCGGAAAAATAATCGTCATCACCGGCGGCGGAACCTCTCTTCTCATTGCCGCCATTGTCTATTCCATCGTCCAGTCCCAACACAGCATCGACCGCTACCATGACCTGATCGTCGGCGCCGTCGTCGACGAGCGGGAGGTCCTCCACCTTCAGGCACAGTTCAAGATTCAGGTCCAGGAATGGAAGAACACCCTCATCCGCGGCGCCGACGCCAAATCGCTGGACAAGTACTGGGGCAGTTTCCAATCCGTCGAGGCCTCCATTCAGAAGGACGGCGGTGCGCTGGTACAGCGCCTGACCAACCCCAAGGCCAAACAGCTGATGCAGCAGTTCCTGACCTCGCACAAATCCATGGGCGAGGCCTACCGGCGTGGGTTGGAGGAGTACAAGGCCAGCGGTCACATCACCCAGGTCGGCGACAAGGCCGTCAAGGGCATCGACCGCGAACCGACCCAGTTGCTGGATCAGGCCGCCGCCGAAATTGCCGCCGAGGTGAGCAATGCCTCAACCGCCACCGACAACGATGCACGCAATGCGATGACCGGTGGCATCGCCATGATGGGCGGAGCGATCCTGTTCACCTTCCTTGCGTTGCTGTGGAGCGTGAGCCGCATGGTGCTGCGACCGATGCACACCGTGGTGCAGCAACTGGCGGTTATTGCCGACGGCAACTTCACCCAGCCGGTGACCGTCAGCAGCCAGGACGAAATCGGGCAGCTGGCGCACAGCGCGGAAAAGATACGCCAGGAGTTGGGGCTCGCCCTGCATCAGGTGGTGGAATCGGCAGCCAGCCTGGCCGGCGAAGCCGCCGAACTGGCCGCCGTGTCCACCGCCACCACCGACGGCGTAGCCACCCAGCAGCGCGAAACCGACATGGTGGCCACGGCCATCAACGAAATGACTGCCACCGTGGCGGAAGTGGCCCGCAGTGCCGCCCATGCCGCCGAGGCCGCCCACAAGGCGGATGAGGAATCCCGTGACGGCCACAAAATCGTTGCTTCCACCATCAAGGACATCGACAAGCTCGCCACCGAAATCGAGCGCACCGCCGACGCCATCAACACGCTGGAAAGCGACAGCGAAAACATCAGCAGCGTGCTGGATGTGATCCGCGGCATCGCCGAACAGACCAACCTGCTGGCCCTCAACGCCGCCATCGAAGCGGCCCGCGCCGGTGAACAGGGCCGCGGCTTCGCCGTGGTCGCCGACGAGGTGCGCACCCTCGCCTCGCGCACCCAGCAGTCGACCCAGGAAATCCAGTCGATGATCGAACGCCTGCAGACGGGCACCCACGACGCGGTGCAGGCCATGGCGCAGAACCGCAGCCATGCCCAGGAAACCGTGCAGCAGGCGGCACGGGCCGGCACGGCGCTGAAGACCATTACCGAGGCGGTCACACGCATCAGCGACATGAACAGCCAGATCGCCAGTGCCGCCGAGGAACAGGGTGCCGTGGCCGAGGAAATCAACCGCAACATCGTGAAGATCAGTCAGGTGGCGGAAGAATCCGCCAGCGGCGCCCAGCGCATCACGGCCGCCAGTCACGACCTCAGTGACCTGGCAAAAACCCTGCAGCAGCTCACCGGCCGCTTCACCATCAACTAAGGACGCACACCTACGCTAGCCGGCATCCTCCGCCGCCACCAGCTCGCGCAGCACGGTGGTGGCGTAGGCGCCGGCAGGCAGGTAAAACGACAGCGTCAGCGTCGCGGCCTGTTCGTCCAGCGTCCATTCCAGTTCCTGCGCCTGCAAGCGCAGCGCACGCCGTTCCTGTTGCAGCCCCACCTGTTCCAGCCCCTGGCGCCATGCCGCATAGCCGGCCAGGGCATCCTCCTCCAGGGCCAGCACCGCACCGCTCGACAAGGGGCAGCCCCGCCCCCACAGCGGGCCGGTCAGTTGCAGTTCACCGCGGGCGACGCGCTCGACGATGGCCGGTGTGGGAGCGTCGCAGGTGACCAGGCTTTGCGTCGCGCCGAGCAGTACCACCTCGCCGGCCAACGGCGCCAGCCAGTTGCCTGCCGCCACCCGCGCCGACAGCACCGTGTTGAACAGCAGCGAGCGTGCCGCCGAGATATAGAGTCCGCGCTTGTGCCGATCCCGCACTTCGCTGCGTCCGGCGAGCAGCGCCTCCGCCTCGGCCAGGTTGCCGCCGTCGATGCCGAAACGCTGGGCGCCGAAATAGTTGGGCACCCCTTCCTCCTTCACCCGCTGCAACTGCGCCTCCAGTGCAGCGAGGTCGCCGCTCAGCTGCCGCACCACCAGGCGGAAGCGGTTGCCGCGCAGTTCGCCCCGTTGCAGCTTGCGGCGGTGACGGCGCGCCTCGAGGATCTGCACCCCGGCACAGGGAAAGCTGTTCCAGTCGGGCTCGGCACCGCGCAGGTACAGGCTGAACCACTGCGTAGTCACCGCATGGCGATCCTTGAGCCCGGCAAAGCCCACATCCACCGGCTTGAGTCCGGCGAAGGACGCCAGCTCGCGCGCCAGCCATTCGGTGTTGGTTTCGCGCTTGCGCACATGGAGCAGGACATGATCGCCGCGCCCGTCCGGCGCGTATCCCAGGTCCTCGTCAACGACAAAATCCTCCGGCGTGCTGCGCAATACGCCGCGCACGGCAGGCTCGCCGCCGGCATGGGCCCAATGCGGCAATGCGGTGGAGTGTTCAGAACGGGAAAAAGTCATGGCAGCGGCGATCGTCCTGGAGTGGGCGTGAGCCCCTGTTTCATCGAAATCCCGCAGGATGGATTAAAGCGATTCCAGCAACACCACTGCATGGGCGGCGATGCCCTCCTCGCGCCCGGCGAACCCCAGATGCTCGGTAGTGGTGGCCTTGACGTTGACCTGTCCGACGGCGACCTCCATATCCTGCGCCAGGTTGGCGCGCATGGCGTCGATGTGCGGCGCCATCTTCGGCGCCTGGGCAATGATGGTGCCGTCCACATTGCCTACACGCCAGCCATGCTCCCGCAGCAGCGCCACCACATGACGCAGCAGTTTGCGGCTGTCGATGCCCTTGTACTGCGCGTCGCTGTCGGGAAAATGGCGGCCGATGTCGCCCAGCGCGGCCGCGCCCAGCAGTGCATCGCACAGGGCATGTATCAGCACGTCGCCGTCGGAGTGCGCCTTGAATGCCTTGCCGTGGGGAATGGTCACGCCGCCGAGCACGACGTGATCGCCGCCGGTGAAGGCGTGGACATCGTAGCCGTGGCCGATTCGCAGGGTCATAGTGGTCCGCTCGCTGACACTAGGGCCGTCATTGTAGCGCGGGATGTCCAAAACTAAACCCTCGCAGCGCGGCATTATCTGGTAGACTGCGCGCCTGCGGTGCTTTTCCCAGTCTATGCACCGCGGCCTTTCCGGTTTCCCGTAATCCGTCCGCCTTGACTGGCGCCCCCTCCACGGCGGCGACAGGCCGATGTTTACCCCCTTTGGAGTTGCAATGTCCTTTACCACCCTCGGCCTGTCCGAAACGATCGTCCGCGCCGTCACCGAACGCGGCTATACCGAAGCCACACCCATTCAGAAGCAGGCGATCCCCGCCGTGCTGTCCGGCGGCGATCTGCTGGCCGGCGCCCAGACCGGTACCGGCAAAACTGCCGGCTTCGTGCTGCCCATCCTCCAGCGCCTCACCGACACGCCGCCCAAGAGCCAGCCGCGCGGCTTCCCGCCGGTGCGTGCCCTGATCCTCACCCCGACCCGCGAACTGGCGGCACAGGTGGAGGAAAGCGTGCGCCACTACGGCAAGTACCAGAAGCTCACTTCGATGGTGATGTTCGGCGGCGTCGGCATCAATCCGCAGATCGACAAACTGAAGAAGCGCGTCGACATCCTGGTCGCCACGCCGGGCCGCCTGCTCGACCACGTGCAGCAGCGCACCGTCGACCTGTCCCACGTCGAAATCCTGGTGCTGGACGAAGCAGACCGCATGCTCGACATGGGCTTCATCCGCGACATCAAGAAGATTCTCGCCCTGCTGCCCAAGCAGCGCCAGAACCTGTTGTTCTCCGCCACCTTCTCCGACGAGATCAAGGCCCTGGCCGACGGCCTGCTCGACAAACCGGCGCTGATCGAAGTGGCACGCCGCAATGCCACCGCCGACACCGTGGCGCAGAAGGTTTACCTGGTGGATCGCGAAAAGAAGCGTGACCTGCTGGCGCACCTGATCAGCGAACACAACTGGCATCAGGTGCTGGTATTCACCCGTACCAAGCACGGCGCCAACCGCCTGGCCGAACAGCTGAGCAAGGGCGACATCCCGGCCCTCGCCATCCACGGCAACAAAAGCCAGTCGGCGCGCACCCATGCGCTGGCCGAATTCAAGAAAGGCAGCCTGCAGGTGCTGGTCGCCACCGACATCGCCGCCCGCGGCATCGACATCAGCGAGCTGCCCCACGTGGTCAACTTCGAACTGCCCAATGTGGCGGAAGACTACGTGCACCGCATCGGCCGCACCGGCCGCGCCGGTGCCGAAGGCGAAGCAGTGTCACTGGTATGCGTTGACGAACACCAGTTGCTGAAGGGCATCGAACGCCTGATCAAGCGCGAACTGCCCAAGGAGATCGTGCCCGGTTTCGAACCCGATCTGAACGCCAAGCCCGAGCCGATCCAGAACGGTCGCGGCCCGCGTCCGGGCGGTGGCGGCGGTGGTCGTGGCGGCCAGCGTCCGGGCGGCAACCGTCCGGCGCAGAAGCCGGCCGGCCGCAGCGGCGGTCAGGGCGGCAACAAACAACCGTCGCAGCATCGTTCGGGCGGGCGGCATCAGTAAGACGTTCTATACGCACCCCCTGGTTCGCAGGCCAAGATGAAGTAACACGACGGCGCCCCCGCAAGGGGCGCCGTTTTTATTCTCCCATTCCTGCGGATGCCAGCCGGCACTAGGGAGCAAAGTCCCCGCCCCTTGCCGCAGGCTCTGCGCCCTGTGCTGCAAACAATTCACTCAGGAATTCGGCCGGCACGCGGTTGTCTTTCTGATTCCATAAGCTGGTAGGATCTGCCCGTCCAGAGCCCTGCGGCCCGGAAGCCCGTAACAACAATAAAGGGATTTAACGATGACTCCTGCCTCGACCCGCCTCCTGTTCGTCCAGCGCACAGCCGCGTTGCTGCTGTCCACCCTGCTGTTGCTTGCAAGTCCCGTCCTGCGGGCCGCCAGCTTCGATTGCGACAAGGCCGCGTCCGCCGTCGAGAAAACCGTCTGCGGCGACAAGGCACTTTCCGAACTCGACGGCAGACTGGGTGGACTCTACAACGACGTCATGGCCGGGGTTTCCGGACAAGAGGCGGAAAAGGTGAAGAGCCTGCAGTGGGTATGGATTCAGCAACGCAACCGCTGCAACGACAACAAGTGCCTGGCCGACAGCTACAACAAGCGCATCGGGGAACTGGATGCCCTGTACCAACAGGTCATCTATGCCGGCAAGGACGTCGAGGTCACCTCCGCCCTGGAGCAGAGCTACGACAATGCAGCTTCCATCGTCATCCGCTTCAATGTCCCGGTCGACCGCAATGCAGACTTCAGGCGCTACCTGGAGATCAGCACCGAAGCCGGCGCCCTGCCGGCCAACAACTGGCTGATTAACGATGACGGTTTCCTCGCGATCTATCCCTTCGTCGAACCGTCGACCAAGCATACCGTCAAGGTCAAGCCGGGCCTGAAGGCGATCAACGGTCGCAGCCATTCGGGCAACCGTGAATTCACCATTACCAGCCGCCGCAGCGAGCCGGGCGCATCATTTGCCGGTGGTGGCGAGGTGATGAGCACCAAGATGAAGCGTGCCCTGCCGGTCACCACCCTCAACGTGGATGAGGTGGACCTCGACTTCTTCCATATTGCGCCCGACGAAATCCCGGCCTGGAGCCAGTTCAGCGGCAGCCAGCGCAACAACTACTACAGCATGAATGCCTTCTCCGAGAAGCATCCATTGGCGTTCAGCGCGCGTTTCCCCATCAAGAACCAGCGCAACCAACGCACCACCACCAATCTCGACCTGAGCAACATCCCGGCGTTGGCCAAGAGCGGCGCCTATCTGGCCGTGCTGCGCATCCCCGGCAAATACACCTACGAATACGACACCAACTTTTTCACCGTCAGCGATATCGGCATCCAGGTACGCCGTACGGTAAAGGGCATGCACGTCTTCAGCAATTCGGTGACCTCGGGCCAACCGCTGGCCGGGGTGGAGATATCGCTGTTCAAGGGCAACGACCTGAACGCGAGCCAGACCACCGGCAAGGACGGCATGGCGTCCTTCAGCAACTGGTTCGAAGAAACCAACACCCTGATCGCCCGCAGCGGGGACGACTACACCGTGCTGCGCCTGGATCGGCCGCTCGACCTCTCCGGCATCAGCAACGCCATCGCCCGCTTTCAGGAGATGCAGCTATTCGCCTGGGGACCGCGTGACCTGTACCGGCCCGGCGAGCTGATCGAAACCTATGCCCTCCTGCGCGATCATGACGGCCGCAAACTGCGCGATGTTCCGGTGCGCGCCAGCCTCCACGACGCTAGCGGCAGCCAGGTCGCCAACACCACCCTGAACCGCGACGACAACGGCACCTATCACTTTACCCACCAGATGACCGACACCGCCAAGCCGGGCGAATGGAAACTCATCTATCGCAACCCCGGCAACAACGAAGTGCTGAGCGAGTACACATTCTCCGTCGAGGAATTCATGCCCGAGCGCATGGAGATATCTCTGTTTGACGGCGACCCGCTGCGCCACCGACTGTTCTACGACGGAGCCGCACTGTCCGTTCCGCTCAGCGGCAAATACCTGTACGGCGCGCCGGCCTCCGGCAACCGGGTCGACGGCAACCTGCTGGCCGAACTGGATCGGCATCCGTTCGAGCAGTGGAAAACCTACAGCTTCGGCATCGACGGCGAAGAAATTCCCACGCCACGCGTGACGCTGCCCGCCATAAATCTGGACGGTGAAGGCATCGGCGAATGGAATGTCGACCTCGGCAACTGGAAGGGCGTCGCCTCACCGCTGGCCCTCACCGCCACCGCCAGTCTCTACGAGAGCGGCGGCCGTCCGGTGACGCGCAGTTTCAGCGCCACGCGCATCACCCAGAAAAAGCTGGTCGGCATCGAACCCCAGTTCAACAAAAGGGCCGACAACAACAGCCGTGCAGGATTCAAGCTGATACTGACCGACAGCGAGGGCAAGTCGCTGTCCGGCAACTACCAATACGCGCTGATCCACGAAGACCGTAACTACTACTGGACCTACAGCAACGACAGCGGCTGGAACTGGCACTACGACCCGATGGAGTACGAAAGCTTTTCCGGCAAGCTGAAGTTCGATGCCGACAAGCCCGTATCCATCGCCGTGCCCATCAAGTGGGGCAACTACCGCCTGGAAGTGCGTGACGGCTCCAACCAGCCCGTCAGCAGCTACCGCTTCCGCACCCGCTGGTACTGGTGGGGCAACAGCGACGACGGCGGCGCCCTCAAGCCCGACCAGGTCAACATGGGCTTCCGCGAGGAGAGTTACCGGGCCGGCGATACCGCTCACCTGCTGCTCTCCCCCGCCACCGCCGGCCTGGCCACCATTACGGTGGAGAACAACGACACCGTATTGTGGGTGGCGCAACGCAGCGTCGAAGCGCAGAAGACGATAATCGACATCCCGGTCAGGAGCGACTGGTCGCGCCACGACATCTACGTCACCGCCACCATCCTCAGCCCCGGCGACATGAAGCACAGCGTCGCACCGAAGCGGGCGTTCGGCTTCGTCAATCTGCCCCTGCGTCGCAGCGATGCGAAATTCGATCTGGTCATCGATGTACCGGAGAAGATCGCGCCGGAACAGAAGATCGATGCCGTGGTCAGGCTCAAGAGCGCCGGCGGCGCCATTCCCGACGACACCTACGTGACCCTCGCCGCGGTCGACGTCGGCGTACTCAACATCACCCGCTACAAGACGCCCGATCCGGTCGCGTATCTGTTCAGTCCGCGCCGCTATGAGGCCAACCTGTACGACGTCTATGGCCAGATCATCGAGAACGCCGGCTTCAACTACAGCCGCTACCGCTTCGGCGGCGATTTTGCGGAATCCGAGGCCGAGCTCTCGCGCGGCGGCGACAAGCCGAAGAACGACGTACGCATCGTGTCGCTGCAATCGGCACCGGTGCGCGTCGGCAAGGACGGCACCGCGACGGTGACCATGGACATTCCGCAGTTCAACGGCAAGCTGCGCTGGATGGCCATCGCCTGGTCCGACCAGACCTTCGGCAGCGCCGAGTCCAACACCACGGTAGCCGACAAGCTGGTGACGCAGCTGTCCAAGCCGCGCTTCCTCGCCATCGACGACAAGTCCGAACTCACCCTCGACCTGAGCAACATGAGCGGTTCACCGCAACAGCTCAGTGTCGCCATGAGCACCGGCGGCACCCTCGCTACACAGGTATGGGATGAACAGGTGGCGCTGGATGACGGTAAAAAGCAGACCCTGCGCTTCCCCATCACCGCCACGGCGGCAGGCGAAGGCAGGATCGAATTGATCGTCAGCAACAACAAGCAGGGCAACGACGCCATCGCACTGCAACGCAACTGGACCCTGGGGGTGCGCCACGCCTATCCGGCGGTCACCCGCAAGGAGATGACCGTCATCAACCCCGGCGCTGCCTGGCAACCCAAGGTGGAGATTGCCGATCTGGCGCAAACCAGCGTGCAGGGGCAGCTGATCCTCTCCAACCAGCCGCCCATCGACGTCAACTCGCAGTTCCGGCACCTGCTTCATTACCCCTACGGCTGCACCGAGCAGAGCACCAGTTCGGGTTACCCCTGGGTACTGGTGGACCTCGATGCGGCCCAGCGCATGGACCTGTTGCCACTCATCCGCAGCGAGTTCAAGACCGACTACACCGAGGCGTTCCGCAAGGAACAGATCGAAAAAGCGGTCAAACGCGTCCTGCCGAGACAAAACAGCTCGGGCGGGTTCACCCTGTGGGACGGCAACAGCGACGAGTTGAGCTGGCTGACCGTCTACGTCACCGACTTCCTCACCGATGCGAAGCTGGCCGGCGCCGAGGTCGACGGCGAGGCGGCGAACAAGGCACTGAACCGCCTTGGCGAGTACCTGCGCGAACAGGCGCCCATCGCCCAGCGCTGGAGCAGCGACAGCAACATCTACAATTTCGCCACCCGTGCCTACGCTGCCTACGTGCTGGCCAAGGTCAACCGCACCAACCTGTCCGACCTGCGACGGCTGTACGATGCCGCCGACGGCAAGTTTGACGACTCGCCGTTGCCCTGGGCGCAGCTGGGCTATGCCCTCGATCGGCAGGGCGACGCCACGCGGGCCAAGGCGGCCTACGACAAGGCGCGGCAGCTGAAGTTTGCCGAGCGCTATATCGGTTACTACGACAGCAACCTGCGCGACCTCGCGCTCACCTATGCCATCCTGGCATCGCGCGGCCAAGCCCGGGCGGACATGCTGCTGCAGCTGTTCGAACTGACCAAGCAGCGTCCCTGGCTCAGCACGCAGGAGCGCAACGCCCTGTTCAAGGCGGCCCTTGCCTCGAAGACTGCCACCGGCGAGAAACTGCTCGCGCTGATCGAGACGACGAAGAACAAGCAGAGCATTGCCCAGGAGAAGCCGTTCAAGTCGATACTGGGCTACGACCAGCTCGCCTCCATCGAGTCGATAGGCGCAGGCGAAAACACCGTGTACGCCAGCCTGGAGATCATCGGCAACCAGGCGGGCGTGCCGGCACCCTATGGCAACGGCTTTACCATCCGGCGCGACTATTTCGACATCGACGGCAAGCCGATCGATCTGAAGTCGCTCAAGGGCGGCGAGCTGGTGGTGGTGCGTCTTGCCGTCACCGCCAGCAAGTACACGCCGGACGGCCTGGTGGTCGACCTGCTGCCCGCCGGCCTGGAACTGGAAAACCAGAACCTGGCCAACGCCAGCGTCGACCTGAGCAAGGTGGCGATCAACGGCGAACAGCTCGCCGAGTGGCGCGACAGGGCCGAAGTGATGCACGTGGAGTATCGTGACGACCGCTTCGTCGCGGCATTGGCTGTGGAGGAATACGGCTCCAGGAACCTGTTCTATCTGGCCCGCGCCGTCACCCCCGGCGAGTACCGCGTACCGCCGCCGTCCGTCGAGGATATGTATCGCCCCTACCACCACGCCGTCGGCGCCACGGTAGAGACGCTGCATATTTCGAAGTAAACGGTGCAGCCGGCGGCAGCACTCGGCAAACGGGCCTGGCGTTATGCCAGGCCCGTTTTCATTGCAGCAGTCGTTGTGGTGTGCGCGTTCCTGACCATCGATCTGCTGGCGCCGGTCGATCTGCAACCGCTCAGCACCGCCCGCGTGGTGGTCGACAGCCGTGGTGAGCCGCTGCGCGCCTTTGCCGACCGGAACGGCGAGTGGCGCTACCAGGTCAGCCTCGACCAGGTTTCACCCTATTATCTGCAGGCGCTCATCGGCTACGAGGACCGCTGGTTCTACCGCCACTTCGGCGTCAATCCTCTTTCCCTGCTGCGGGCCGCATGGCAGTGGCTGCGTCACGGCCGCATCATCTCCGGCGGTTCCACCCTCACCATGCAGGTGGCGCGCATCCGCTATCCCGGCCGCGGCAGCATCGGCGACAAGCTCCGGCAGATCGTCCGTGCCCTGCAACTGGAACTGCACTACAGCAAGAGCGACATCCTCACCTACTACATCAACCACGCGCCCTTCGGCGGCACCTTGCAGGGGGTGGAAGCTGCCAGCCGCAGCTACTTCGGCTATCCCGCCGCCCACCTGACCCGCGCCCAGGGCGCACTGCTGGCGGTGCTGCCGCAGGCCCCCAGCCTGTATCGTCCCGACCGTTATCCGGAACGCGCGCGGGCGCAGCGCGACAAGGTGCTGGATCGGCTGGTCGAGTTCGGCCGGCTCAGCCCGGAGGATGCCGCCGACGCCAAACTGGAAAGCGTCGCGGCGACACCACCGCATCTCAAGCCGCTGGCTCCGCTGCTCGCACGGCGGCTCATCGAACGCAACGTCGAAGACCACCGCATCAGCACCCACATCGACCGCCAGCTGCAACGCCGCCTGGAAACGCTCGCCCGCGAACAGCTCCACCTGCTGCCGCAACATGCGTCGCTGGCCATCGAGGTGATGGAGCACGGCAGCGGCAAGGTAGTGGCCTATCTCGGCTCCGCCGGCCTGGGCGACATGGAACGCTTCGGCTACATCGACATGGTCACCGCCGAGCGCTCCCCCGGCTCCACGCTCAAGCCGTTCATCTACGGTATGGCCATGGACGCAGGCCTGATCCACAGCGAGAGCCTGCTGCTGGATACCCCGCTCGCCTTCGGCGATTACCGCCCGTTGAATTTCAGCCGCGGCTTCTCCGGCCCGGTCAGCGTCAGCCACGCGCTGCAACTCTCGCTCAACGTACCGGCCGTCCAGGTGCTGGAGCGGCTCGACCCCGCCCACTTCTTTGCCCACATGCAGACCGCAGGTGCCGGATTGCGGCTGCCGCCGGGTGCCGTCCCCAATCTCGCCATTGCCCTAGGCGGCGTGGCCACCAATCTGGAACGCCTGGTCTCGCTCTACAGCGCCCTGGGCAACGAAGGCTACGCCATCGTGCCGCGCCTGAGCCCCGACGACCCGTTGCAGAAACGCAGACTGCTCAGTCCCGGCACCGCCTGGATCATCCGCGACATTCTCTCCCACCGCCGCGAGGAGACCACCTGGCAGCAGGGGCTGGCGATCAAGACCGGCACCAGCTACGGCAACCGCGACGCCTGGGCGATGGGCGTCGGCAAACACCACACCATCGGCGTCTGGGTGGGACGCCCCGACAACGCCGCCATGACCGGCCACTACGGCAGCTACACCGCCGTGCCGATCCTGCGTGCCGCCGCCGCCATCCTGCCCAACGGCGGACAAGGCCTTCCCGCCAGACCGGCCAACGTCAGCCGCAAAACCATATGCTGGCCCACCGGCAGGGAAACACCGCAGCTGTGCGACGAACAACGCCAGGCGTGGATCGTGGACGACGTCATCCCGGCCACGCTCATGGGCAGCGTCGCACAATCGCCGCTGATCCCCACCCCCTACATCACGCTGCGCGTGGCCGGCGACAGCGGACTACGCGCCGCCCTCGGCTGCAACATCGCCTCCACCGAGCAGACCCTCCCCATCTGGCCCGCCCCCCTGCAAAGCTGGCTGCCCGCCAAATGGCGCACCACCCAACGCATTCCTCCGCTCGATCCCCGCTGCAAACAAAATGCCGGCCTGCTCAGCGAAACCCCGGTGCAAATCGTCGGCCTCGACAACAAGGCACGCCTGAAACGCCACGCCACCACGGCGGAACAACCCCTGCTCGGCTTCCGCGCCGTCGGCGGTCAACCGCAGTGGTACTGGTTCCTCAACGGCGAATTGCTGGAAAACCAGGGAGAGGTCCTGAAACTACCCATGCCCGAACCCGGCAAATATCAGCTGGCAGTCACCGACCAGGCAGGGATGAGCGATACGTTGGAGTTTACGGTGGAACCGGAGGAGAACTTCCGCTGAGCGGGCAAATCTGGGCGTGGTCAAATTTAGGAAATCAAGCCAGGTATTGGACTGGTTCTGAGCATCAATCACGAATTGGTTCAGAACAGTATTGGATCACACCCGGAGCTATCGGTCTATACGAACTCGGGACATATATGTTAGGACTCCATCGGCAATGCATACGAAACCTTGGTGCCCTCAACCTTGATGAAACCACGCTTGCACAACGCGGCAAACAAAGCGTCAAGCTGTTGCTCAGACAGCTCCTTTTTGAACAGCGCATGAAGCGTGCCAAGCAAAGTCTTTTGTGTTCTGGGCTTCGATGCTTTTCGGCGGATAAGATCTGCAACGACGGCCTCTACTTGCGCTTCTGGCGCAGCAGGAAGCGCAGGCTTGAAATAGGGTATATCGGCAATACAGGTGGAACGCTGGGCAAAGATCTTCTTACCCTTGAGATACTTCAGCAGTGAATCAAATCCCGTATCTTTGGAAATAACATGGAAGAAGGCTTTTGGTTCAGCCGCAGACAATACCCCTATGTAGTAGGCAATATGAAAATCGAGCGCATTGTTTCCAGCTGTTTCAAGAATGATGTACTCGGCGCTATCACCCAGCGATTGCAGTGCGGCAGCTAATGAAATTGGAACTTTGGATTGGTTTGGGCCAAGAAAAATCTTGATCTTGAATGGCCCATCCTTGAGTAAACCAATGTCCTTGGGCTGGACGTTCTCAAAATCTACGAGGACGAAATTCGTGCGCGCTGTCACTGTATATCCCTAAGAGAAGATGAGCTGTCCGATGCAGACACTACGAGCTCTAATTTAATCCATTTCATGCAACTTGCTGTTTTCATAAGTCAGCGCGTCCTGTGCTGGGAACCTATGGGTGAATATACTGCAACTTTGGGGATATCCCAATATCCGGCAAACGTATTCGACGTTGACACTAGGTTCAGACCGGGGCAAAAGTGACGTCATTGGCTCATCGCGCGGATAATGGTGCGCAGAGCACACCCTACGAGACCGGTCTGTTGGTTCCGGGTTCTTGTGTTCTGTCTTTGACTTCGGTCCTCTCCCCGTCTGCCGCGCCGAGCATCGCAGCCCGAATCGGGATAAGCCCGAAGGGGACATGCCATGGATGGCATGTCCTCGCCTTCGCGCCAGGGACGGCGCGTAGGCGAGCGCCG
>NPIF01000237.1_pt1 | contig 18409 bp, 12 predicted proteins | sample 8637461 | NCBI WGS metagenome assembly NPIF01 (sample SAMN07420641, study PRJNA396082) | bioreactor metagenome | isolation source: sample BR12 brine-fed electro-methanogenic bioreactor BR | place: Japan: Kochi | collected 2016-12-09
AGGCGCTCGATGCGGGAACGCCGTTCGCAGGCCTCGCGTGGCGCTCGATCGGCCCGGTAATCCAGGGTGGACGCCTCGTCGACATCGAGGTCGTGCCGGGCGCGCCCTACAGCTTCTACGTCGCCTACGCGAGCGGCGGCCTGTGGCGCACCAAGAACAACGGCCTGAGCTTCGAGCCGCTGATGGACGAGCAGCCGACGCTGGTCATCGGCGACATCGCACTCGACCCGAGCGATCCACGCACGATCTGGGTCGGCACCGGCGAGAACAACTCCTCGCGCTCCTCCTACGGCGGCATCGGCATGCTCGTCTCGCGCGACGAGGGCGCGAGCTTTGAGCGCGCGGGACTCGCAGGCAGCGACCGGATCGGCCGCGTGCTCGTCGACCCGCGCGACGGCCAGCGCGTCTTCGCCGCGGCGCTCGGCCCGCTCTACACCAAGGGCGGACAGCGCGGCATCTACCGCACGAGCGACGGCGGCAAGAGCTGGCAGCAGGTGCTCGCGGGCGACGACACAACTGGCTTCATCGACCTCGTGATGGATCCGAGCAACCCCGACGTCCTCTACGCCGCCGCGTGGCAACGCATGCGCCGGCCCTACGAGCTCGACGAGGACGGCCCGGGCAGCGCGATCTACAAGAGCAGCGACGGGGGCGACACTTGGACGCGCCTCGCCGGCGGCTTCCCGTCGGGCGAGCACGTCGGGCGCATCGGCCTGACGATCGCGGCAGCGAAGCCGGAGACGCTCTACGCCTTCCTCGACAACCAGGAGCTGCTGCCCGAGGAGCAGTGGGACCTCGGCGACGGGGCGCTGACGCCGAAGCGTCTGCGCTCAATGAGCAAGGAGGAGTTCCTCGCGCAGGATCCGGAGGAGCTCGAGGACTTCCTGCGCGGCTACGACTTCCACCCCGAGCTCGACGCGGCGAGCGTGCGCGAGCAGGTCGAGAGCGGGGCGATCACGCTGGAGATGCTCCTCGAGGCGCTCCACGACGGCAACGCCGAGCTGTTCAGCACCGACGTGCGCGGCGCCGAGATCTGGCGCAGCGACGACTCCGGCGCGAGCTGGCGCCGCACGCACGACGCGCCGCTTCGTGAGGTGACCTACACCTACGGCTACTACTTCGGCCAGGTGCGCGTCGCCCCGAGCGACCCCGAGCGCATCTACGTGCTCGGCGTACCGCTGCTGCGCTCCGACGACGGCGGCAAGAGCTTCGTCAACGTCAACGCGCCCACCCTGCACGTCGACCACCAGGCGATGTGGATCGACCCGAAGGACCCCGGGCACGTGCTGCTCGGCAACGACGGCGGGCTCGCGATGTCCTTCGACGGCGGCGAGACCTGGCTCAAGCTCAACCCGATCGCGGTCGGCCAGATCTACGCGCTCGCGCTCGACGGGGCGTCGCCCTACAACGTCTACGCCGGTCTCCAGGACAACGGCGTGCTGCGCGGCTCGAGCCTCTCCGAGCCGAACGAGCCCCCGCCCTGGCGACGCATCGGCGGCGGCGACGGCATGTACATCGCCGTCGACCCGCGCGACGACAAGACGGTCTACACCGGCTACCAGTTCGGGCACTACGTGCGCCGCAACGCGAGTGGCGGCGTCAGCACCGTGCGGCCGCGCAACCGCCTCGGCGAGCCCGCGCTGCGCTACAACTGGCAGACGCCGGTGCGTCTGTCCTCGCACAACCCCGACATCGTCTACTTCGGCGCCAACCGCCTCTTCCGCTCGATGGACCGCGGCGAGACCTGGACCGCGCTCAGCGAGGACCTCAGCCGCGCGCCCGAGCGGGGCAACGTGCCCTTCGGCACGATCACGACCTTCTCCGAGTCGACGCTCGACTTCGGCCTGATCTGGGTCGGCACCGACGACGGTGAAGTGTGGCTGACGCCCGATGGCGGCAAGAGCTGGCGCGATGTCGACGCCGCGCTGCCGAAGGCGCGCTGGGTCAGCCGCGTCGAAGCCTCGGCCAGCGTGCGCGAGCGCGTGTACGTCGCGCTCAACGGCTACCGCGACGACGACGACAGCGCCTACCTCTATCGCAGCGACGATCTCGGGAAGACCTGGGCCTCGATCGCGGCCGGCCTGCCAGCCGAGGCGGTCAACGTCGTGCGCGAGGACCCGGTCAACCCCGATGTCGTCTACGTCGGCACCGACCGCGGCGCCTACGTGTCCCTCGACCAGGGCGCGCACTGGCACGCGCTCGGCGCGGGCCTGCCGAACGTGCCCGTGCACGACATCGCGGTGCACCCGCGCGAGCGCGAGCTCGTCGCCGGCACACACGGGCGCAGCGCGTGGGTACTCGACGTGCTGCCGGTGCAGGAGCTCAGCGAAGCGGTGCGCGCGTCCTCCCTGCACCTGTTTCCCTTCGACGCGATCGACGCTCAGCGCGCGTGGCGCTCGCGCCGCTCGCTCTGGTGGGAGCACGCGGGCGATCCCCCCGAGTTCCGGTTGAGCTTCTGGAGCGATGCGGCCGGGCGCTGCCGCCTCCGCGTGCTCGACGAGCACGGCACCGCGCTGCGCGTCCTCGAGTTCGAGGCCGGTCGCGGGGTCGGCACCCTGAGCTGGGACCTGCTCCTCGACCCGGCGCTGGCGCTCCCCGCCGAAGAGGCCGCCCGCGCACTCGCCGCCCAGAAAGAAAGCGCAGACGAGAGCGGGGACGACTCGGGCGAGACGCGCGCGGCAACGCCGTGGGCAGAGGCCGTGCGCCTCGCGCGCCCGCTCTACGTCACCGCCGGCACCTACACGCTGGAGCTGACACGCGGCGACGAGGAGACGACCGCGACGCTGACGGTCAACGCGCCCGCGGCGCGCGAGCCCCGGGTCAAGCCGGAGCCGAAGATCAGGGGGCGCCGCTGAATCAGCCGACGAGCGGCTCGGGGGCGAGCTTTCTCTTGGTCCACGGGACGTCGACCTGATTCTCGAAGCGCAGGATCGGCGTCGCGCGCTCTTCGAGGACGATGTGGAGCGTCGTCCCGTCGCCCTTGCCGTCTTCACATTCGATGGTGAAGCGTCGCCGCCCATCCTCGCGCCGCTCCGCGATCGACTGGATGACGAAGACGCTCTCCATCCCGCCATCCTGCCCGAAGGCGACGAAGCGAGGCTCGATGCGCAGAAGACGGTCGGCGTGGCTCGGGGTGTCCGTGCGCCAGATGCCGATCAGCGCGGGGTCTGCAAGAGGCGGTCCGTCGTCGCAGCCGATCAAGGCCAGCGAGAGGAGCAACAGTCCGAGCAGGCGCAGCGTCCGTACCTTCATCGATGGACCTCCGCGAACTCTCGCGGTTGCGATGGCGCCTCGACACGGAGCCGCCCGTCCTCGATCAGCCTCAACGCGACCTCGAGCACATGGGGGTCGAGCTGGCGCCCACGCTCGCGGCGCATCACCTCCAGCGCGTCCTCGAGCGACATCGATGTCCGGTACGGGCGCTCGGAGACGAGCGCATCGAGCAGATCGGCCACGGCGAAGACCCGCGCCTCGAGAGGGATCTGCTCGCCGGCCAGCCCGTCGGGATAGCCCGTCCCGTCGTAGTGCTCGTGGTGATGAAGCACGACGGGAACGAGCTCTCGCAGCGTCGCGACCGGCTCGAGGATTCGCGCTCCGATGCGCGGGTGCTCCTGCATCGCCTGCCGCTCCTCCTCGTCGAGAGGCCCTGGCTTATCGAGCACCTCGGGCGGGATCCCGAGCTTGCCCACGTCGTGCAGGAGCCCTGCGCGCCGTAGGCGCACGCTGGTGGCGTGGCCGAGGCCCATCGCCTCCGCGATCTCCGCCGCGAGACGGCTGGTCCGCTGCGAGTGCCCCGCGGTCCACGCCGACTTCGCGTCGACGGCGAGCGCGAGCGCCTCGAGGATCTCCTCGCTCGAGTTCTCGAGTCGCGCGATCAACTCCGCGTTGTGGAACGCGATGCCCGCCTGAGAGACGAGCTCGGCGGCAGTACGAACCGTCTCTGCGTTGGGAGCTCTCGAGATGAAACGCAGACGCAGCAACCCGAGCAGCCGCCCGTTCGCCCGCAGAGGAATCACCGCGGTCTGGTCCCGGGACCCGAGCGAGGACTCTCCAGGACGCTGCGGCAGCTCGGCCGTGTCCCGAATCAGGACGCTCTCCGCGTGCTCCTCATAGTAGAGACGCTCTCGGGAACTCAAACCCTGGCCGGTCTTCTGAGCGAGGCCCCCCGTCCGGTCCCAGACGAAGCTGGCCGAGCGCGCACCGACGACGCCACCGGCGAGGCTCAGCTCGATCAGGTCCGGCTCACAGCACTCGTCGACTGCCGCCAACACGGTCTCGGCGATCTTGTTGCCGTCGATGCTGGAGAGCAGCGCGCGGTCGTGCTCGCGGCGACGCCACTCGTGCCGGCGTTGGGCGTCCAGGTGCGCCGCCATCTCGTTGATGCGCCGTCCGAGCATCCCGAACTCGTCGTTCTCGTGCTCGGGCGCCCGCGCATCGAGCCGCCCGGCCGCGTACTCCTCGACAACCTCACCGAGACTGTCGATCGGTGCGAGCTGCCGGCGGATCTGCACCGAGCTCATGACGAAGACGATCCCAAGCGCCGCGAGCAGGAGCGAGCCGAAGAACAGCCCGAACTGACTCAGGCCCGCGTACGCGATGCGCTGCGGTACGCCGATGCAGAGCGGCGCCGGAGGCGCTCCGTAAACAGACGCCAGCGGGAGCTTCCAGTAGCCGACGATCCACTCCGCCCCGCTGTCGTCCTCGAGTGCCAGCACACCCGAGTGGCCAGCCAGTCGCGGAGCCTCGACGGCCAGCATCGCATCGAACTCCCGCGACGTCGCGTAGACCTGCTCGCCTTTATGGCCAAAGAAGGCGACCTCGTGCTCCTCGGGGAAGAGCTCGTTGATCAGCCAAGCCATCTCGGTGAAACGCAGCTCGGCGACCAGGATGCCGTCCTCGCCGGCGAGATGCCGGGCGAAGAGCACGTGGGGTGCCGCCGACTGCCCACCCGGAACGACCTGAAGCCGCCGTCCCCGGTCGCGCGCGTCACGCGCGAGCTCGTGGATCATCCAACGTGGATCCGAGAAGCGCCCGAGCACGCCTAGGCTGGGCTGCTTCGCCGACCACACGGTCACGCCCGCGACGCCGATCTTCACGAGCTCGGAGGGCAATGCATCGCCTTCCGGCGACGCGCTGCGACACCCCTCGACGAGCACACTCTCCATCCCGATGAGATTGCTCTCGAGGACATCGAGACGCTGGAAGACCGCGTGGCCGAGCAGCTTCGCGTCCTTGCGCACGGTCTCGCGCGCACTGTCCGTCGCCGAGTGCGCCATCAGCGCGAGACCGCCCACGCCGACGAGGAGGGCGGGAACCAGAGCCGTCGTCAAGTAGCGGAGGAAGACCCTCCGCGCGACGCGGCTGCGCAGGAACACCGAGACGAGTTTGGGCCGCTCCACGTCAGAACTCCTCGGCGATCCCGACGAAGCTGCCGTTGCCCCCGCGGATGATGTCGTCGCGAGAGTGTTTCGCCGTCAGCGGGAGCTGCGACGCGCCGTCGGGTCCTTTGCTGTAGAGGTCGAAGTCGGAGTTGATGGGGACGAGGAAACGATCCTTGCGCGCTTTGCCCGCGATCCCGCCTCCACCGCTCCCGCGCGCCAAAGCCTCGAGGTTGACGTACTCGTAGGGCGAGTCCCACGGATCGACGTGGCTCCAACCGATCGCGTCGAGGTCCGCTGGGAGCTCGTTGTGATCGAGCTCGTACTTCGCGATCTCCTTCTCGAGAGAGCGGATCTCTGCGACCGCGCGCGTCGTCTGTGCACGGCGCTGGGCGTTGAGCAGAGAAGGGATGGCGATGGCGCTGAGGATGCCGATGACGAGGATGACGACGAGGAGCTCGACGAGCGTGAAGCCGCTCGCGTCACTGCCGCCTCCCCGGAGGAGGCGTACCGACCTGGATCGTTCCCCGATCCCCATGCGCTTCCTCGCCGCAAGGGGACTCCCCTTCCCTCCTGCGCGCCGATACGGATTCCCGTTCCTGTTGAAGAACGTAGGCCCCCAGAGCCCGCCGTGCACACGCGGGACGACCGTTCATCGCTCGACCCGCCGACGCCTGTGACAAGGTGCGAAAGGCCGCGGTCTCGAACGAGCCGGGCAGGACATGACGTTTTTGCGAAGCCAATGAACAGATTTGTGCCCGGCGTCAAACGCGCGGCGATCAGGCGGGCGCGAACTCCACCCACAGGCGTTCGAAGAGTTCCGCGTAGGGCGTGACGAGGCGCGGGTCGCCGGTGACGAGCAGGTTCTCCTGGTTCTTGTCGGCGGCCGAGCGCGTCCAGTTGTAGCTGCCCGTCGCGAGCAGGCGCTCGTCGAAGAGCGCGAACTTGTGATGCATGTGGTGCGGGCTCTGGTCGACGCGCAGCGGCACACCGGCGCGCGCGAGCTCGCGGATGTCGCTGCCGCGATCCTCGGCCTTGTCGTCGTCGGTGATCACCCTCACCGGGACCCCGTGGCCGTGGGCGCGCAGAAGCGCCTGTGCGATGCGGTCGTCCGTGATCGTGAACACACACACGTCGATGCCGGTCCTCGCGTCGTCGATCATCCCGACGAGGCGGTGAGCCGGCCCGTCCCCCGGCGCGAAGTGCGCTTCGGCAACCGACGCCGCGCGCTCCTCGTCGTCGGGCTGCAAGAGTCGCAGCGCCTCCTCGAGCCAATCGAGCGCGCGCTCGGCGTCGCGGCCCGGGAGTGCCTCGCGCACGAGGCCGAGCGCCGCGTGGCGCAGCGCGGCGCGCGAACGCGCGTCGAGTCCCGCCTCCTGCACCCGCGCGCGGAACGCGCGCTGCTCCCCACGCGTGAAGCGGCGATCCTCGAAGCTCTGGGTCAGCGCATCGGCGAGCTCGTTCATCGGGGGCGCTCCGTCTTGGCGCGGCGCAGGCGCGCCGCGACCATGCGGTCGGCCAGGCGGTCGGGCAGGAGGCGCACGAGGCGCACCATCAGACCCCCTCCCCGCTGCACGATCACGCGCGTCTTCGGGCGCGGCGCGAGGAGCAGCCGCGCGACGGCCTCCGTCACGCGCTCGACGGGCAACGCGCCCGCCGCGGAGCGTTCGACCGACGACGAGAAGGCGAGCGAGCTCGCCTCGTAGACGCTGCCGCGCGGGTCGACCGAGGCCTCGAAGGCCTTGTCCCAGATCGGAGTCTTGATCGGCCCGGGCTCGACGACGCTGACCGCGACGCCGTGCTCGGCGAGCTCGCGGCGCAGGCTGTCCGAGAGCGCCTCGAGCGCGAACTTCGAGCCCGCGTAGGGCCCGAGGAAGGGCATGGCGACGAGCCCGGACACCGAGCTCATGTTGACCACCCGACCCTTCGCGCGCCGCAGGAGCGGCAAGAGCGCGCGCGTGACCGTGTGGACGCCGAAGACGTTGACCTCGAAGACCTCGCGGAGCCGCCCTGTCGGGACGAGCTCGAGCGGACCCGAGCCGACGATACCCGCGTTGTTGATCAGAGCGCCGAGTCCGGCCTCGCCGAGCTCACGCTCGAGCGTGGCAGCCGCGTCAGACACCGCCGCCTCGTCGGTGACGTCGAAGACGAGCGGCGTGATCCCGCGCTCGCGAAGCAGCCCGCCATCTTCCTCGCGGCGCACGCTGCCGAAAACCCGGTAGCCCCGCTTGGCGAGGTCCTCCGCGATGCCGAACCCGATCCCCGTCGACGCCCCCGTCACCAAGACGCTTCGCGCGGCCATCTCACTCCCCCCGATACAGCTCCAGGATCCTCTCCGCCGCCCAGGTTGGCGCGAGCGACGCGTCGAGCACCCCCGCCTCGATCTCAGCGAGTGCCGCGCGCACGCCGGCGTGCTCCTGCAGGCTCTCGCTCAGGCGGCGCTCGACGAGCGACCACATCCACTCGAGGCGCTGCCGGCGCCTCTTCTCTTCGAGCTCCCCCGCCGCCTCGAAGGCCTGACGGTGGCGCTGGATCTCGTCCCACAGCTCGGAGAGCCCGGCTCCCCGCAGCGCGCTGCAAGTGAGCACGGGCGGGTTCCAGTGCGGCGAGACCGGCCGCATGAAGTGCAGCGCGCCCTCGTACTCCGCGCGGGCGGCGCGCGCCTTGAGCTCGAGGTCGCCGTCCGCCTTGTTGATCGCGATCATGTCTGCGATCTCGAGGATGCCGCGCTTGATGCCCTGCAGCTCGTCGCCCGCGCCGGGCAGCATCAAGACGAGGAAGAAGTCGACCATCCCCGCGACGAGGGTCTCGCTCTGCCCGACCCCTACCGTCTCGACGAGCACGACGTCGTAGCCCGCCGCCTCGCACAGCAGCATCGTCTCGCGCGTTCGCCGCGTGACGCCGCCGAGCGAACCCGCGCTCGGAGACGGGCGGATGAAGGCGCGCTCGTCGACCGACAGGCGCGCCATGCGCGTCTTGTCGCCGAGGATGCTGCCGCCGGTCCGCGTCGAGGACGGGTCGACCGCGAGCACCGCCACGCGGTGCCCGAGCCCGCTCAACATCGTCCCGAAAGCGTCGATGAAAGTGCTCTTGCCGACGCCCGGCGTGCCGGTGATGCCGATGCGCTGCGCACCGCCCGTCTCGGGCAGGAGCTTGTTCAGGAGCTCCTGCGCGCGCGCCTGGTGTTTGGGGCTGTTCGACTCGACGAGCGTGATCGCGCGTCCGAGGAGCGCGCGATGGCCCGCGCGCACGCCGTCGGCGAGCTCGTCGACGGTCGGTGCGTGGCGCGCGGGCCTGGCGTTCGGATCAGGCATGGAGGTCGTAGCCGAGCTGCTCGGCGAGCTTGGTGACGAGCACACGCGCCGCCTCGCTGACCACGGTGCCTGGGCCGAAGATCGCCGCGGCACCTGCAGCGTAGAGCGCGTCGTAGTCGTCCGGCGGGATCACACCGCCGACGATGACGAGGATGTCCTCGCGGCCGAGCTCGGCGAGCGCCTTGCGCAGCGCCGGAACCAGCGTGAGGTGCCCCGCGGCGAGCGAGCTGACGCCGACGATGTGCACGTCGTTCTCGACCGCCTGCCGCGCGGTCTCCTCCGGAGTCTGGAAGAGCGGGCCGATGTCGACGTCGAAGCCGAGGTCCGCGTAGCCCGAGGCGACGACCTTCTGGCCGCGGTCGTGGCCGTCCTGACCCATCTTGGCGATCAGGATGCGCGGCCGGCGGCCCTCCGCTTCCTCGAACGCCGCCGTCAGCTTGCGTACCTCGTCCACCTGCTTCGACTCCTCTCCCACCTCGGCGCTGTACACACCCGAGACCGAGCGGATCGGCGCCTGGTGCCGACCATACACCTTCTCGAGCGCTTCGCTGATCTCGCCGACCGTCGCCTTGGCGCGCGCGGCGGAGACCGAGAGCTCGAGCAGGTTGCCCGAGCCGCTCTCGGCGGCGTTCGTCAACGCGGCGAGGCGCTCGTCGACGGCGGCCTGGTCGCGCTCCGCCCGCAGCTCGGCGAGACGCGCGATCTGCGCCTCGCGCACGGCGGTGTTGTCGACCTTGAGCACCTCGAGCGCCTCCTCGTGCTCGAGCGGGAAGCGGTTGATGCCGACGATCGTCTGGCGGCCGGAGTCGATGCGCGCCTGCGTGCGGGCAGCGGCTTCCTCGATCCGGAGCTTGGGCAGCCCGGTCTCGATCGCCTTCGCCATGCCACCGAGCTCCTCGACCTCCTCGATGTGGGTCCAGGCGCGTTCGGCGAGCTCGTGGGTCAGGCGCTCGACGTAGTAGCTGCCCGCCCACGGGTCGATCACGCGACAGGTCTCCGTCTCTTCCTGGATGAAGATCTGCGTGTTGCGGGCGATGCGCGCGCTGAAGTCCGTCGGCAGCGCGAGCGCCTCGTCGAGCGCGTTCGTGTGCAACGACTGCGTGTGGCCGTGGGAGGCGCCGAGCGCCTCGATGCAGGTCCGCACGACGTTGTTGAACGGATCCTGCGCGGTCAGCGACCAGCCGGAGGTCTGCGAGTGGGTCCTGAGCGACATCGACTTCGCGTTCAGGGGCCCGAACTGCTTGATCAGCCGCGCCCAGAGCATGCGCGCGGCGCGCAGCTTCGCGACCTCCATGAAGAAGTTCATCCCGATCGCCCAGAAGAAGGACAGGCGCGGAGCGAACTGGTCGATCTTCAGGCCGGCTTCGAGACCGGCGCGCACGTACTGCACGCCGTCGGCCAGCGTGTAGGCCATCTCGATGTCGCAGGTCGCGCCAGCTTCCTGCATGTGGTAGCCGGAGATCGAGATGCTGTTGAAGCGCGGCATGTGCTCGGAGGTGTAGCGGAAGATGTCCGAGATGATCCGCATCGAGGGGTCCGGCGGGTAGATGTAGGTGTTCCGGACCATGAACTCCTTGAGGATGTCGTTCTGGATCGTGCCGGCGAGCTGCTTCGGCGAGACGCCCTGCTCTTCGGCCGCGACGATGTAGAGCGCCATCACGGGCAGCACGGCGCCGTTCATCGTCATCGACACGCTCATCTGATCGAGCGGGATGCCCTCGAACAGGATCCGCATGTCCTTGATCGAGTCGATGGCGACACCGGCCATGCCGACGTCACCCGGCACGCGCGGGTGGTCGGAGTCGTAGCCGCGGTGCGTCGCGAGGTCGAACGCGATCGAGAGCCCCTTCTGACCCGCCGCGAGGTTGCGGCGGTAGAACGCGTTGGACGCCTCGGCGGTGCTGAAGCCCGCGTACTGGCGGATGGTCCAGGGGCGCTGGACATACATCGTCGGGTACGGGCCGCGCAGGAAGGGCGCGATGCCCGGCATCGTCCCGAGGTGGTCGAGGCCTTCGAGGTCGCCCCCGGTGTAGAGCGGGTGGACGTCGACGCCCTCTGGCGTCGCCCAGGCCTCGGGCTTGCCGGCGTCCTTCTGCCAACGCTCGAGGTCGGCGGCGGCGCCGTCGCGCTCGAGCGACACGGTGCTGAAATCGGGGATGCGGCTCATCGGATCACCTCCAGAGCCTCGAGCAGGCTGCAGAGCGTCCCGTGGACGTCGCAGCCGAGGTAGATGAAGTCGTCGACACCCGCGGCGCGCCAGGCCTCTTCTGCGTCCCCGGCCCGGCCGGCGACGAGCACCTTCTTCGCGCCCTGCTTCTTGAGCGCGCCCGCGACCGCGGGCACGTGCTCGATGTAGAGCTCGTCGCTCGAGCAGATCACCGCGAGCGGCGCGCCGGATTCGGCGAAGGCCGCCGCCGCGCCCGCCGCGTCGGCGAAGCCGTCGTTGCCGAGCGGCTCGATGCCGCCGGCGGCGAAGAAGTTCTGCGCGAACATCGCGCGGGCCTTGTGCTTGGGGATCGGGCCGATGTTGGCGAGGAAGATCTGCGGCCGCTTCCCGTCCGCCGCGAGTGCGGCGTCGCTGGCGTCGCGCAGCGCCTCGAAGTCCGCCGCCTCGCGCACCGGCACGACGGCCGGCGCCTCGAGCGGCGTGCCGCCCTCGGCGAGCAGCGCGGCGAGCGCGCCGAAGCTCGCGCCGGCGGAGACCGCCTCGATCGCGTGCTCGGTGATCTCGCCCGGTCCGTGGCCAACGAGCGCGTCCTTGTTGCGCGCGAAGAGCGCGCGGACCGGCTCGAGCGCCTCGTCGAGGCCGCTCGCCTCGGCGAGCCGCGTGGCCGCCGCCTCGCGCGCCGTCAGCGCGGCCGCGTCGGGCCGCTCGACCGGCGCTTCGCCGATGTGCGCGAACGAACTGACGCCGGTGACCGCGCGCTTGCGCTTCGCGACCTCCTTGCCGATGCCCGCCGCGCTCGCAGCGACCTCACGCGCGATCGCGCCGCTCGTCAGGAGGGCCGCCATGCCGCCGTCGCGCTCGATGCGCTGGAACTCCGCCCAGGCGCGCTTCGCGAGCTCGTCGGTCAGCGTCTCGACGTACCAGCTCCCGCCGGCGGGGTCGACGACGTGATCGAGGTGCGACTCCTCGTTCAGGATGATCTGGGTGTTGCGTGCGATGCGCCGCCCGAGCTCGTCCGGCAGGCCCAGGGCCTCGTCGAAGCCGGTCAGCGTCACCGCGTCCGCCCCGCCGGTCGCCCCGACGAAGCCCTCGACGGTGGCGCGCAGCATGTTGACCCAGGGGTCGCGGCGCGTGCGGCGCCTGTCGAGCGAGCGTGCGTGGAGCGCGAGCGCCTGGGCGCTCTCGTCACCACCGCAAGCCTCGACGACGCGCGCCCAGAGGCGCCGGAGCGCGCGCAGTTTCGCGAGCTCCATGAACAGGTCGCGGTCGAGCCCGAGCTGGAAGAGCATGCGGCTCGTCGCCGCCTCGAGCGAGAGCCCGGCCTCGGTCAGCGCCCGGAGGTAGGCCACGCCCGTCGCGAGCGCGTAGGCGAGCTCCTGCACGGCGTGAGCCCCGCCCTCGCGGTAGACGAGGGTGGACACCGAGACGCTGCGCATCCCGGGCGCGTGGCGCGTGGTCCACTCCGCGGTGTCCTTCATCAGGCGCAGGCGCCGCTCGAGCCCCTCGGGCAGCACACCGTCGCGGGCGAGCTGGCCGAGCGGGTCGTCCTCGATCACGCCAGAGAGGCGGCGCCAGATCGCGCCGCGCTCGTGCGCGAGGCCCGCAAGCGCCGCGAGCGTCGGCAGCGCCGCGCTCCCGCAGTCGAAGGCGAGCGGGGTCGAGCCGAGCTCGATGCCGTCGAGCACCGCGCCGAGCTCGCTCGCGCGCGTGAGGGCGATGCCGCCGCCCGGCGCCGCGAGCGCCTCGTCCGCGCGTGGGTCGAGACCCCGCGCGAGCGCCCGGTCGAGCACGAGCCGGAGCGAACGCCCGCCCTTGTGAAGAGCTTCGTGAACGCGCTCGGCCGCGCGCTCGAGCTCGGGCTCGGCAACCTCGACACGGATGTCCCAGCCCTGGCCGCTCGCGCCGAGCGCGGCGCTGCCGCGCGTGAACGGCGCCTGGCCCGGCAGGCCGATCCCGGCCTCGAGCCCCTCGGCGTCCTCGGGCCCGTAGACGGGGCGCGTGACGATGCCCTCGGGCGTCTTCTTGGTCAGTTTCTTGTCGAAGGGAGCGCCGCCGAGCTGCTCGACGACCTTCTCCTTCCACGCCTGATAACTTACCGGCTCGAACTCATCGGTGAGCCGCTTCTGATCTGCCATGGCATGACTCCCGTGCCGCGGTCGCGGCTCAGGATCTTAGGGATCCAGGAGGGGGAAAAACGAGGTGCCGAGTGTAGCCCCAACCGAGACGGGTTTCACGAATTCGAACGCGCCTTCACACCGCGTTTCGAACGGCATTCAGAATGCGGATCGGCACAGGATTCGAAACGGAGCTGCAACGGGATCCGGGCACGGCACGTTAGTAAGGGCGTCGACCCCCTGGAGGCCACGTCCCCATGCTCAAGTTCCTGCTCTGGTGCCTGCTCTTCGTGTTCTGCTGGCCGCTCGCGCTGCTCGCTCTCCTGCTCTACCCCATCGTGTGGCTGCTCTGCCTGCCCTTCCGCCTGATCGGCATCGCCGTCGACGGCGTCTTCCAGTTCATCCACGCGATCCTCACGCTCCCGGCTCGTCTCCTCGGCGGGGCGCGTCAGGCTTGAGCGCGAGCGGGCGCGTCGCGTCCGCCGCTCCTTCCTCGGCCGGCTCCCGCGCTTCCGCGGCGAGCTCCCCCACCGTCAGCGTCAGCTCGTGATCGCGCGCGGTGCGCGCCTCGGCGACCGCCGCGGCGAGGCGCCGCTCGCACGGGTCGGCCGGGCGCCACGCGCCGCCGGCTTTCGGTAGCGGCACGCCGAGCGCCGTGCGCAGCTCGGCGACGGTGAGCTGGGCGAGCGGCCGGGAGCCGGCGAGCTCGCCGTCCCGGGTGCGGTGCAGAATGCCCGCCGCCTCGAGCCGGCTCGCGAGCTCGGCCGCGAGCGGCGCGGCGACGCCGAGCCGGCTGCAGCGCAGCTCGTCCGACGCGACGGCCTTGCCCGCCTCCTGCCTCGCGGCGAACTCCACGACGAGGCGCACGCCGTGGACGAGCTCGATGCCGGGCTCGTCGTCGTGCGCAGCGCCGACGCCCCCCTCCTCGAGCAGGCGCGCGATCTCCGCGCCGAGCAGGGCGATCGTCCACGAGATGTAGATCCAGAGCAGGAAGATCGGGATCGTCGCGAGCGCGCCGAAGAGCGCCCGGTAGGTGGGCACGGTCGCGATGTAGAGCGCGAAGCCCTTCTTCGCGAGCTCGAAGAGCACCGTCGCGACGAGCGCGGCCGGCAGGACCGGGCGCCACCGCACGGGCCGGTTCGGCACGAGGCCGTAGAGCAAGGTGAACGCGGCCGCGGTCACCGTCCAGCCGAAGATGCGCACGGTCCAGGGCCCGATCGCGGGCTCGGCGACGAGGGTGTTCAGCCGCGGTAGCGCGGAGAGCCAGCTCGTCGCGACGATGCCGCCGGCGAGCAGCAGCGGCCCGAGGGTGAGCAGCGCCCAGTAGACGAGCAGGCGGCGCGCGATCGGCCGGCGCGTGCCCGTGCGCCAGATCCCGTCGAAGCTGTGCTCGATCGTCGCCATCGCGACGAGCACGGTGACGAGCAGCGCGCCCATCCCGAGCCAGGACAGCTCGGTCGCGCGCTCGGCCGAGGCGCGCAGGAACGCGAGCACCGACTCGCCCGCCTCGGGCACGAAGTTCCGGAAGACGAACGCCTCGATCTGGTCCCCCGCCTCGCGGAAGGTCGGGAAGATGGCGAGCACGGGGACGAGCACACCCATCAGCGGCACGAGCGCGAAGACCGTGATGAAGGAGAGCTCGCTCGCCACCTCGGCGCAGTGGTCCTCGCGGAAACGCCGCGCGAGGCGGCTGAGAAACGGCCAGATTCCGTCCCGCAACCGGGATGGAGCGACGTCGATCACGCTGGAACTCCTCACCTCCGTGGCGCTTCGAAAGTGGGGAATCGCGCCACGGAGAAAAAGGCCTGTCACCGAATGGCGGCTCGGGCCCTCTATGCTTATGCTAGCCGCCAAGCGGGCCTTCCAGAGAAGTCCTGCCATGCGAATAACTTAACGGACCTGTTAGCCAGCCGACTGCGAGGAAAGTGGCCCGCCCGAGACGGCGCGCACGCCAATCCGATGAGCGAAAGCGAACCCTCCTTCAACAGTCTGTCCCTCTCCTTCGTCGAAGAACTCTACGCGCGCTACAGCGCCGATCCGTCCTCGGTCTCCGAGGAGTGGCGGCGCTACTTCGAGAGCGCGGCCCCGCCGGCGAGCGGTAACGGCGCGGCGCCCGTGCGGCTCGCGCCGCGCTTCGAGGCGCCGGGGCTCTTCGCCGCCGGCGGTCCCGCGGGCGGCGCTGGCGTCTCCGAAGCCGCCGCGCTCCAGGACCGCGTCGACCAGATCGTGCGCGCGTATCGCGTCCGCGGCCACCTGATCGCGCAGGTCGACCCCCTCGGGCTGCCGCGCACGCAGCACCCCGAGCTCGAGCCCGAGTTCTACGGGCTCGGCGAGGCCGACCTCGACCGGCCCTTCTCGAGCCGCACCGTCGCCGGCACGACCGGCACGACGACGCTGCGCGCGATACTCGAGCGCCTGCGTGCCACCTACTGCCGCGCGATCGGCGTGCAGTTCATGCACATCGACGACCTCGCGGTGAAGAACTGGCTGCAGACGCGCATGGAGGGCACGGAGAACCGCCTCGAGCTCACCCGCGCCGAGCAGAAGCGCATCCTGCGCAAACTGACCGAGGCGGTGAGCTTCGAGGAGTTCATCCAGAAGAAGTACCTCGGCGCGAAGCGCTTCTCCCTCGAGGGCGCGGAGAGCCTGATCCCGCTGCTCGACCTCGCGATCGAGGCGGCGGGGCGCCAGGGCGTCGACGAGATCGTGCTCGGCATGGCCCACCGCGGGCGCCTCAACGTGCTCGCCAACATCATGGGCAAGGCGCCGCGGCGCATCTTCGGCGAGTTCGAGGACCGCGACTTCGAGCTCTACATCGGCCGTGGCGACGTCAAGTACCACCTTGGCTACAGCTACGACCGCGAGACCGAGAACGGCCGCTCGATCCACCTCTCGCTCAGCTTCAACCCGAGCCACCTCGAGTTCGTCAGCCCGGTCGTGCTCGGCCGCGTCCGCGCGAAGCAGGACGCCGCGGGCGACGAGGAGCGGCGCCGCAAGCTCGGCATCCTGATCCACGGCGACGCCTCCTTCGCCGGCCAGGGCGTGATCCAGGAGACGCTGAACCTCGGCGAGGTCGACGCCTATCACACCGGCGGGACGATCCACGTCATCGTCAACAATCAGATCGGCTTCACGACCTGCCCGGACGAAGGGCGCTCGAGCACCTACGCGAGCGACGTCGCCCGCATGCTCCAGATCCCGGTCTTCCACGTCAACGGCGAGGACCCCGAAGCCGTCGCCCAGGTGATCAAGCTCGCCCTCGACTTCCGCGAGACCTTCCGGCGCGACGTCGTGATCGACATGTACTGCTACCGCCGGCACGGCCACAACGAGGGCGACGAGCCCGCGTTCACCCAGCCGGCGATGTACGCGGCGATCCGCCAGCGCAAGTCCGTCCGCCGCAGCTACCTCGACCGCTTGCTCGCCCTCGGAGGCACGACACGCGAGGNNCCGGAAACACAAGGCGCACCTCGAGGAGGAGCTGCAAACCGCGCGGCGCTTCGACTTCCACTACTCCCCCGAGCCGCTCGGCGGACTGTGGAGCGACTACGTCGGCGGGCTCGAGCGCGACCAGCCGGAGCCGGACACCGCGATCACGCGCGAACGCGCCGCGGAGCTGCTCGAGAAGATCTGCGCGCTTCCCGAAGGCTTCAAGCCCCACCCGAAGCTCGAGCGCCTGCTCGGACTGCGGCGGGAGATGGCCCGGGGAGAGCGGCCGCTCGACTGGGCGGCTGCGGAGCTCGTCGCGCTCGCCTCGCTCGCCGAGGAGGGCGTGCCGATCCGCTTCTCCGGCCAGGACACGGGCCGCGGCACCTTCAGCCACCGCAACGCGATCCTCCACGACGTGCGCGGCAACGGTGCCCGCCACCTCGGCCTCGCGCATGTCGCGGCCGACCAGGCGCCGGTCCAGGTGATCAACTCGCCGCTCAGCGAGGTCGGCGTGCTCGGATTCGAGTACGGCTACAGCCTCGACCTGCCCCAGGGCCTGATCCTGTGGGAGGCGCAATTCGGCGACTTCTGCAACGTCGCGCAGGTGATGATCGACCAGTTCATCACGAGCGCGGAGGACAAGTGGCGCCGGCTCTCCGGGCTCGTGCTGCTCCTGCCCCACGGCTTCGAGGGCCAGGGCCCGGAGCACTCGAGCGCGCGCCTCGAGCGTTTCCTGATGCTCGCCGCGGAAGACAACATCCAGATCGTCAACGCGACGACCCCTGCGCAGTACTTCCACGTGCTGAGGCGCCAGGCGCTGCGCAAGTGGCGCAAACCGCTCGTCGTCATGACGCCGAAGAGCCTGCTTAGGCACAACGCCGCCACCTCCTCGCTCGACGAGCTCGCGAGCACACGCTTCCGCCGCGTGCTCGACGACACACGCCCCGAGGCCGCCCCGGCCGCGCGCCGCGTCCTGATGTGCAGCGGCAAGCTCTACTACGAGCTCGAGGCGTACCGGCAGGAGCACGGCCGCGACGACGTGGCGATCCTGCGGCTCGAGCAGCTCTACCCGCTCCACCTCGAGCGGCTCGAACAGGCCCTCGCCCCCTACCCCGAGAACGTCCCCGTCCTCTGGGTCCAGGAAGAGCCCGAGAACATGGGAGCGTGGCGCTACCTCAAGGTCCTCTTCGGCGATCGTCTCCTCGATCGCCACCCCTTCACCGGCATCTACCGGCAGGCGTCCGCGAGCCCCGCGACGGGCTCGGGACGCAGCCATCGGATCGAGCAGAACGCGGTCATCGAGCTGGCATTCGCCGGACTATGATGATCGTCGGCGCCGCGACGAACCGCGGCGCCGTCCGCCCCGGCGGGCAACGGGAGACAGGTGTTCCATGGCGATCGAGCTTGTAATTCCCTCCTTCGGTGAGTCGATCTCCGACGTCATCCTCGGCGACTGGCTCAAGAGCCCCGGCGAGCGCGTCGCGCAGGACGACCCCGTCGTCGTCCTCGAGACCGACAAGGTGACGGCCGAGCTGCCCGCCCCGGCGAGCGGCGTCATCCGCGAGATCTTCAAGAAGGCAGGCGATACCGCCGAGGTCGGCGAGGTCATCGGCACGATGGAGGCCGTGGAAGCCGAGGCCTTGGGCACCGAGACTCCAGCCGCCCCCACCCCGGTGGCCGAAGCCGAGAAGGCGCCTGCGACGGCGCCTGCGGGCGCCGAGTCACGCGTCATGCCCGCCGCCCGCCACGCCCTCGCCGAGCACGGCCTCGCCGCGAGCGAGGTCGCTCCTACCGGGCCCGGTGGCCGCCTGCTCAAGGAAGACGTGCTGCGCCACAGCGCCGCCCCGGTGACCCCCGGCCTCGAGAGCGTCACCTTCGGCGAGCCGCAGATCGCCTCCGAGCGCCAGGAAGACGTCGTCCCGATGACGCCGCTCCGGAAGCGCATCGCCGAGCGCCTCGTCGAGTCGCAGCAGACCGCCGCGCTCCTGACCACCTTCAACGAGATCG
>NPIF01012168.1_pt1 | contig 18373 bp, 5 predicted proteins | sample 8637461 | NCBI WGS metagenome assembly NPIF01 (sample SAMN07420641, study PRJNA396082) | bioreactor metagenome | isolation source: sample BR12 brine-fed electro-methanogenic bioreactor BR | place: Japan: Kochi | collected 2016-12-09
CGCCGCGACGAACCGCGACCTCGGCGCGGCGGTCGCGACCGGCGCGTTCCGGCAGGACCTGCTCTTCCGTCTCGCCGTGCTCGAGCTGCGCGTGCCGGCGCTCGAGGAGCGCCTCGACGACATCCCCCGCCTCGTCGACTTCTTCCTCGACAAACACGCGCGGCGCCTCGGACGTGCCCGCCCCGAGCTTGCCGCCGGAACCCTCGAAGGCCTGATGGCCCGCGCGTGGCCCGGCAACGTCCGCGAGCTCGAGAACGCGGTGGAGCGCGCGCTCGTGCTCGGCGGCGCCACGCTGGCCCCCGCGGACTTCGGCCTCGCGAGCGCGTCGAAGGCCATGGCGGAGCCAGCGGCCACGAACGGCCCGCGCGTCGATCTCAAGACGGCGTCCCGCGCCGCTGCGGCCGAGACCGAGCGCCGCATGATCCGCTCGGCGCTCGACGAGACGGAGGGCAACGTCACGCGCGCGGCCGAGCTTCTCGGCCTCTCCCGCCGCGGCCTCCAGCTCAAGATGAAGGAGCTCGACCTACGGTAGACTCTCCGAGCACTGGGACGACCTGGAACGGGTGGGGGTAGTCGTGTTGTCAGACTCATGTCTTCTGCGGTGCACGCTCTGTGCGTTGCTCGTCGTCGTTGTCGCTGGTTTCTCTGGTGCAGTCGATGCTTTGACGATCTCGGGGCAGATTCTCGATGACGAGGGTCTGCCGCTCGAAGGCATGACGCTGCGCTTGTATCCAACCGAGGCAAATCGCTTCTGCGGCAGCGGTGGCGAGCCTCTCGCCGAGGCCAAGACTGCCGGCACCGGACGCTACACGTTGAGTGTGGCGGAGCCGGGCTTGTATATCGTGCGCGCGTACGACATCGGTGGGGACGAGCGCGCGGCGACGATCGTCGCCCTCGTCGAGGACGTCGGGCTGATCTCGCTGTCGCTCGCTCCGGCCAGCCTGCGAGAGGTCAAGGTCGTCGATGCGGCCGGGCACCCCGTCGCCGGGGCATGTGTGTTCGGAAAGTCCGCCGAGCTCTCGGTACTCTCCGCTCGAGGTCAGTGGATGACACCCCGGGGTGGCGTCCAGACCGACGACGCGGGCGTGGCTCACGTCGCACTCGACGAAGGGGTTCGTCTCGCGGTGCAAGTCCAGCCACGGGCGTCCTTGGCTTTGGTTGAGAAGGTGAGCAGCGCCGCTGCTTTCCGTGTGCGGCTGGCGCCGCTGGCACCCCGTCGCCTTACCTTCGAGACCCCGGATGGCAGCCCGGGCGCGGGAGTCCGGCTCTACTCCGTGCCCGGACGCGTGCCGATCGGCGAGACGAACGAGAGCGGTCTCGCCACGCTCGAGATTCAGAAGGATGGCAGCACGTTCGAGCTGCTCGCGGTGGACGCGGCGGGGAGGAGCGCCGCCGTGACCTCGTCTGCGTTCGCGCTCGACGAAGATCAGCCTCACCGCGTGCGCCTCTCACCGGCGCGCACCATCGATCTGCGCGTGGTGGAGGCCGAGAGCGCCAGGCCGCTTGCAGGCGCGCTCGTCGCTCAGCCTGGGTGGTCCCACGCGCTCACCGACGCGCGCGGTACGGCGCGCCTTCGAGTCGTCGGCGAGGAGGTGCATCTGGTCGCTGCGGCGCAGGCCCACCAGATCGCCAAACGCTCGATCGATGCATCGGTGCGGGAAGTCTCGCTGGCACTGGAACCCTCGACCGCGATCGACGGCGTCGTGCGCGACGAGGACGGAGAAGCTGTCGCGGGTGTGCGCGTGCGTGTCGTTAGCCACTCGAACGATCGATTGGGTGCGGCCTATCTCCGCGCGCTCTCGCGCATGTACGCCAGTGGAGCCTTGGCGGAGACGCACACGGATGCTGCCGGGCGTTTCCGATTCGGCCATGCCCGAGACCACGATGCCGTGGCGCTGGAACTCGCTGTCGACGGCAGCGTGCGGCTCGTCCATCCCATCGGTGCGCTCGAGGCTGGCGAGGCGATAAGGGGGCTGGAGCTCACCTTGCCCACTGCCGTAGAGCTGGTCGGCCGGGTCCTCGACTCGGGAGGTGTTCCGGTCCCTGGGGCCGACTTGCGGGTGACCGTGAGCCCGCCTGCCAACAAGCACGGGCTGCGCGCCGCGGCCGAGCTTGCGTTCTACGGAGCGCCGCTGAGTACGAGTGTGAGCGGCGAGGACGGACGTTTCGCGATTCCCCTTGCGCCGGGGGCCGTCGTGACGTTGCAGGTGCGGGCGACAGGGTACGCTCTCCTGTACCACGAGGGGATCGCGATGTCGGGCGACGCGGCCCGCGTGGATCTCGGAGAGATGGAGCTCGTGCCGGGTGTCCTGCAAGACGTCCTGGTCGTCGACTCCGACGGCGCGCCCGTGAACGACGCCATGCTGTTCCTGGCGCCGGATGGCTTCGAGAGGACCGCGGCGGGCATGCGTTCACCCGAGCTGCGCACGGACTCGGCGGGACGGGGCACGCTGCGCGACCTGCGGGAGCAGGCCCAGCACCTCGTCGGGATTCGTGCGGACGGCTTCTCGCCGCTCGATGGCGAAACCGTCGTCGTGGACCCTGCGGAGGCGTGGCGCTTCGTGCTCTCGCGCGCTCTGCGCGCCCAGGGGTTCGTGCTCGACGCTCACGACGAGCCGCTGCCTGGAGTCGAGGTCTCGGCCTATCGAGTGGACACGTACTTCGGAGAGGAGCAGCCGTCGGTGCCGATCGCGTCGGCGCGCAGTGGCGCGGACGGTTCGTTCACGCTCGAGATCCCGCGCTACGCGGAGCGCATCTTGTTCTTCGCGGAGCCAAAGGGGTACGCGGCGACGAGCACACGCTCGTATCCCTACGCAGCCGACGCGTTGCCCGAGTCCATCGTGCTCAAGCTCCAGCGCGAAGCTGTCGTCCGCGGCCGGGTTCTCGACACCTACGCCAACCCCGTGGTGGGCGCCAACGTGGGGGAGGACTCCGGCGGCAATCGCCATCTCCGGAACAAAGCCGTGACCGACGCCGAGGGCCGCTTCGAGCTCGGGCGCCTCGTGCCTGGTAGCACCGTCATGCTCCGCATCGACCGTGAAGGCTACCCCACACATCGAGAGAGCGTGGAGATTCCAGGCGACGAAGCCCGCGTCGAGATTCGCGTCGATGGCGGGCGTCGCGTGACAGGTGTCGTCGTCGACGAGTGGGGTGCTCCTCTCGCCGGCGCGAGGGTCGAGCTCGCAGAGGCCACGCGGACCTTCGGCGGCCCCGAGACGGGCTCCGGGCCGGACGGACGCTTCGTCATCGAGGGTGTGAAGGCGGGCCACTACTTCCTGAGGGCCTCGCTCGAGGGCTACGGCATGGACGGCAAGGGCCAAGCTCTCGATTTGACGGTCGAGGATCCGCCGGAGCAGCTCGTGGAGCTCGAGTCGCGGGCCACGATCGTTGGTCAGCTCCATGGACTCGAAGAGCTGGCTTCGGTCAGGCCCATCGTCGCCGCGATGGGACCGAATGGCAGCCGCGAACCGACAGTGGCTCCAGATGGCAGCTTTCGCATCGAAGGCGCGGAACCTGGGAGATGGCTGTTCCAGGCGACCGAGCCCAATGCGGGGCTCACGGCCAAAGGGGATCTCGAGGTCCCGAAGGGAGCGGGTGAGGCGTTCGTCGAGCTTCAGCTCGAGCCTGGCTTCACGATGGAGGTCCTCGTGCGCCGCGGGGGGGCACCGGCACGAGGTGCGGAGGTTCGGCTCAGCGCATCGAGCGTGTCCACGACTTTCAATCGCACGAGCGGTGCGGACGGCCGCGCCTCTTTCTCCGGGCTCTCCGCCGGTTCGTATACGGTTATGGCGAGCCCCCCCGGCGCGGGACCGTTCCGTGCGATGGTCAAGGAGCAGATCGAAGTCGCTGGCGATCAGAACGTCATCCTCGACTTGCCTGAGGCAAGACTTGCGGGAGTCGTCCGAAGAAGTGCCGATCGCGTGCCTGTGGCGGAGGCCGAGGTGTGGGCCGTCGCGGCCGAACCGAGCGGGTTCGTTCCCCGGAAGCTCCGTTCGGGGCCCGACGGCGAATTCGTCTTCGAAGAGCTGGCTGAAGGTACGTGGCTCGTCGGGGCGCGCAAGGACGGAGCCGCAGCTCCGGAACAACGCGTCGAGCTCACCGGCGATGGCTCTCACAACGAGGTGGAGCTGCTTCTCGAAGATGCCTCGGGCTTGACACTTCGCGTCGAGGGAGCTCGCTACCTCTGGCCAGACAGGCTCCACGTCGTACGTATGGACGCTGCGGGGAACGTCGTGGGGACGCACGATCCGATCCTGGACAGCGACGGCCGCGCGCGCTTGGAGTCGCTGCCCGGCGGAGTCCTGAGCCTCTTGGTTCGCGGACGACGCTTCGCGAGTGTGGAGCTCGGCCCGGTGGCGCCCGGTGATGGCAACGAAGTGATCGTGCCGCTCACCCCCGCATGCCAGCTCGAAGTGCACGTCTCCGGGATGCCCGCGACCGGCACGCCGGGGACGGTTCGCGTGATGGATGCGACGGGCCGCGTGGTTCGTTTCCCCTTCGGCGTGTCGTTGTCGAGCGAGTGGCCCCTCGGTGCGCGCGGAGCACACATCACGGATCTGCCAGCCGGGACGTTCCGCGTCTACGTCGATGCGGGCGACGGCCGAACTTGGGATCAGGAGGTCACGCTCGACTCAGCACAGCCGGCTCGGCTCGACCTTTAGCGCTTCAGCTCGAGATGAAGGAGCTCGACCTGCGGTAGACTCGGCAGCGGCTGGGACGGTTCACAAAGCGACAAGGGTGGGGGAGTCGTCATGCTGTCAGCTTCGTGTCTTTCGCGGCGCGCGCTCTGCGCGTTGCTCGTCTTGCTATGTGCGGGACTCGTTGTCTCGGGCGAAACGCTCACGATCTCGGGGCTCGTCGTCGACGGGGAGGGCGCGCCAGTCGCTGGTGCCACGCTGAGGCTCCTGCCCGGCGAGGCCCTGCGGCTCTGCGAGCCGGCCGGTGACGCGCTCGCTGAAGCGCGAACGGCCGCGTCAGGGCGATACGAGCTCACCGCACCTGGAGCCGGGGTCTACGTCGTGCGCGCTCTCGACGCGCGGGGTCACGAGCGGGCCCTCGCGCCCGTCACGCTCGTCGAGACCGTGGAGCTCCCGACACTGAAGCTCGGGCGCGCCCTGGAGCGGGAGGTGACGGTTGTCGATGCCGCGAAGCGGCCCGTTCCGGAAGCCTGTGTCCTCGTGGTCTCGATGAAGTCCGGGGGGGCGCTGATCCCGCCGTGGGCCATCGCCATGACCAGTCGGCGAACCGACGACGACGGTGTGGCGCGTGTCACCGCCGTCGCGGGCGAAGAGGCCTCGGTTCGAGTCCTGCCTTCGGGAAGTCTCGTCAAGGTCGAAGAGAGGCTCACCAAGAAGGGCCGGACCGTCGTGTTGCCGCCGACGGAGACACGCACGTTGACCTTCGTGCGATCAGATGGCGAGCCAGCGGCGGCGCTTCGGCTCTGGGGCGCGGGTGGCCTGGTGGGAATCGGAGCGGCGGACGAGAGCGGACATGTCTCGCTCGAGCTGCCGGGCGATGGCAGCTCAGTCGAACTGCTCGCCGAGGATGCCGTGCACGGGAGCGCCTCCGTGGTCCTCTCCTTGTCCACTCTCGAGCGCGATGAACCGCGCAGAGTGCGCCTCGAGCCCCCGCGCACCCTCGACGTCCAGGTCGTGGACGCCGAGAGTGCGGCGCCTCTCGCCGGCGCTGTCGTCGCCCAGCTCCTGCGGGGCTCCTCCTTCACGGACAACCGAGGGAACGCGCGTTTGATGGTCGTCGGAGCCGATGCGCCCGTCGTTGCGGCGGCGCCGGGCTACGAACCTGCGTTCGGCAGCGCGGGGGCTGAGACGCGTGAGCTCTCGCTGGCGCTGAAGCCGTCCACGGGAATCGACGGCGTCATCCGTGACGAGGAGGGCGAGGCTGTCGTCGGGGCGCGCGTGCGTGTCGTCAAGCACGCGGGCGAGGGGTTCGAGCGCTACATGAGCGCGCTCTCGCGCGTGTTCGGCGGCGGCGCCCTCGCCGAGACACACACGGATGGTGCCGGGTACTTCCGGCTCGCTCGTGTTCGCAGCCAGTACGCGATGGATCTCGAGATCACCGTCGATGGTGCCGTGCGACTCGTCCACCCCATCGGGGTCCTCGAGGTGGGGCAGAGTCTCCGCGGGCTCGAGCTGACTTTGCCCGATGCCGTCGTCCTCGCGGGGCGCGTGCTCGACGCTCACGGTGTGCCGCTCGGCGGCGCCGACCTTCGTGTCACGGACAGCCCACCCCCGAGTGAGTACGGCAGACGTATGGCCGCTGGGATGGCGTTCCACGGTGATCCGCTCGCGCGAAGCTCGAGCGGTGAAGACGGCCGCTTCGGGATCTCGCTCGCCCCGGGGAACCCGGTCGCTCTTCAGGTGCGCGCTCCGGGGCACGCGCTCCTCCACGTCCAAGCGATCGCGATCGAGGACGGGGAGCTCCGTGTCGAGCTCGGCGACCTGACGCTCGAGCCTGGCGTCGAGCAGCGCGTCCTCGTCGTCGATGAGGTTGGGACTCCCGTGCCGGAGGCCGGGTTCTTCCTCGCCCCGGAGGGCTTCGATCAGACGGCGGCGCGAATGCGTTCTCCCGACGGACGCACCGATTCGGCGGGACGCGCCACGCTGCGCGACCTGCGAGACGGTGCGCAGCACACGTTCGAGACCCACGCGAGAGGCTTCTCGCCGTTGACGAGCGAGAAGCTCCTCGTGAATCCGTCGGAGGAATGGCGGCTCGTCCTCGCCCGGGCTCTCCGCGCCGAAGGAGAGGTGCTCGATAGCCGGGGCGAAGCGATGCCCGGGGTCCTCGTGACCGCCTACCAGGTGCACACGGTCTGGGAGGACGAAGAGAGGCGGATTCAGCTCCTCGCGTCAGCCCGAAGCGGTGCGGACGGCTCCTTCACGCTCGAGGTCCCGGGACGCGGAGAGCGCTTCAAACTCTACGCGGAGATGACGGGCTTCGCGCCGGCGAGTACGCGGAGTTTCCGCTTCGGAGTCGACACCTTGCCCGAGTCCGTCGTCTTCGAGCTCCAGCGTGAGGCGATCGTACGGGGGCGGGTGCTCGACGATCTTGGGAAGCCCGTCGTCGGCGCCGTCGTCGGCGAAGACTCGAGTGGCTTGAGCTTCTCCGAGAACAGGGTCATGACCGATACCGAGGGACGCTTCGAGCTCGGGCGCCTCGCTCGCGGGAGCGTGCCGCTCCGCGTCGAGCGGGGCGGGTATCGCAGCCACGTGCAGCGCGTCGAGGTCGACGCGGACGAAGTGAGCGTCGAGATCCGTATCGACCGCGGGCGCCGTGTCTCCGGTGTCGTCGTCGACGAGCACGGTGAGGCGCTCGCCGGCGTGCGGGTCAGGCTGGGCGTGGTGGAGAGAACCTACTCCGGGCCCAAGACCGACAGCGGGCCAGACGGCCGCTTCGTTTTCGAGGGAGTGGCCGAGGGGCGTTACCTGCTCGAGGCCACGCGCGAGGGCTACGGCATGGGTAGCAAGAGTCCGGTGCTCGATCTCACGAGTGAGGACCCACCCGAGCAGCGCCTCGAGTTGGTCTCGCGACCGACGATCGTCGGACAGATCCTCGGCCNNAGTTGGCATCCGCGAAGCCCACGGTCGCAGCGGCGGGCCCCGCCGACTGGCGCAAGCCGACCGTGGCTCCCGATGGCTCGTTCCGCATCGTCGGGGCGGCTCCTGGGACGTGGCGTTTCCAGGTGACGGAGCCGGACGCAGGACTCGCGGCGACAGGCACTCTCGAAGTGCCCAAGGGGGCGCGTGAGGTCCGTGTCGAGCTCGAACTCGAGCCCGGGTTCTCGCTCGAGGTTCTCGTTCGTAGCGGGGGTGCGCCCGCCCAAGGTGCCAGAATCTCTCTCTTCGAGAGGAGCGCATTCGCCAGGTTCGATCGCGTGAGTGGAGTGGATGGCCGAGTTCACTTCGAGGGGCTGAGCTCGGGGCGTTACCGAATCTCGGCGCGACCCGGCGGTGCCGACGTCCTCGATTCGAACGCTCGGGAGGAGATCGAGCTCGCGGGCGATCGCAGCATCGTCCTCGACCTTCCAGACGCGCGGCTCACCGGGACGGTTCGGCGGAGCGCCGACCGCGTCCCCGTGGCCGAGGCCGAGGTCTGGATCGTCGATGCCACTTCGGGCGGCTACCACAGGCAGAAGTGCCACACGGGGCCCGACGGCGAGTTCGCATTCGAAGCGCTGGCCCATGGCACCTGGCTGATCGGGGCGCGCAAGGGGGACGCTGCAGCCCCCGAACAGCGTCTCGAGCTCGCGGCAGACGGCTCCGGCAACGATGTGGAGCTTCTGCTCGAGAGTGCCTCGAGCTTGACGCTTCGTGTCGAGGGACCGCGCGAGCTCTGGCCAGAGAGACTCGACATCGTGCGCCTCGATGCCGCGGGAAGAGCCGTGGCGACGCACCGCCCGCTCCTCGAGAGCGACGGCCGCGCGCGACTGGAGTCCTTGCCCGGCGGAGCCCTGGGCGTGTTCGTCGAAGGCCCACAGTTCGCGAGCGTCGAGCTGGGACCCGTGACCCCCGGGGAAGGCAACGAAGTGGTCGTGCCGCTGACTCCGGGGTGCCGCCTCGACGTGCGGGTCTCGGGGATGCCCGCGGACGGCTACCCTGGGCGCGTACGCGTCGTGGACGCGACAGGGCGCACAATCCGACGCGCCAGCGGTACGACGCTGCTCAGCGAGCACTCGTTCGGCGCGCGCGGCGTACGCCTCAGGAGCCTGCCGGCCGGGCCGCTCCGCGTCTTCGTCGACGCGGGCGACGGCCGCACCTGGGAACAGGAGGTGACGCTCAACCCCGCCAAACCCACACGCCTCGACCTGTAGCGACGCGCCCGAGGCGCGTCGTCAAGAACCGGGATGGGAGCGCGAAACGGATGCGGCGAGAACACCGCCCAAGGCGGGCGTCTTGAAAGGGTATATCCGGGTTCCCTAGCGCTGAGTCGGCCGTAGCTCGTGCGCGACTAGAGCTCTCGAGGCGAGCCGTTCGAAGGAACGACGTCATCGGCTTCAGGACAACGGCCCATTCCTCAACTCTCTCCGGAGAGCAGCGGACGCAAGAGCGAGAGAGAACGCAGCGAGCGATGCCCTGGACCCGTCGTGGCGAATCGAACGATGGCATGTGTAGCGCGGCCTGGGCTGACCTATGTCGCAATGCCAGTTTGTCGGACACGGTGTTACAGTCCGCGCTCTTCAATGACCCTGCGGCGAGAAAGACCACGCGAGGAGATCGAGTCCATGCCTTTCACGATCAACGGGATCGGAACCCGCTATTACGGGAAGAAGAACGCGGACGCCCGCATCGATGTCTGTGAGGCCTGTGGTCGTCCCGGGGCGCTCGAGTCCTACGATGCGACCCTGTGTTTCTGTGTGGTCTTCGTGCCTCTGATCCCGCTCGGCAAGAAGCGGATCCTCGACGAGTGCCCGAGCTGCCGGCGGCATCGGGTGATGAAGCGGAGCGACTACGAGGCGCTGCGTGCCGAGGCCTTGGAGAGCGTGAACGCCGCCTTTGGCGACCGCTTGGCGAGCGAAGAGGCTCTCGTTGAAGCCATCGCGACTCTGAGCACCTTCGGTTCGCCTGCGGAGTTCAGCGAAGCGGCGCAGCGCGTGCGTGCGCGGAGAGGGCTCGGATACGACGTCTTTGCCGCGCTCGGGGATGGCCATCGCCGCTTCGACCAGGGCGCCGAGGCAGCGGCCGCGTACCGGGCGGCCCTCGAGCAGGACAACCGGGATGCCGCCCGCGAGGCGCTCGCGATGACACTCTGCGACCTCGGCAAGCCGGGCGAGGCGCGGGAGTACCTCGAGCACGTCTTCACGGGGCGGCACGGGGATCGCACGGGGTATCTGCTCGTGCTCGCGGAGTCGTTGCTCGAGTGGGGGCAGGGGGCGGATGCGGAGGCGCTCGTCGAGCGCTCGCTGATGACCTTCCCCGAGCTCGAGAGCGAGAAACCCTGGCGCAAGCTGCGCAAGCGCGTGGCGAAGAGCGCGACCAGAGGCGGGTTCGCGGGCGCAGGAGCTACACCGGACCAGACCGCGTTCCAGGGCGGCGGCGGTGGACGCGATTCCTCGCCGTCGGGGCTCTCGCGAAAGGTCGTTCTCTCCGGCGGGTTGCTTCTCGTCGTGGTTGCGTTGCTCGTCGCTTTGGCTTGGCCCTTCATCACCTCGTATCGCGTGCATGTCGTCAACGGTCTCGGGAAGCCCTACACCGTGCACATCGGCGACGAGACCTTGGAGTTGGTCCCTGGCGAGATCGTGCGTGTCTCGGTCCCGGGCGATGAGTTCACGGTCCGCTTCGACGACCCGTCGCTCGGCTTCCCCGACCAGACCCTCTCGGTGAAGCAGATCGAGAGCGACCGGCTCATGAGTTTCGGCACGCGCGTGCTGAATCCCGACCGGATGGCGCTCCTCGTGAAGGAGAGCATCGTCTACTCGGACGGGCCGACCGATGCGAAGGGGGCCTTGACCTTCTACTTCGGCGAGGCGCTCTACACCTTCGACAACATCGATTACGCGTTCCGCGACTCGCCGGACCAGGTGCAGATCGATCGAGACAAGGGCTACGAGTACCGGCGCGTCCTTTACGAAGTCCGGCCGGACGCCGTGCACGGGCGGGTCGACGCGATCGCGTCCCACGAGAGCCCAGAGCGGGCGCTCGAGTATGCGCAAGCGGTCGCGCCGCGTTGCATCGACGCTCCTTATCTCCCGTTCTTCCTGGCTGGGTCTCTCGACTGGGAGGCGTTCCTCGATCTGGCGGCGCCTCATCTCGAAGCGCGGCCTTTGCGGGTGGAGTGGCATCGCGCATATCAGAATGTATTCGAAGGGCGCGGAGAGTATGCGCGTTTGGATCGGGAGTACCGAGCGCTGCTCGACGACGAGCCGGAGAATGGCATACGCCTCTACCTTCTCGGGCGTCTCTTGAGCGATCCTGAGTTGGCTCACGACCTCTTCGAGCGCGCGACGAAGGCGACGCCGCCGTCAGAGCACGCCTGGTACGCGCTGTCCTACGCCAGCCTCGCGAACGCTCGTTTCGAGGACTGCCTCGAAGAGGTCGACCGTGCGCTCAGCTTCTCTCCGGGGAACCCGACCTACGTCGATCATCGGCGAGAGTGCCTCCAAGGCGCCGGTGCCTACGAGGAGCTCCTCGCGATGCGTCGCGCGTCGTTGGCGGACGACCCGTGGAACGTCGACCTTCGCGAGGAGGAGGTTGCGCTCCTCCACGTATTGAACCGCGCGGAGGAGGCTGACGGGGTCGCTGCGGAGATTCTCAAGGAGATCATCGCGGCCGGGGACAAGGAGTTCTACGCGGAGCAGAAGGCCGAGTTCGAGATCGTGGTCGAGCTCGCTCTCCGTGACGGTCCGGCATTCGTCGAGAGGCTGGGGCAGTCGGAGTTCGAGGCGGATCGCTTCTACGCTTCCTTGCTCACTGGCGAGCTCGACAACGCAGATGTCTTACTCTCGAACTCCGAGTCCGCCGGTCCCGGGGACCACTTGCTGCTCGCGCTCGAAGCACGGCGCAAGGGACGTACTCGTCTCGCGCGAAAACGGCTGGCCCTCGCCGTCGAAGGCTACGCCGATCAAAGCCGTGAGACGGCGGAACTCGCCCGGCTCCTGAAGGACGGCCGGGGTGTGCCAACGGACGAACTCATCCGGTTGGGTGTCCATCCGTTCCACAAACGGACCCTGCTGGCCGCGCTCGCGGTCTGGCGTCCATCCGACCGGGAGCGCATCGCGCGCATGGCTCGGGCGCTGAACTACCATTGGGACGTGACCGGGTTGATCCTGGACCGAGCTCTCGCCGAGTCACCGCGTCCAGAGTAGGCGTTCCCGCCAGACGGCCTCGAGCTTCAGCGCGGGCAGCCCCAAGGCCACTCTCCGCCGTCCTCGCCTGCGGGCTTTCGCGCCACCATGCGCACGACGGCGACCTCTCCGGCGTGGTACTCGCCCTCGTCGTGGTGGACTTCGAGCTCTTCGAGCTGCTCGAACTCCGCGCCGGGCAGCTCGCGGCGCAGCGCGTCGGCGCCGAAGAGCAGCTCCGCGTTGTCCGGGCCGCCGGTCCCGCGGCCGAGCTGGGCGGGGGTGAAGGCCTCGAGCACGAAGCGACCGCCAGGGCGGAGGGCGCCGAAAGCGCGGGCGTGGACCTCCGCACGGAGCGCGGGCGGGAGGTGGCAGCAGATCGCGACGAGGCCATCGCAGGGCGGGGGCGTGTAGTTCGCGAGGTCGGCATGGACGGCCTCGACGGGCAGCCCTTCTGCGGCGGCGGCCTCGCGCGCCAAGGAGATGGCGACCTCCGAACCATCGACCATGACGACGGGGTGCCCGCGCCGGGCGAGCCAGAGCGCGTTGCGGCCGTAGCCCTCCCCGAGCAGGAGAATCGTCCCCCCTTCGGGGAATCGGTCGGCAACCGCCGCGAGGTGGGCGTTGGGCTCGTGTCCGAATGCGTCGGGCTTTTCGGTGTAGCGCTCGTCCCAGAAACTCATCGTTCCTCCGCCCGCCATCTTCGGCAGCGCGCGACGTTGCCGCAATCGCCGCTTCCAGTAATGGGCGAGTGTCCGTATAACTGACCTGTCAGTGAGTTCCCCATGGCGGCCGTCTGGGAGGGTGGCCGCGCGCTGGAGGTCCCCATGTGTCGTGCCGACCGTTCCCGGAAGGCGGTTCTCTGTGGAGCCGTCTTTGTTCTCACGTGTGCGTTTATGTTCATGGGCCCGGCGCTCGCCGCAGAGCCGCGGGTCACGCCACTCGATGGCGCACTGCTCGTCGAAGGCGAGTTCTCCGCCCCTCGGATGACACCGGGCGAGCGGGGTGTCACGCCCCGAATCGAGGGTGTGCCGCTCGCCATAGGCATCCCGGGTGCGCCGAGTCTGCCCGTCGAGACCTGGACGATCGTGCTCCCTCCGGGCACGCGTGTCGCCAAGGTGGAGGCCCTCGGCAAGCCGACTGCCTGGCCAGGTACCTTCCGCCTCGCGTGGCAGAGCCCGCCGGTCCCGCTCGGGACGCCGCCCCTCGAGGGTGAGCCCGACGCTGCGATCTACGGCAGCGACGCGCTCTACCCGGCGCAGCCCGTGACGCTGACGGGTGAGGGCCTCTACCGCGGTTACCGCGTCGCGACGCTGCGCGTGTCGCCGGTGCAGGTGCGGGCGAAGAGCGGCGAGCTCGTCGTGTGGCCGCAGCTCGCGGCGCGCGTGACCCTCACGGAGGAGAAGGCAGAGTCTGGTGGCCTCTCGCCTCGCGGGATGCTCGCCGACCGCCTGGGGCTCGCGCGCCTCGCGCTCAACCCGGAAGGGGCCGATGCCTACGGTGCGACGAAGGCGAGCCGCGACCCGGAGGAGCCCTACCTGATCATCTGTCCCGAGGTGTTCCGGGCGGAGTATCAACGGCTGCTCGACCACCGCATCGCTCGCGGCATGCCCGGGCGGATCATGACGGTCGAGGAGATCGATGCCGGCTTTTCCGGCGTCGACCTTCCCGAGAAGATGCGCAACGCGATCATCGAGGCCTACCAGCAGCGCGGGACGACCTACGTGCTGCTCGGCGGCGACGACGTCGACGACTCGGGGACGAGCCTCGTCCCTTACCGCGGGTGTCTGTTCGACGCGGGGGGGCATCGCTACACCGACGCGCCCTCGGACTGGTACTTCGGGGCGCTCGACGGGAGCTTCAACCAGGACGGGGACGGCATCTACTGCGAGCCGCCCGAGATCGACTACTACGCCGAAGTGCACGTCGGCCGCGCGACGGTCGACACTCTGACCGAAGTCGAGCGCTTCATCGACAAGACCCTCGCCTACGAAGCGGGCATCGCGGAAGAGCGGCGCACGGACCTCGTCTTCATCGGAGAGTCGCTCGACAGCTCGACGTGGGGCGGCGACTCGATGGACGTCACGGCCGGGTTGATCGACGAGAACGAATACACGATCTCGCGGCTCTACCAACGCGACGGCACCTTCTCGCGTAGCGCGGTCGTCGACAATCTCAACCGCGGTCCGCACCTGACCAACCACCTCGGGCACGCGAACCCCGGCTTCACGATGGGCATCTACCGCTCGGACGTCGATGGCCTGACGAACACGAGTCCGTTCTTCTCCTACTCGCAGGGTTGTGATGCCGGCGCCTTCGATCAGGGCTTCTCCGGCAACTCCGAGGCGATCTCGGAGCACTTCCTCACCGCGGAGCACGGCGGCTTCGGCGTCGTGATGAACAGCCGCTACGGCTGGTACAACTCCGGCTCGACGAACGGCCCGAGCCAGTACTTCGCCCACGAGTTCTTCGACGCGCTCTTCACCGAGCAGCTCGGCACCACCGGAGAGGCCAACGACGACTCGCGCCACGACAACGTCGGCCACGCTCAGTCGAGCGAGTACCTGCGCTGGTGTTTTCTCGAGACGAACCTCCACGGCGACCCGGCGGTCGCGGTGCAGGTCGGCGGCGTGCTCGACATCGCGGCGACCCGCGTCGCGGAGGAGAGCCCCGTCCACGGCAACTGCGACGGCGAGACGGATCCCGGCGAGACCGTGCGCATCGCGGTCACGCTCGAGAACGTGCGCAGCCAGGACGCGACGGGCATCGAGGCCTTCCTCAGCTCCGCGACACCCGGCGTCACCGTGCGCGACGCGTGGGGCCAGTGGCCCGACCTTCCGGGTGGGGAGAGCGCCGAGAACGCGGCGCCGCACTTCGCCGCGACGCTCGACGTGCCGTGTGGCACCTTCGCGAGCTTCACGCTCGAGATCCACCACTCGGATGGTGAGATCGAGCTCGAGGGCTTCTCGCTGCTCGTCGGCGAGCGGACGCACAATGTCCTCTTCGCCGACGACTTCGAGGACGATCTCGGCTGGGAAGCGAGCGGCAACTGCACGACGGGGGACTGGGAACGCGGCGAGCCGGTCGGCACGCTCGAGACCGGCCGCCAGGCGAACCCGGAGTACGACGCGAGCCCGGATCCCGGCGAGCAGTGCTACGTCACCGGCAACGGCGGCGGCGGGCCGCTCGACGACGAGGTGGACAACGGTCAGGCGATCCTGACGAGCCCGTCGCTGGACGCGAGCGGGTACCTCGACCTCCAGCTCGATCTCGCGCGTTGGTTCTTCGTCGCGCCGTTCACGATGCCGGCGTCCGCGAAGATGACGATCCAGGCGAGCGGCGACGATGGCGTGAGCTGGGTCGATCTCGAAGAGGTCATCGTCTCCGAGAGCGCTTGGAAGACCGCGTCGTTCTCCCTGGCGGACAAGATCACACTCGGTCCCGGACTGCGGCTTCGTGTGATCGCGGACGAGTACGAGGCGATGATGCGCGACACGACGGTCGAGGCCGGTCTCGACGACGTCGTGCTCGAGGGGACGTGGACGCAGTGCGAGGACTACGGCGCGAGCTGCACGATGCCGCCGGCGCCCGTTGGGAACACGCTGCGCGTCGAGCGCCAGGGTGAACACCTGCGCCTGAGCTGGCAGGAGCCCGCCGGAGGCGCCGGGCACGACCCCGCGGCGTTCTACACGGTGAAGCGCGCGACCGCCGCCGGTGCGGCGCCCGCACCTCTCGCCGACACCGTCTCCTGCCAGTTCGTCGATGCCGACGCCTGCCCGGGGGAGAGCTACTGCGAGTACCTGGTCTCCGCCTGGAACGAAGCTGGCGAAGAAGTAGAGTAAGTGAGGCCCAAAACCGTGCCGCCCGGGTTCTCCGGGCGGCACTTTCTTTGTTGATGGGTGTTCACTCGGTGTGCTCGGGACCCATATTCGTAAGCGGGTCGGGGCCGGCACGGATAGCCCCGGCCTCTCTCTAGATTCTTGCCCCGAGGCCTCGAGTACCGAGAGTGGACAGGTTCCGAACGAGCGACACGGCGTCCGAGACGCCCCGACGCAACGAGCGTCGAGCAGCCTTCGTACTGCTCGCGGTCGGGTGTGTCGTCGCGCTCGCTTCGCTGGCGTTCATGCTGCATCTCGAGGCGCGCGAGTCCGCATGGCTCGAGTCGATGGCGAGCGCCCCGGCACCGGCGGAGCTCGAGGCGATCACGCGTCTCGGCGAGGAACGCCGCCTCGCCCTCGTCGTCGTGCATGTCGCGGGTTTCCTGCTCGCGGGGTGCGGCATCGCCATCGTTCTCCGCTCGGGGGAGCGCAACGGGGCGCGCCTCAACAAAGCCAGAGCCGTGCTGAGGGCCCAGGCCGAGCGCTTCGAGAAGCTCTTCGAAGAAGCGCCGATCATGATGATCGCGGTCGATCGCGAGGGGACGATCCTCAAGGCGAACCGGCGCGTGCTCGCGTGGTCGGGCTTCACCGCTGACCAGGCGTGCGGCTCGAAGGTCGAGGACTTCCTGCTCCCCGACTCGAGGCGCGAACTGCTGCAGGGGCTACGAGACAAGCTCTGGGAGGAGGGCGGGCTCAAGAACGCGCGAATCGAGATGTGCGGCGCGGACGGGATGGAGCGCGTCATCCGCGTCAACACCGTGATCACGACGGATCCGGCTGGCGCCCCCTACGCGCTGTCCGCTCTCGAGGACGTGAGTGAAGAGGAACGCGCGCTGCGCGCTCTGCGAGAGACGAAGGAGCGGCTCGATTACCTGCTCGATCACGCCCCCGTCGTTCTCTACGCGCGCACGCCGGAGACGCCGGGCCGATTCAGCTTCGTCAGCGAGAATGCGATACAGCTCTTCGGGATCACTTCCGACGAGATCACCGAGGACGCGGACAACTGGCGGCGTCATGTCCACCCGGACGACCTCCCCCGCGTCGAGTCCGAGCTTGCGCAGCTCCCTGCCCTCGGGCGCCTCGTCCACGACTACCGTGTTCTCGACGCCGACGGGCGCTGCCGTTGGGTCCACGACGAGCCGGAGTTGATCACGGACCCGGAGACGGGGGAGATCGAGGTCGTCGGGGCGTTCCACGATGTCAGCGCGCTCCACGCCGCGCGTCGCGAGCTCGAGGACGCGAACCGCGGTCTCGTCGAGGTCAACGACGAGCTCGGCCGCAGCATGGAGCGGACGCGCGAGATGGCGCGCCGCGCCGAGGAGGCGACGCAGGCGAAGAGCGAGTTCCTCGCCAACATGAGCCACGAGATCAGGACGCCGATGAACGGCGTGCTCGGGATGACGAGCTTGTTGCTCGACACCCGCCTCGACGAGGAGCAGCGCGAGTACGCCGGGATGATCCGCCACAGTGCGGACGCGCTCCTCGGGCTGATCAACGACATCCTCGACTTCTCGAAGATCGAGGCGAACAAGCTCGAGCTCGAGGAGATCGACTTCGACCCGTGCCGCACGATCGAGATGGCGGTCGAGTTGCTCGCGCCGCGTGCGCTCCAGAAGGGCGTGCGGCTCGGCATCTACCAGGCGGCGGACCTGCCGAGCATCGTGCGCGGCGACCCCGGGCGCTTGCGTCAGATCCTGCTCAATCTGATCGGGAACGCGGTGAAGTTCACTTCGACCGGAGAGGTGTTCGTCTCCGTGACGCGTGTCAGTGACGCTTCGAGTACGCGGGGCGCAGTCCTGCGCTTCGAAGTCCACGACACCGGGATCGGCATCTCCTCGGAGCGCCGGGAGCGGCTCTTCCACAGCTTCTCCCAGGCGGATGCGTCGATGACGCGCCGTTACGGCGGGACGGGCCTCGGCCTGGCGATCTCCAAACAACTCGTCGAGTTGATGGGCGGGGGGATCGAGATCGAGAGCGCGGAGGGCGTCGGCTCGACCTTCGCGTTCACGGCGAGCTTCGCGGCATGTGTCGAGAGCACGCCTCCACCGCGCTCGATCGCGGGCCAGCGCGTACTCGTCGTCGACGAGTCGCCTCGTTTCGCGAACGCCCTCGTGCGCCGCTTCGAAGGTTGGGGGCTGCGGGCAGACGCCGTCGCGAACAGCGTCGAGGCGCTCGCCCGCCTCTGCGTGGCGCAGCACGAGAGGGACGAGTACGCCGCGGTGTTCATCGAGGCGACGCTTCCGGAGGAGGAGGCGTTCACGCTCGCACGCCACGTTGATCACCACGAGTGCCGGCAGCGCCCGGCCCTCGTCTTGCTCTCCTCACGAGGGCGGCGGATCGAGCCCGAGCAGCGCAAGGAGCTCGGCTTGCTCAGCGTGCTCAGCCGGCCGCTGCGCCGCGACGAACTCCTCGAGTGTGTGACGAGTATCTTGCGGGAGCGAAACGCCGCGCGGGTGGACACCGCCGAGGTCGAAGTCGGCCCGATGCGTGGAGCGGCTCCGGCCGAAGATTCGCCCAAGCCCGCCGACGTACTCCTGGTCGAAGACAATCGCGTGAATCAACTCGTCGCCCAGCGCCTGCTCGAGAGGCTCGGCGTGCGCGCCGAAGTTGCCGAGAACGGCGCGCACGCGCTGGCGATGCTCGAGAAGCGTTCGTTCCGCTTGGTCATCACGGACATCCAGATGCCCGAGATGGATGGCTT
>NPIF01004823.1_pt1 | contig 18349 bp, 15 predicted proteins | sample 8637461 | NCBI WGS metagenome assembly NPIF01 (sample SAMN07420641, study PRJNA396082) | bioreactor metagenome | isolation source: sample BR12 brine-fed electro-methanogenic bioreactor BR | place: Japan: Kochi | collected 2016-12-09
AGCCGACCAACGACCTCGACGTCGACACCTTGCGCGCGCTCGAGGAGGCCCTGCTCTCCTTCTCCGGCTCCGTCGTCGTCATCAGCCACGATCGCTGGTTCCTCGACCGCATCGCGACGCACATCCTCGCCTTCGAGGGCGAGAGCCACGCGGAGTTCTTCGAGGGCAACTACCAGGAGTACGAGGCGGACTACAAGAGGCGCTTCGGCGTCGAAGCCGGGGTCCCGCGCCGGCTCAAGTACAAGAAGTTCAGTCGCTAGCCCCGCTGCGCATCGCGGGGCAGCCCGCGCACGGCGGTTCGAGAGGCGGCATCTCGTCGCGAGCGCGCGCCGCTGCGCGCTGGAAACGGCTGATGCCGCCTTCGAGCGCCCCCGCGCGCATCACCTCCGCGTGAATCCGCGCGCGCTCCTCGAAGCGCGCGATGTGCCCACCCGAGCTCGTCACCAGGAGCGGGTCGTCCTCCGGGAGACGTCCCGCGCCGTACCCGGCGGCGAGCAGCCGCGCACATGGCGCAAACGCGCCCTCCTCGTCGACGACCAGCGTAAGACGCGGGTCGGGACTGCACACCGCGCGGAGCTCGCTCTCGAGCCCCGGGAGCACGACGTCGACGCCGAGTCGCCGACCGCGCCGCAGGAGGCGCGGTCGCCGTCTCTCGAGCGCCCGCCGCATCTTCTCCGGCGTCGCGTCCGGCAGCGTGAGCATGAGGCGGTCGACGCCCGCGGCGGCAGCGCGGTCGACGAGCTCCCGCATTGCGGCGCCGCGCAAGTCGCCGCATCCAAGCTCGAGCCGAAGCTCGGGACGTAGTCCCCGGCGCAACGCAACGAGCTCCGCTGCGAGAGCGAGCGCTCCCGCGCTCCCGCCGGGCGACTCGCGGACCGTCACGCTCTCCAGACCGAACAAGAGGAGACGCTCGGTGAGATCGGCATCGAGGCGCCGCGAGCCGATGGCGAGCCGCACCGCGCATCCGGCCCGCCGCGCCTGCTCGGCCCGCGCGAGCAAAGTCTCGCCCTCGAACCCTGCCGCCGCCGCGTCGAATGTGATCTCCGCCACCTCGCCGAGCCGCGGCACCAACGCCTCCCAGTTGCTCGTCGAGAGTGCCGCCGAAACCGAGCAGCCCTCGAAGCGACGCTCGGCGCGCGCCTTCTGGCCCGGCACGTGAGCGCACACCCGATCTCGGAGACCCCGAAGCCGGCGTCGTACGTGCGCCGGCCAGATCTCCGCAGCGAGCGCCAGCCGCCGCCCCTTCCGCTCGAGCCAGATCTCGTCGCGCTCCGTGCAACTCGCTGCGACGATCGCCGCCGCGATCCCGTCCGGATCGCGCGCGAATCGCTGCTCGGGGTCGACACCGGGACGTGCGTTCTCCCGAAGCGCGCGGGCTTCGAACCCCGTCGCAGCCGCGCTCGGGTAGATGTTGAGCACTCGGACGCCGCTGCCCGCGAGCTCGAAACGCAGCGTTGCGCCGATCAACGCCAGCGCCGTCTTGGCACCGCCGTACGCCGCCACGCTGGGGATGGGCACCCGCCCCGCGGCCGCAAGGACGTTCACGATCCGCCCATCGCCGCGCCGCTTCATCCCGGTAAGGAGCGCACGCGCGAGGAGTAGCGGCGCGAAGGCGTTGACCTCGAAGACCTCGCGAAGCCGCGCCTCCTCGAGCTCTTCGACGAGCGAGAAGTAACCGAGCCCGGCACCGTTGATCACGACGTCCACGCGGCCCCAGCGCTCTTCGGCCGCCCGCGCGAGCGCCACGGCGGCCCCTTCCTGTTCGAGCTGCGCGGGGATCAGCGCCACCCGCTCGGGCTCGCCGAGCGCCTCCGAGAGCCCCTCGAGGGCGTCCTGGTCCCGTGCGCTCAGAACGAGGCGCGCCCCCTTCGCGAGCAACAGGCGGGCGATGCGGCGCCCGAGCCCCCCGGTCGCGCCCGTCAGCAAACACACGGCATTCTGATAGGTAAACACGGGTTATCTCCAACAACGAGGGAGCAACTCGCTCCATCGTAAAGCTATTTTCACGATCACGACACGCAGGCAGAATCGGCAAGGGTCGCCGCCGTTGCGGGCATAAGAGTGAAAACCCGACATTCAAACCATAGCGATCCAGTCGGGGTTTTCCGGGTGTAGAATGATGTGCTTTTCTCGCCACTATCCGCGCGAGAGCTTGACCGAAGGACAGAAGCGATGTGCGTCTATCTCACCGTGGCCGTCCCCGATGGATTCCCCCTCCCCCTCCCCGAACTGCCTTGCAGCGGCCTGACGGCGCGCGCCTGCCCCGATGAGAAGATCCGCGCACACTTCGGCCCGGGCTGGTGCCCGTGGCTGCTCTGCGGGGAGGAGAGCTGCTCGTGCGAGCTCTTCGAGGACGCCGCCAAGGAACACACTCGCGGTGCGCTGCGGCCCGACGCGCTCGAAGTCTTGATCACGGCAGCGGACAAACACGGCGAGATTCGCGTCCTGCTGCGCGAGTCGGACGACGAGGCCTCGGCCACGGCGCTACCCATCGAAGACGGCGACACGATCGACGCGACGAGCCTCGCGGGCGGTGGCGCGTCGCTCCCGTGCGACAAGGCGCTGACGCTACGCGGAGGATGCCAGTAGAAGCGGCCACCTATCAGCCCGTTGAAACACTCCCATCGCGCGGGGAGCCGAGCTTCCTTCGGCCCCTCGCATCGAAAGGAGTACCCAAACGGACTGCTAGAGCTGCAACCCAGAGCTCAGGCGATCACGTCACGCGCCCTTCTCCGTTCGAGCAGAATCACTCCCGGGAAACCGAGATCTCCAGCCGCTCGTTGTGCCGCGTGGTGCCGAGTGCCGTCACGGCCAGCAACGCGCCGAAGACTTCGCCGTACATTCGCACTCAGTATGGTCGCCTCAAGCTGGCCGGCCCGGGGCTCTCGTCCTATGCTGTTCCCCCGCAAGGCCTCAGGAAGACCATGTATCTGACAGGACTCGTCCAACGCGAGCGGCTCTTCGACATCACGATGCGCTGGTTCTCGGACCGGCCCGAAGCCGACGACGCGCGTTTTCTCACGGAGCTTCTGCTCTTCGAGCGCCGAATCTCGGGCCCGACGGTCCAGGCCTTCGTGCGCGAAGCCCTGGCGCTCGCTGGCGTGAGCGGCCCGAGAGCGGAGCGGATCCGCACCAAGGACGCGCTCCGCGAAGCGATCATCGCGACTTGCCGCAGGCCGAGCGAGAGGGAGGCCGAGCTCTTCGCCCGCTACCGCGCGCGGCCCGAAGAGTTCTTCCCGCGCACTCCCGCCGACATCGAGCTGATCTGGGACGCCGACGACCGCCTCGTTGCGCTCAGCCGCTACAAGAGGATCCGGCGCATCGCGGAGAAGGCCTCGCGGCGCGTCGCCGACGCCCTCTCCGAGATGATCGAGGAGGCCGCAGCCCACCTCGCCCAGGAGCGCGCACGCCTGAGGAAGATCACCCTCGAGCAGCTCCAGTCGAGCCCCGATGAGATGCGCGGTGACTTCGAACGCGCCGAACGTCTCGTTGCCGACGCGTTCCGCGACGGGCTGGTCGGCCTGGTGCGTGAGGAGATGGTGATCGACGACGTCGTCGGCATGAAGCTCATTCTCCCGGAAGCGGCCCACGACGAGCTCGCCGAGCGTCTCGACGCCCTCGATGGCGTGAGCATCTTCGCCTGCGAGCGTCACCGCGGGCGCTACAACGACACCAACTTGCTCGTCGACCTCACGCTGCCGCCAGCCGAGACGATCATCGAACGCACGCTCGTCGAGGGGTGGAGCGGCGGTGCGGAGCGTGGCTTCTCCGACGTCGAGCTCGCCGCGGGTTTCCCCGAGTTCGTGCGCAGCGGCGCCCGGGAGATCCGCACCGAGCTGATCCTCGCCTCCCAGGAGGAGCTGATCGAGTCGGAGTTCGGCCGCTCGATCCACGAGGAGCGCATTCTCCAGCAGCGCCGCTCGCGCCCGTACAGCGGCCGGATCGCGAAGAACGCGTCGTTCCTGATCGAGTACCTGCTCCGCGTCGCGGACTCGCCCTGCACGCGCATCGGACATCTGCCGATCAAGATGTGGGGACGGTACCTCGGGGAGACCTTCTCGGCCGACGTCGCGGCGCTCTACGGCATCGAGCGCCGGGTCTCGCTCGCCGAGACCCACGACAGCACGCTCGAGCCTGCACCGAACGAACCCTGATCAGTCGGGATCCGGCCAGCGGCCGCGGCTTGACTCACTCGAGGGACTCTGGGAGCGCAAGTCTCTCGCCCCCGCTGTCCTCCGGCCCGCCCTCGTCGGCCCCACCCTGCTCCGCCCCCGGGTCTAGCGCTTCGTATGCGGCCCGCACGGCCTCGCTCCCATAGCGCTTCTCGAGCCGCAGCACGATGAAGTGCCCGCGGGCGAGGCGCTGGAAGTGCTCGGTGAACGCAACGTTGACGAATGCGCCGCCCAGGGCACCGGCGACGGGAACCGCCTCGAGCGCCACCTTCTGCTGCACGACGATGCCGAAGCGCGACGCAATCGCCTGCACCAGGCGGACCAGTGCGGGCGCCCCCTTCTGCGACAAACCCTTCGCGGCGATGTGCCGTGCCGCATCGGAGAGCGCCTTGGCCAGCGCCGCGCGCACCGCGTAGTAAGCCGTCTCGGCCGCTTCGTCGCGTTTCTTGCCGCTCCCGAGAGCGAAGACTTCGAGGCACGCGAGCTGCACGCGCGGGTCGTCGAGATCGTGCCCCTGGTTGCGGGCGATCCCCCCGATCGAGCGCAGCATCAGCACCGTCGAGACCGGCAGCTCGACAGCGAGGCCCCCGAGCCCGAAGGTCCCGCCGGCCGCACCGGAGAGCGCCGCGGCGAGGCGGTGGAAGTGCCGCCGCTCCTTCGAGTGGCTGCCGAGTGTCCAGATCGCGATCGCGAGCGCCTTGCGCAGCGCGAGCTCGGTCGCGTCGTGGATTACCTTGCCGGCACGCGCGGGGAGCTGCGCGAGCCCGGCCTCGATCGGCTTGCCGACGAGCTCCGCGACGCGCACGAACAAGTTCGAGCGCTCGAGCAGCGCCCGGGCCTCGCGGAGCTCCTCGAGATCACCGGCCTCGAGGCGTTTCGTGTCGAGCTCATCCATGGCGCCAGTCTACCCCGAGCGAGTGACGCCGCCGGATCGACGCTATGCTCCCCGGAACGGAGAGCTCATGTCCCCAGCCTCACCCACCGCGCGCCGAGAGACGCGCATCGGAGTCACGAACGGACTCGCGGCCTATCTGTGGTGGGGCTTCGTGCCGATCTACTTCAAGGCGGTCGCGCACGTCGCGCCGCTCGAGGTACTCGCGCACCGCGTGCTCTGGTGCGTCCCGCTGCTCGCGGCGTGGCTTGCTCTGCGAGGCCGCACCGCGGCGCTGCGCGTCGCCCTGCGCTCCCGGCGCACGATGCTCGCACTCTGCGGCACCACCGCCCTGATCGCGCTGAATTGGTTCGTCTTCATCTGGGCCGTCGGACACGGCCAGGTCCTGCAGGCGAGCCTCGGCTACTTCATCAACCCGCTGGTCAACGTCGTGCTCGGCATGGCGTTCCTCGGGGAGCGCCTGCGCCGCTGGCAGCTCGTCAGCGTGCTGCTCGCGACGGCGAGTGTCGTCTACCTCGCCGTGTCCTACGGCCAGCCGCCCTGGGTCGCGCTCCTGCTCGCGGGCTCTTTCGGCGTCTACGGATTGTTGCGGAAGACCGCCCCGGTCGACTCGACCGTCGGGCTGCTGCTCGAGACGAGCCTGCTCCTGCCGCTCGCTTTGCTCTACCTCGGCGCCCTTGTCGCCGGCGGCGAGCTCCATTTCACGCAGCATGGACTCGGGGATGGACTGCTTCTCGTGCTCTCGGGCCCGGTGACGGCCCTACCGCTGCTGTGGTTCGTCAACGCGGCGCAGCGTCTCAAGCTGACGACGCTCGGCTTCATGCAGTACCTCGCGCCGTCGCTGCACTTCACGCTCGCCGTCGCGCTCTATGGAGAGCCGTTCGAGCGCGCCGCCCAGATCACCTTCGCGGGCATCTGGACGGCGCTGCTCATCTTCACGATCGACTCACTCCGGCACCACCGGCGTGAGCGCGGCCGAGCGGACTAGCCCTTCTCGGCCCACAGGCGCGAGAGCTCGAGCACCGTCTCGGTCGCCTTGACCATCGCACGCACCGGCACCCACTCGAACTTCGAGTGGAAGTTGATGCCACCCGCGAAGATGTTCGGCGTCGGGAGCCCCATCGCCGAGAGGCGGGCGCCGTCGGTGCCACCGCGGATCGCGTGGACCGCCGGCTCGACGCCGGTCGCCCGCACCGCCTCGAGCGCGAACTCGACCGCACGCGGCTCCTTCTCGAGGTGGTAGATCATGTTGCGGTACTGCTCCTTGATCTCCACTTCGATCTTCGCGCCCTCGAACTCACGCTCGAGCGACTCGGCGAGCAGCTCGAGATACGCCTCGAGGCGCTTCAAACCTTCGACGGTGAAGTCGCGCACGATATAGACGATCGTCGCGTTGCTCGTGTCCGACTCGACCTTGAGCGGGTGCAGGAAGCCCTCGCGGCCTTCGCAACGCTCGGGGGACAGGCCCATCGGGATCGACTCGACGAAGCGAGCCGCGATACGCGACGCGTTGAGCATCTTGTTCTTCGCGTAGCCGGGGTGGACGTCACGACCCGTGATGCGGATCGTCGCGCCATCGGCGCAGAAGGTCTCCTTTTCGACCTCGCCGAGGGTGCTGCCGTCGAGCGTGTACGCGACGTGCGCGCCAAAGCCCTCGACGTCGAAGTGCGCCGTGCCCATGCCGACTTCCTCGTCCGGCGTGAAGCCGAGTCGGAGTGTCGGGTGCGGGTGGCTCGGGTTCTCGAGGATGATGGCGGCGGCCTCGAGGATCTCCGCGAGCCCAGCCTTGTCGTCTGCGCCGAGCAGGGTGGTACCGCTCGCGCTGATGATCTCCTCGCCCTTGTACTTCTCGAGCTCGGGGTTCTCGTCGACGCGGATGACGATGCTCTCGTCGTCGGGCAGCACGATGTCCTTGCCCTCGTAGACGTGGACGATCGGCTTGACGTCCTTGCCGCTGACGCCGGGGTAGGTGTCGTAGTGGGCGAGGAAACCGACGACCGGCTTGTCCTCGTGGCCCGGGCTCGCCGGAATCGTCGCCGTGACATAGCCGTGCTCGTCGCGCTTGACGTCGGACAGACCCATCTCGATCAGGTCGCCTTCGAGAAGCTTGGCGAACTCGATCTGCTGCGGCGTGCTCGGGTAGCGGTCTTCGACCTCGTCCTTCGACTGGGACCAGACCTTGGCGTAGCGGAAGAATCGCTCCTTGAGACGTTCGACGTCGACCATTGCGCGGGCTCCCTGTCCCGCCGGACGCAGACCCAGCGCCGCGGCACGCGCCGCGGCCGGCTGAGGAGGTTCCGGGAGGATGCACCGCCCATCCCGGGCGGCGAGTGAGTGGGGGCGACTAGCCTACCGCGTTAGCCCGCCCGCGTCAGGGAGAGGCGGCCTGCTCAGGGGGACGCTCCTCGCGAACGAAGGCCGGGGGCCACACGCCATCGCCGCCCTCGGTGAGGTGGCGACGCCACGCGTCGTGCACACGCAGCGGAGGCGCCGCGAGGAGAGTCGGGCGTGTCCGCTCGGCCCGGCGGCGCCAACCGAGGCGCTCGAGGACCGCGCGGGTGAGCTGCCGGAAGTCCTGAGCCCCGATGCTCTCGGGTGCGCTCGCGGTCACCGGCACGCGGAAGAGCGGCGCCTCCGCGACGCCAGAGCAGTCCCGGATCGGCGTAAGGACCTCGTCGGCGTAGCGGGCACGGAGAGCCTCGAGGGTGGCCCGGCTCAACCGCGTGCGCGTCACGCGCGAGGGCACGATGCCGAGGAGCTTGAGCGGCCCGTCCCGGCGCACCTCGATGGGCTCGGCAATCATGCGTGATTGGATCTCGAGCGCGTCGAGGCTCTGGGCCTTGGTCTCGGCGACGACGAGCGCGTCGGTCGAGGCCGCGAGGGAGTGCCGCACCGTCGCGACGTGCCGGCTGCCGGTGTCGAGCACGACGCAGTCGATGCCCTGGCGCTTGAGCGGCGCGAGCGCGACGCGTAGCCGGTTGGCACCGCGAAGCTCGCACTCGTGCCCTGCGAGGCGTTCTGCCGAGGGCACGACGAAGAGGTTTCGCGACTCTCCGAGCTTCACCGTCGCCGCGTGGATCTCCTTCCGCCCCGTGAGGACGTCCCACAGGTCCGGAGCGCCCTGGCGGGGCCGTATGCCGAGGTAGGCCGCGCTACCCCCCGAAGGGGCGAGGTCGAGAAGGAGGGTGGAGTACCCGGACTCCGCGAGAGTCCAGGCGAGGTGTGCGCTGACGGTACTCGCGCCAGCACCGCCCGTGGCCTGCGTGACGGCGATCGTTCGCATCGCTGCCCTTCCCCGCGACGGCCAAGCCGTCGGAAGTCGCACCGGCGCCTGAAGACAGGCGCAGTGTCTGGAAGCAGTCCCGGTGACGCGGGCTGCTCCGCTCGCCCTCCGACGACGAGGTTGAATCCCTGTTTCCCCGCGCAAACCATAGCAAAGCTTTGCGCTTCTGTGAAGAAGCTACCGAGAGCTCATGGCGGAAACCATAAGAATTCCACAGCCCCCGGAGGCTGTGGATAAACACCGAGCAGGCTGCTCGGAGATTCACCCGGGGTCAGACTCGGTTCAGAGCCTTTCGATCTCGTAGGGCCATGCTTCGAGCCCTCCGTCGAGCACCCGAGCGCTCTCGTAGCCACGATCGTGGAGGATCAGCGCCGCCTCGTAACTCTTGAGTCCCGTGCGCGAGATCACCGCCAGTTCGCGCCCCCTCGGGACCTCGTGAAGCCGGCCACGCAGCGAGCCGAGCGGGATGTTGACGCTGCCCGCCAGGCGTAGATCCTCGTAGACGGCCGGGGCGCGCACGTCGAGCAGGAACGGCGGCTCGTCGCCGAGCAGCTTCTGCTGCAGCTCCGCAGCCGGGATGCCCTCGAAGAGGCCGTCCCGCTTGTTGCGGATGACGTTCGCGGCGGCGTGAAGGCTATCCATCGCGAGTCCGTAGGGCGGCGCGAAGCCGAAGTCGAGGTGGGAGAACTCGTCGACGGTCATCCCCGTCGTCAGCGCAGTCGCGACGATGTCGATCCGCTTGTCGATCTTGCCCTCACCCACCCCCTGGGCTCCGAGGAGACGGCCGCTGCGTCGATCCGCGACCATCTTGAGCAGGATGGGCCGCGAAGTGGGGATGTAGTGGGCGGAGTCCAGGCTCGGGATCAACGAGACGACCGGATCGAAGCCGGCGCGGCGCGCCTGCCCCTCGTCGAGCCCGGTGCGCGCGACGGTCCAGTCGAAGATCTTGAGCACGGTGCTGTTCACGATCCCGCGGAAGTACTCGGTACCGCCACAGATGTTGATCGCTGCGACGCGGGCTTCCTTGACCGCGATCGAGCCCATCGGCCACCAGGTGGGCCGCCCGGTCACGATGTCGCAGTTCTCCGAGCAGTCGCCAACCGCGTAGATGTCGGGGTCGCTCGTGCGCATCGTGTCGTCGGTCTTGATCGCCCCGGTCAGCCCGATGTCGAGGCCGCAGTCCGTGGCGAGCTCCGTGTTCGGGCGCACGCCCGCGGTCAGGATGACGAAGTCGCAGGGAATCCGGCGCCCGTCGGACAGGCGCACGTACTCGACGCCCCCGCCGAGCCCCTCGAAGGCCTCGACGGGCACCCCGGTGATCACACGGACGCCCTTCGCTTCCATGTACTGCTGCACGAGCAGCCCTAGGTCCGGGTCGATCAACCCGAGGATCGACGGCTGGGCCTCGATCAGGCTGATGCGCGAGCCGGAGACGGCGATCGCCTCCGTGATCTCGCAGCCGAGCAGACCGCCGCCCACGATGACGACGTCTTTCGCGGCGGTCGCGGCGAGCTCCCTCTTGATCGCCTCCGCGCCCCGGACCCCTTCGAGAGTGTGAATCCCGGGGAGTTCGACGCCCTCGAGCTCGGGGATGACCGCCGAAGCGCCCGTGGCGAGGACGAGCTTGTCGTAGGGCAGCTCCTTCCTCGAGCCATCGACGAGGCTTCGCACCTCGACGATCTTCTCCGTCCGCGTGACCTGGACGGCCTCGGTGAGATCGAGGGTCCGGATGTTCCGGAGGTCGTGGAAGAGCGAGGAGTCGCGCTCCTCGCCGAGAGGCGTGCTCATCAGATCCCGCTGATCCGCAACCACGCCCGAGATGTAGTACGGGAGGCCGCAGCCCGCGTAGGAGAGCGCTCTCCCTCGCTCGACGACAGTGACCTCGGCGTTGGGGTCGAGGCGCACGAGCTTCGCGGCGACCTTCGAACCCGCGGCGACGCCGCCCACGACGACGACGCGCTGCGTGACCTGCCGCCCCTCCTCGGCGAGCGAGGGTCCCACTCCCCCGCCCTCGGCGAGGCGTCGCCGGCGCTGCTCCGCCGCGCACTCCGGGCAGCGCGGGAAGGATGCGACGGCGCGCACTCCGCCGGATGCGGCGGGTTCGAGGTGGACCTTTCCTCCGACGACGGACGCTGCGCGCGCCGCAAACGCGAGCCCGAGCCCCGTCCCCGACTTGCTCATCGCCTTGGCGTTCGTCGCGCGGAAGAACTCGGTGAAGAGCTTCTCGTAGGCCTGAGGCGGGATGCCGATCCCCGTGTCCACGACCTCGAAGAACAGAGTGGCCGGTTCGTCGCCAGTCCCTCCCTCGAGCCAGACCCGGGTGGTGACCCGCCCCTGGCGGGGCGTGTACTTCACCGCGTTGTCGAGCAGAACGTGCAGAACCTCCTCGACGACGCCGGCATCTCCACGCAGCCACGCCTCGTCGAGGGGGTCGGAGATCTCGGCGGTATCGACGAAGTCGATGTTCTTGAGCCGCGCCGTCTCCCGGACCCGATCCGCCGCGGACTCGAACGCGGTCACGAGGTTGACCGGGATCAGTTGATCCTCGGTCACCTCGTCGAGAGAGCGCAGGCGCAGGAGCTGCGAGACGAGCTGCATGCTCGAGTTGCAACTGAGGACCGCCTTCTCGAGGAGCTGCCGCTGCCGGGGATCGATCGGCCCGAGGAAGCCGCCGACGATGGTGCTGAGAACCGTCTGGATCGTGTTCAGCGGTGATTTGAGCTGGTGCGCGGCCACCGAGGCAAGCTGTATCAGCTCCTCGTGCTCGTTGCGGTCCCGCTCCGCACCGTCACCACTTTTGTCTTTCTCGTCGACCATGCCTCAAGAGCCCCCGTCGCCACGGCGCTTAATGAGCGTCCGGCGGCCAGAGAGCCGGCCGACACCCCTGTCCCGGCCCAGTCTATCTCGAATCCGAACAACTCGATGCGCTCTCCGCCACACCGGGTACAATCGCGCTCCCGGCTTGTTTCGGCCGGGCCTGTTTGAGAGGGACATCGATGAGCGAGAGGCCCCCGAAGGGCAAACTCGGCGTACGGCGACTCCTGTGGGATCTGCTACACCGTCGTGAACGCTTCCGCCAGGCACTTGGCTTTCTCTTCACGATCGTGGTGACCTTCCTCGGCCAGATGGTCGAGCCCTGGTTCTGGGTCGGCGTTCCGCTCGTCGGGCTGGGGATCCTGATCCGGCTGTGGGCCTCGGGGCACGTCAAGAAGGACAAGGTCCTCGCCACGGATGGCCCCTACGGCTTCGTGCGCCATCCGCTCTACGTCGGCAACATCATGATCGGCTTCGGCTTCTGCTTCGCCTGCGGCCTGTGGTGGAGCTTCCCGGTCTTCGTGCTCTTCCTCCTGCTGTTCTACCCGCCCGCGATCAAACAGGAGGACAAGAAGCTCCACGGGCTCTTCGGCGAAACCTGGGAGCCGTGGGCCGCGCGGACACGCGCGCTCCTGCCCCGCCTCCGGCCGTACTCGCCCGGCGAGAGCAGCACCTGGTCGTTCACCCAGAGCCTCAAGCAGAACGGCGAGCCGATCATCGCGCTCGTACTCAGTAGCCTCCTGCTCTACTTGTTCCTCTACCAGGGCTGAGCCGGAGCGATGCTCACCGGGCTCCGGGGCGTCACGGAAGACGAGCTGGTAGCCGCAGTCTCCGAGTACTCCCGCGAGGGGCGCGCAGTGCTCGGCAGCGGCTACCAGGGCAGCGTCTACCTCTACGAGGACTCGGAGCCGGCCGTCGTGATCAAGGAGCCTCGCGGGCTCGTCGCCGCCCTTGCCCGGCGGATGCTCCGCAAGGAAGCCGCGATCTACGCGCGCATCGGTGAGCTCGAGGGCGTCCCGCGCTGCTTCGGTCTCGCCGCCGGGCGCTACCTGGTCATCGAGCGCATCGAAGCCGTCCCCTTCCGCGAGGCCCGTTTCGCGGATCGGGAGCACTACTTCCGGCGCCTCCGCGCGCTGGTCGGCGAGCTCCACGCGCGCGGTGTCGCCCACGGCGACCTCAAGAAGAAAGACAACCTGCTCGTCATCGACGGCCGGGAGCCCTGCATCCTCGACTACGGTGTCGCTGTGTTGCGCAAAGAGGGTTTCGCCCCGCTGAACCACTTCCTGTGGGGACTCGCCGCGCGCTTCGACATCAACGCGGTGACGAAACACCGCCTCGGCTACACGCCCTTCGGCGAAGATTTCGACGACCCGGCGCTCGAGTACCACCGCACCGTCGTCGAGACGCTGGCGGGGTCGATCAAGCGCGCCTGGTGCCGCCTACGCGGGAAGCCCATCCGCCCGCGCGGCAAACGCGTCATCTCAAGAGACTGAGCACCCACCCAAGCCCGATGTAGGCGCCGAGCGCCGAGCCAAGTGTCGCCGCGACGAAGACGAGCAAGACGCGCGTGAAGCGGTTGCGGTAGAGCCCGCGCAGCGTCTGGGAGTCCTCGCGTATCCGTGCGCAGTCGTCGACCGTCGGTTTGCGCAACCAGGCCTCGACGAGCCCGGCGACGAAGCCGGCCTGGATCGTCGGGTTGAGCGAGGTGATCGGGGACGCGACGAAGGCGGCGAGCGCAGTCAGCGGCCGCGCGCCGGCGATCAGACTGAAGAGCCCCGCGAAGATCGAGTTGGGGAGGATCCAGCCGGTCAGCATCTCGCCGAAGCGCTGGCCGGAGATTCTGAAGTAGCCCCATGTGAACGCGGCGACGACGATCGCCGGGATCGCCCACTTGAGATAGGGCACGATCCGGCTCGCCGGCGGGACGACATCGAGTTCGGCGCGGTCGACGGCCTCGCCGAAGTGACGCTTCATCCCGGGCACGTGTGCGGCGCCAACGACCGCGACCACAGTCTCGCCGCTCGAGTCCTCGATGCTCGACATCAGGTAGGCGTCGCGCTCGTCGATCAGCGGGCGCTTGACCTGCGGCAGCTCCTGGGCGAACTCCTCGAGCATCGCGCCGAGGGCGTCGCCGGACTTGAGCTTCTCGAGGTCCTCGTCGCTGATCTCCTCCTCCTCGAAGAAACCGGCGAGCAGCGCACCGAGCAGCTTGAACTTGCTCCAGAACGAGACGCTCCGCCACGTGCGGCGCAGCGTGATCTGGATGTCGCGGTCTGCGAGCACCAGCTCGGCGCCGACCTCCTCGGCCTTGCGAATTGCCGCGAGCATCTCCGAGCCCGGCTTGACGCCGAGCTGCTCGCCGAGGCGCGCCTGATAGGACGAGAGCGCGAGGCTCGCCAGCAGGAAGGGCACCCGCTTCTGCCGGATCACCTGGAAGATGTCCAGCCGCTTCCACCGATCCTCGTCGAGCAGCGCGTCGAGCCGGTTCTTGTCGAGCTCGATGCAGACGACGTCTGGCCGCACCTCGTCGATGACCGCCTCGACTTCGGCGACCGAGCTCTGTGAGACGTGCGCCGTCCCGACGATGTGGAAGGTGCGGGATCCTCGCTCGAGGACCGTGACGTGACCGGTCTCGCTCATCGCTGGCAGCTCCGCCGGCACCCGCGCGACACACACGAGACCGGCCGTTGGGTATACACGGATGCCCGATTCCTGTCCATGATTTCGGTTCAGAGTTCTCGGTACGGGGAATTCAGCGCCGGCGGTAGCAGCGGAGGTGCCCGTCGTCGTGGACCACCTCGAAGCTCGCCGGCAAGAAGGGACCCAGCGGGTCGGCGACCGCGAAGACCGTCAGCGGGCGTGGCCCGCGATCGAGCGCAGCAGCGAGACGGCGATAGTAGGCGGCACCCTCGCCCTCCGGTCGCACCGGGCGGTAGAGGTACAGGAAGTCGACGCCCTCGGGCTCGTAATGGGTGACGTCCATCACCTTCCACCGGACCTGGTCTTCGCGGAGGCCGAGCCAGCCTTGGAGCGCCCGCCCAGCCTCCACCATCCGGCTCGAGAGCTCGACCTGCTCGCTCGCCGCGTGAGGATGGAGGCGGAGCATGAGGAGACACTGCAGCCCGTTGCCCGCCCCGAGGTCGGCCGAGACGGAGTCCGGGCGGAGGTAGCGCCCGGCCCTCAGCACCGGCGAGAGTCCCCCCGCATGGCACCAGTACCCTCCGGTCGCGTCGACGGTCTTCCGTTCCGCGGCGGTGTAGGGCGCCTCGTGCCCGTGCAGGTGGGCGTAGAGCTCGAGGAGCGCCTCCTCGGCCGCGTCGGTGTCGTCGCCTCGGAGGCGCGCCACGAGCGTCTCGCGCAGCTCCTCGTAGCGCGGCATCAGGCCGTCCGGATCCGGGGGCGCCGGCAGCTCGGTGAGCAGCAGAGCGAGGCGCACGAGCGCGTCGTGCTCGGGCGCATCGAATCCCAGGCCGGCGAAGAGCCGGGAGACGTGGTCCCGGTCCCCGCTCACGGGAGCGCCAGCGAGCTCGCGGCGAGGCGCACCTGCCCCGCCTCACCGGGCACGCAGCGCCCGACGATCGCCGCTCCGGGGAGCCTGCGCCGCAGCCCCGGCGCCTTCTCCGGCTCGACAGCGACGAGCAAGCCACCGGAGGTCTGCGGGTCGAGCGCGAGGTCCACGCGGAATGGATCCGCTCCCTCGTCGACCTCGAGGAGGTCACCGAGACTCTCGCGATTCTTGGCCACGGCCTCGGGCACGCAGCCCTGGCGGGCCGCGTCGAGCGCGCCGGGCAGAGCCGGCAGCGCGGCGAGCTCGAGCTCGAGCGCCAGGCCCGAACCCTCGGCCAGCTCGGCGCCGTGCCCCGCCAGTCCGAAGCCCGTGATGTCGGTCACGGCGTGCGGCCGCGCCGTCTTCGCGGCCTCGGCGGCTTCGCGGTTCAGGGTCGTCATCGAACGCAGAGCCTGGGTGAGCTCGGCGTCGCCGGCGAGCCCCGCCTTCGCGGCCGTCGTCACCAGTCCGGCGCCGAGTCCCTTGGTCAGGACGAGCAGGTCCCCGGCCTGGGCTCCCTCGTTCGTCCAGACCTCGTCCGGATGCACGACGCCGGTCACGGCCATCCCGTAGAGCAGGTCCGGCCCCTCGAGCGTGTGCCCTCCGCCAAGGACTCCATCGGCTTCGCCGAGAGCGGAGAGTCCGCCGCGGAGGATCTCGCGCAGGACCTCCTTGTCGTAACGTTCGAGCGGGAAGGAGACGAGATTGAGCCCGGCGAGCGGCCGCCCCCCCATCGCGTACACGTCCGAGAGCGCGTTGGCCGCGGCCACACGGCCGAAGGTGTAGGGGTCGTCGACCATCGGCGGGAAGAAGTCCGTCGTGTGGATGATCGCCACTTCGTCACTGACCTTGACGACGCCCGCGTCGTCCGCCGTGTCGATCCCTACGAGCAACGAGTCGGACTCGAGGCGAGGCAGGCCGCAAAGGACGTTCGAGAGCAGACCCTTGGCCAGTTTCGCTCCACACCCACCGTAGAGCGAGCTCTCGGTCAGACGCACGGCGGACGGCTTGGAAGCCGTGCCGAGCTCGCAGAGCTCCCATCCCTCGCCAGAGCGGCGGTAGACCGACTGGGCCGCCAACGACACCTCGGCGAGCAGGGCCTCGAGTCTTGGGGCGTCGGCGCTGTGAGCTTCGAGCACGACGCCACACTCCGAGCTGACGGCACGCGGCGCCGGGACGACATCGACATCGAGCCCCGCCTCCCGCGCCACGGCTTCCGCGCGCATCACCCGCTGCACGGTGCCGAAGACCACGATCAGTTCTCGCCTCGGTGCATCCATCGCCGTCATCGCCCCCCGAGTGCTTCGATCAACCGCTCCACGTCCTCGCTCCGATTGAAGGGGCCGAGCCCCACCCGCACCGTTCCGGTGGGGAAGGTGCCGAGGCGCCGGTGCGCGGCAGGCGCGCAGTGTAGGCCGACGCGCACGAGCAGGCCCCGCTCGCGGTCGAGCCACGCAGCGAGCTCACCCGCATCCTGGCCCTCCATGGTGAACGAGAGCGTCGCCGTGCGCGAATCGGGCCCTTCGCCGACGAGGCGGACCCGGTCGATCGCAGCGAGTCCTTCGACGAGCCGGGCTCGCAGCGCAGCAGACCGCGCGTGGAGCTCTTCGACACCCCTCTCGGCCAGGAAGCGGCAGGCCGCCCCGAGTCCCGCGATCCCAGCCGCGTTGGCCGTGCCGGCCTCGAGCCGGTCCGGGAGTTCGTCCGGCATCGCGGTGCTCTCGGAGTGCGACCCGGTCCCGCCGCGAACCAGGGGCGCCGGTACGAAACCGGGCGCCAACAGCATCACGCCGACGCCGGGTGGGCCGAGAAGCCCCTTGTGCGCCGAGCACACAAAGGCTGCACACCCGAGCGAGGCGAAGTCGAGCGGCAAACTCCCCGCGCTCTGCGCGCCGTCGACGAAGACCGGCACGGGCGCGACCGCGTCCGCAATCGCGCGCACGGGCGCCACCGCCCCGTGGACGTTGCTCGCATGGCAGAGCACGACCGCCGCGGTCGGCGCGCGCCTCACTTCGGCCGCGCACTCCTCCGGCGTGGGCACGCCATCCGGTGCCCTCCCTTCCACCACGGCGACCTCGATGCCGCGCGCCCGTTCGAGAGCGCCGAGAGGCCGCATGACCGCGTTGTGTTCGAGCGCGGACACGACGACGCGAGAGCCGGCCTCGAGCTCACTTAGGAGCAGGGTGTTCAACCAGTAGGTGGCGCTCGGTCCGAAGAGCGTGCGCTCGGGCTCGCCACCGAGCAGCGCGGCGACGGCGACCCGCGTGTCCTCGACGACACGCGACGCGGCGACCGCCATCCGGTGCCCCCCGCGGCCTGGGTTCCCTGCCGCGCTGTCGAGGAACTGGGCCACCGCATCGCTGACCCCTGGCGCTTTCGGAAACGCCGTTGCCGCGTGGTCGAGGTAAATCGCGCGCGTCACGGACGCAGCACGCGGCCCGCGCCCGCGAGCACCTGGACGATCTCGAGCATGTCGGTCACGCGGCCCACGGCGAGCTTGTCCGCGAGCTCGAAGAAGTTCAGGCAGGTTCCGCACACGAGGAGCTCGACGCCGCGCTCTTCGAGCTGGCGGAGATCGCCGACGAGGACGCCCCCCTCACAAGCCTCTCGGACGGCGCCGTTGTAACAGACGAGGCGCGCGGGGAGCGGATCGAGCTCCGAGAGAGTCTTGACGAAGGAGCGCATCAAGAGTGCGCCGAGCTCCGGGTCGCCCTCACCCATCGTGGTTCCGTCGAGCTGGACGACGAGCGCGCCTCCGGCCGGCGCTGCGCCGGGACGCTCCGTGACCTCCGTCGTCGCGGGCTCGGCACGCCCATCGGCCCCGTCGATGCGGACGAGATAACCCCCGCCCTTTCCTTCGGAGGACTGGACCCGTGCCCCCTGCGACTCCGCGAAGCGTGTGACGTTGGAGCGCGCGAGTGCGTCCTTGACGTGCATCTCGAGCACCCGCTCGCCCTCCGACCAGAGTTTGCGCAGCGTCAGGACCGGTCCAGGGCACGCGAGATCGCGGACATCGATCGACTTCATCGGAACCTCGTCGTCGCGGACGCCGCTGGGCGCCCTCGCAGTGAAATCTAGGAGTCCGAGCGAGCGGTCACGGACCGCCGCTTCGGTTGTGGACCTTGGCCGCGCCCGCGCGCCCCGTCAAGGGCGGAGCCGACGATGCCGCGGGCGCCCTCACTCCCCCTCGCTGCCCTGCAGCGGAGCGCAGTCGCGCGCCCCGGCACCGAGCCGCGCGAAGTAGTCCTTCGTCGCGGCCATCACCTTGGGCGCGAGGATGATCGTCGCGATCAGGTTGGGGACCGCCATCAGCGCGAAGGCCGTGTCCAGTACGTTGAGCACGAGGTTCGCGGACCAGACCGCCCCGAGGAAGAGGCCGCCGAGGTAGATGTAGTCGTAGACCCGCGCGCGCTGGGCGCCGAAAAGGTAGGAGAAGCACTTCTTCCCGTAGTACGAGTACCCGAACATCGTCGTGATCGCGAAGAGCGCGACGACCGCGACGAGGAGGAAGCGCCCGACAGGGCCGAGCGTCGCCTCGACGGCGGCCGCTGTCAGCGCCGCTCCATTGGCGTCCGTCCAGCCGTCCCACAACCCCGAGGAGAGGACGACGAGCGCGGTGACCGTGCAGACGATCACGGTGT
>NPIF01001953.1_pt1 | contig 18291 bp, 12 predicted proteins | sample 8637461 | NCBI WGS metagenome assembly NPIF01 (sample SAMN07420641, study PRJNA396082) | bioreactor metagenome | isolation source: sample BR12 brine-fed electro-methanogenic bioreactor BR | place: Japan: Kochi | collected 2016-12-09
AGGCATCCGGCACGCGAGTATCTGCAAAAGTATGGATTCCGGAGTTACTAAAAGTATTGCACGTGAGGGGGGTGGGGGTGGAACAGGATTCATAGTATAGGGCAGAGCCTGTCGTGTTAATTCCAGATAGATAACTATTTGGCTCTTCTTCTTCAATCACTCAGTTAATCAATGGGGATAATTGATAAATCGAAGTTAAGCGAGCGGGATATCTGCACGAAATATATCACCCCTGCACTTATCCGAGCAGGGTGGGATCACGATCACCAGATCCGGGAAGAGGTGACCGTCACAAAAGGCAGGGTGCTTGTCAGGGGGAACTCGGTGAGCCGTGCAAAACCCGGGCGTGCAGATTATATCCTCTATTATAAGCCCAATATTCCGATTGCAGTTATTGAAGCAAAGGATAATACTCATGGTGTCGGTTACGGCATGCAGCAGGCACTTGATTATGCAGAAATGATGGATATCCCCTTTGTCTTCAGTTCCAATGGCGATGCGTTTCTTCTTCACGATCGTTCGGGGACATATGATCCGATGGAGCAGGAACTTTCGCTTGATGAATTTCCCCGCCCTGCTGAACTCTGGAGCCGGTACCGGAGGTGGAAGGGGCTTGATGATCGGAAGGAGAAGATTCTTACCCACTCATTCTATGTTGATGATCCCAGCAAAACTCCACGTTATTACCAGTTGAATGCGATCAACCGGACAACCGAGGCAATAGTAAACGGCCAGAACCGGGTTCTTCTTGTTATGGCGACTGGAACCGGCAAGACATATACGGCGTTTCAGATCATCTGGAGGCTCTGGAAGGCCGGAGTGAAGAAACGTATCCTCTTCCTCGCTGACCGGAATATCCTTGTTGACCAGACGAAAACGAACGATTTCAAACCTTTTGGATCGGCGATGACGAAGATCACCAACCGTCAGGTGGACAAGAGTTACGAGATCTACCTGTCACTCTATCAGGCGGTTTCTGGGAATGTGGAAGAGAGAAATATCTACAAGCAGTTCTCTCCTGACTTCTTTGATCTGATCGTTGTTGATGAATGCCACCGGGGGAGTGCGGCTGATGATGCGATGTGGCGGGAGATCCTCGACTACTTCCAGTCTGCAACGCATATCGGGCTGACTGCAACCCCGAAAGAGACGAAGTATGTCTCCAATATCCACTATTTCGGGGAGCCGGTGTATCTGTATTCCCTGAAGCAGGGGATTGAGGATGGTTTCCTTGCCCCGTACCGGGTGTACAGGATTGATCTGGATAAGGATCTTCAGGGATGGCGGCCGAGCCGGGGGCAGGCTGACAAGTATGGCAACCTCATCGAGGATAGGATCTATAACCAGAAGGACTTCGACCGGAGCCTTGTTCTGGAGAGGCGGACGGAACTGGTTGCCCGGAAGATCTCCGATTTCCTGAAAAATACCGGCAGGTATGACAAAACGATCGTCTTCTGCGAGAATATCGATCATGCGGAACGGATGCGGCAGTATCTCGTGAACGAGAATGCGGATCTGGTGAGTGAGAACGGCAGGTATATCGTCAGGATCACAGGCGACAGCCCGGAGGGGAAGGCAGAACTTGATAACTTCATCCTCCCTGATTCACGATATCCGGTGATTGCAACCACTTCACGGCTGATGGGTACCGGCGTGGATGCACAGACCTGCAAGCTGATTGTGATCGATAAACGGATCGAGTCGATGTCCGAATTCAAGCAGATCATCGGGCGTGGAACACGGATCAACGAGGATTATAACAAGTATTTCTTCACGATCATGGACTTCCGGAAGGTGAGCGAGCTCTTTGCCGATCCTGACTTTGATGGCGAACCGCTTGAGGATAGCGAGTATGATCCAAATACCTCGCCATCACCAATTAAACCTCCAAACCGGGAGTCGTCCGCCGGGAAACGGTATGTGGTGAATGATGTTCCGGTTGAGGTGGTGGCTGAGCGTGTCCAGTACTATGGTGCGGATGGGGCTTTAATCACTGAATCGCTGGAAGATTATACAAAAAAGCATGTCACACGGCAGTATACGACCCTGAGCTCCTTCCTTACAACATGGTCGAAGGCTGAACAGAAGACGGCGATTTTGGAGGAGCTGGAGGAGCAGGGGGTCTTGTTTGATGCCCTCCAGGAACAGGTCGGAAAGGATTATGATCCCTTTGACCTGATCTGCCATGTTGTCTTCGGGCAGCCTCCGCTATCCCGGCGGGAGCGGGCTGAAAAGGTCAGAAAAGCCGATTATTTCACACAGTACAGAGGTCCTGCACGAAAGGTGCTGGATGCCCTCCTCTCAAAGTATTCTGATGGCGGGATTGCAGATATCGAGAGTATGGAAGTGCTGAGGGTAGACCCGTTCACAGCATTTGGAACGCCGATGGAGATTGTGAACACTATTTTTGGAGGGAGTGCCAACTATATGTCAGCAATACGGCGGCTTGAGCAGTGTCTCTACACGGCTGAATGCTGAAGAGAAAAGATGGCAGGGGAAATTCGAATGGCAGTTGGAACGACGATCAAGACGATTCAGGATATCATGAGGAAGGATGCGGGCGTCGATGGCGATGCCCAGCGGATCAGCCAGATGAGCTGGATGCTCTTCCTGAAGATCTTTGATGACAAGGAGAAGGAGTATGAGCTCTTCAGGGAAGGGTATGTATCCCCGATGCCGGATCGGCTCCGGTGGCGGAACTGGGCTGCCGATCCGGAGGGAATTACCGGCGAATCGCTCATGAAGTTCATCGATTCTGATCTCTTTCCAACGCTCCGTGAATTGTCTCCTGATGCCGGTTCAAACGGCTCAGCAATCCTTCTTCGCCGGGTCTTTGAGGATTCGTACAACTACATGAAGAACGGAACGCTGATCCGGCAGGTAGCAAACAAGATCAATGAGATCGATTTCAACAAGACCGAAGATCGCCATCTCTTCGGTGAGATCTACGAGAAGATTCTCAAGGATCTCCAGAGTGCCGGGAATGCAGGTGAATATTACACGCCCCGTGCCGTTACCCAGTTCATGGTGGATCAGGTGGATCCGAAGCTCGGGGAGTCGATCCTTGATCCCGCCTGCGGTACCGGCGGGTTCCTTGCCTGTGCGATTGAACATGTCCGGAAGTCCGTGAAGACGGTTGAGGAGGAGACCCTCCTTCAGAACTCGATCCACGGTGTTGAGAAGAAACCGATGCCGCACCTCCTCTGTGTGACAAACATGATGCTCCATGGCATCGATGTTCCGATCCAGATCAAGCACGACAACACCCTCGCCCGCCCGTTGAAGGATTACACGGTGCGGGATCGGGTGGATGTGATCGTCACGAACCCGCCGTTTGGAGGGATGGAGGAGGATGGGATTGAGACGAACTTCCCGGCTTCATACCAGACACGGGAGACTGCTGATCTCTTCCTCGTCCTGATCATGCATATCCTGAAAGAGGGTGGCAGGGCGGCGATAGTGCTGCCGGATGGAACGCTCTTTGGCGAGGGGGTGAAGAGCAGGATCAAGGAGAAGCTTCTGACCGAATGCAATCTCCATACGATTGTCCGGCTTCCAAACGGGGTCTTCGCTCCCTATACCGGGATAAAGACGAACCTGCTCTTCTTTGAAAAAGGAACTCCCACGAAAGAGATCTGGTACTACGAGCATACCTATCCCGAGGGCTACAAGTCATACTCGAAGACAAAACCGATCCGCATAGAGGAGTTCGATGTTGAGAAGGAGTGGTGGACGAACCGGATCGAGAGTGAGCATGCATGGCGGGTTCCAATCGAGCAGGTGATTGAGAACGGGTTCAACCTCGATATCAAGAATCCGAATGTTGCACCTGAAGAGAACGGCGATCCTGTGGCAATCCTCCATGAGTACGAGCGGATACAGGCAGAGGTAGCAGCCACCCGCGAGGCATTGAAGCGGGAGCTGATGGCGTCTCTTTCTGGAGGAAAGTGACTCTGAAGGGGATTTGGGATGAGTGAAGATGTGTCTGATGTTGGATCTATTCCAGAACTGAGTTGGGTTTATTTCCGGCATTTGAATGCTTCTGATCACAAAATAAACTCCAATAAAAGCGATTTCCATTTTTTAGTTGGATATTAGTTGGATAATTGTTGGCATATGAAGGTTTGAATGATGGAAAATAGATCTCATGATACACAATCCCAAGAAGAGGTAAGATCAGCCAATGCCTCTTTCTGGAATGGCTGTATTGGTGGTCTATTGGGGATTTGTTGGGGAAATGTATCGCTCACTCCCGGCAGCTTTTTTGAATTCATCAGAATAATGGCGAAATGTGCATACTTCGATTCGGGTTTAATTGGGGAATTTCCATGATAACTGACAGAAACACACCAGAGACCGATCTACTCTTCCAACACTTCGCCACCCTTGCGACCGGACCGGGCGGGGTTCCCCGCCTGCGGGAACTGATCTTGCAGCTTGCGATTTATGGTAAAATTTATACATATGATACTGATGATGATCCTGTCAAATTATTTGAGATAGGTAACAAAACATTTCCCCCTTTAAAAATTTTTAATCTAATCAATTTACCTAAAGGATGGATTTGGTCAAAACTAGGGAATATTGCTGAAGTTGGACAGGGAGGAACCCCCCGAACTAGCAATCCAGAATTTTGGAATGGATCAATACCCTGGTTGAGGTCAGGAAATATAAAATTTAATCGCATTAATCAAGCTAATGAAACGATTAGTGAACTTGGTTTAAAAAATAGTGCTGCAAAATTATGTCCCATTGGGACCGTTTTATTAGCGATGACTGGGCAAGGAGTAACTAGAGGGCGAGCAGCCATTTTGGATATTGAGGCGTCTGCAAATCAGTCGTGTGCTCATATAATCTTAAATAAAAAATTAATGATTCCTGAGTTTTTATTTTACTTTTTTAAGACCGAGTATTGGAATATAAGGACTTTGGATAAAGGAACAGGTCAACCTGGAATTAATACAAAGATAATCAAGGCTTTTGATATCCCCCTCCCTCCCCTCGCCGAACAGCACCGTATCGTCGAAAAGGTGGATCGGCTCATGGCGCTCTGTGATCAGCTTGAAAAGCAACAGCAGCAGGAGCGCTCAACCTGCCTTCAACTTGGCACCGCGAGCTTTGCGGGCTTGCAGAACGCGGAGAGCCCGGAGGATTTCGAGCGGCAGTGGGCGCAGATCTGCGATACATTTGACCTGATGCTGGACTGCCCGGAGAATGTGGCGGTGCTCAGGCAGACGATCCTGCAACTGGCGGTGCAGGGGAAGCTCGGGACGCAGGATGAGGGGGATGAGGCTGCGAGTGTGCTCTTGGAGAGGATTAGGGGGGAGAAGGAGCGTCAAATAAAGGATGGAACATTACGAAAAGAAAAGCCAATGAAATATTTGAGTGGCAATATTCGTCCCTTCAATATACCAAATAAATGGTTATGGGCATATTTTGGAGAAATGACATTTAATCGAGATAGTGAGCGAATACCTATCGAAAAAGCTGAGCGGGAAAGCCGGCACGGTGATTATGATTACTATGGTGCATCAGGGATAATCGATACTATAGATGATTATCTCTTTGATCAACCTCTCTTGTTAATTGGAGAGGATGGTGCAAATTTAATTAACAGATCGACTCCGATTGCATTCATTGCGTTTGGAAAATATTGGGTTAACAACCATGCTCACGTTATTGATGGCATTTCATTGGAATTTTTACGTTATCTAGAAATTTATATCAATTCGATTGATCTTAAACCGTATCTTACTGGGATGGCACAGCCAAAATTAAATCAAGCTAAGCTGAATTCAATATCTGTTCCCCTCCCTCCTCTCGCCGAACAGCACCGTATCGTCGAGAAAGTCGACCGGCTCATGGCGCTCTGTGATCAGCTTGAAGCGCAGCTGAAGAATCGGGCAGGAGTGCAGGAACGCTTTGCGAAAGCTGTTGTGGGGGGTATTGCTACATAATCGCTTAATTTTGAGGGTTTAAGCAAGTGATCAATCTCAAATAGACTTAGATTCTCTCCTCAACCGTCAGTTGTTTCCAAAATGGAAATAACTGCCTCAGAATCCAATGAATCTAATCTCTCCTTAAGATATCTTAAAGATAATTTTCTCGTAGAATATGCGCTAAAAATTAAAAAAAAGCGAAATATTTGCGCTTGGATGTCGGTATCCTGCTCTCCTTTGGATATTAATGGATATTTTTAGGCAGTGGGTGGTGGATATGCGTAAAACCCTTGCGCTACTGCTCCCTCCACCCGAACTGTTTCCAAAATGGAAATACTTCCCCCCCCCCTTCCCCAAGTATCTTCTCCCATGGACGCCCCACCTTTTCTCATCTGAGACGGCCTGCGGTCAAAGAATGTGTCGGTGGTGGGGATTCAGGGTGAACACCTAAAAGAAGCCGGGATAGATTGTCTCCTCTTCTCACTCACTTTCTGCATCATCCGTTGATGCAAGGACGACCGGCACCTCGATCTCGTACTGCTGAAAGATATGCTGGATAGATCCAATCTCATTTCTAAGCCGATCAATGATTTTCCGGGTTTTTTGAGGATCATTGATCATGATTTCAATATTTGGCTTGGAAAAACCGATATACTTGATGTTCATATGCCCCTCCCAGAACTCGACTGCTTCAGTATCAACTGTTCCATCAGAGTTTCTCAGGTCTTCCATTATCTCTTCAAAGACAGGTCTCGGGCATTTGACGTTGGTGATCTCGCAACCATCAAGCAGGCGGAAGATTGCACATATCAGGCGCAATCTGACCGTTCCCCGGTTCAATAGAACCGTGTTAATATCATAGGATGAAGAATGACTCTCGATAACAACTTTTAGACTGTGAAGCATATCGCTGTCCATATCGTTGATCGCATTCGTTATGCCCTCATTTTTCAGGAGAATCTTAACCGATAGCAGATTATGATGATCCCGGTTTCTGATACACCCGATATCATGGAGCCATGCCGCTGCATACAGGATAAAACGCTCATCCGCGTTGAGTTCAATCTCCCACTTATCAGTGAAATCGTTAATGAGACGTATGATATTCACAGAGTGATCGATTCCATGGGAAGGATAATTCTGGATCGTCCGGGAGATGAAACGAAGGAATCCCTCGGAATATTTAGAAATAGTGATAAGGGCGATCTCCTGATACTCTTCAATGCCCTTATACTGGTATATGGGAAAAATGGAGTGATTTATCATTCTTTCCGGTAATCTTTCCAGTATTTTTCATACAATTCTTTGATAAGCGGGTTAGATTCGTTACTGATCATCAATAACCTCCCAGCTCTTCCGTTTTCCGTCTCGCCATACTCTGCTTTGATGATCGCCCAGTCAAAGAGGGTGTCCAATGCCGCCGAAACGGTATTTTTGCTCACCTCTCCAGCTAAATTCGCCTGGAGCTTACCAAGCCATACCTTCTCTCCCCGCTCATGACATCCGTAAATTTCGGCTGCTACTTTCAGTTCATTCGATAAGGGACTCTTTACCATACCTGCCATCAGGCCTCGCCTCCTTCACAAACCCATACTACATCTGTTTCTATTCTCCGTGGGTTACAGTAGGAGAGAAGGTTTTGTGTCGTTAATATCCCACTTAGTATTGATTGTTCCATTCTATTCCATTGGAACATGACCAAGAAAACAGGTCAACCATAATATCTACTTTTTTGGTTATATAGTTTTTTATTTGGTTATTGGTATTAATAAATGATCCTAAGGATCAATATTTGGATTATATGCCCAAATACATTGCTACATACTTCGTTTCGACACATAAATATTCCATTAAATAAAACTACAAACAATGGATTCTTCTTCTGATGAGGAAAAAACGGTAAAAAAAATACACGGTTATATATCTGATGAAGAGTCTCTGAGAATTGCCAATGAAATTGATAATGAGCTTCGCACTTTTTTTAATCAGGAAGTTGAACTGGATGAGGATACAAACGTCATCGCTGTAATGAGCAAGGGACTGAATCTTTTTCACCCATATCTGGAAACTATCAAAAAAAAGCGGATCGTCATACCTGTAAAAATACTCAATCATACGGGTTCTGACTCTTTATATCACCGATCCCTTTCGCATTATACTCAAATCCGGTATAATATTATTCTTACCGATGCAATAACAACTGGATCGGAAATACGGAAGATTCTCACATTTTCTCCATTCAGATATAAAATTCTTGGTGGCATTAAAAAAGTCTGTGGATATATGGCATTGAGAAGTACACTGGATGAGCTTAAAAATGATTATCCAGAAATATCCTTCTCATTCCTGAAGGTGATTGAAGATCAGAATGTATACAATGAAGAACATAAAAAAACCATCTATGTTTACCAGAAGAGGATGGCACCAATCGATGGTGAACATGCTTACTCAATAGTTGATATTAATCCAGAACTCTCCTTGACAGACATAAAAGGGATAATTCAGGAGATTATTCCGCTGAGATATGGCAGTTGTTTCGAATTACTGGATAACAGTCTCGGAATTGAAACAAAAAATAATTTTAGCGTTTATTTTGATCACCCCGAGGAGTTGCTACGCACTATTCTCAACATTTGTCTGTGCGATGGCGATACCATTGAGAAACTGTCAATACGATTTAAATACTCCTCTGACACCGCAACACTAAGGATAATGCCTTTGTCAATGCCACACCTTGACAGAGAAAAACTATTTGGGTATGGGCAAAGACAGTTTTGTGCATCATGCAGGAGAAAACTCCCAAAAAGGAACTGTAAAAATAATTTTTCAAAACAAAACATCAAAATTTATCTGTTATTGCGGTTTCTTTTCCGGTTTAACCGTAATACAAAGTGCTCAGAATGTGTAGATAATAATATTTCATCACTATTACTGGATGATCTCTCTTTATTACTCTCAGAATCCGATCTGCTGAAGAAGAGTTAATCCCCCCCATCCCCAAGTATCTTCTCCCATAAACGACACACAATTCTGCATGGCTGTTAAGGTGTGGTTCGTCTCTTCCGAGGCGGGATGTTGTGGCGAGAGCCTCCAGGCAAAGATACTGCGGCTCCTTGATGAGGCGGGGCTGAAGGAGATAATCCCAGAACAGGGGCTTGTTGCCGTGAAGACCCATTTCGGTGAGGAGGGGTGCGACAGCTTCGTCTCGCCCCTCTATCTCCGGCAGGTTGTTACGAAGGTAAAGGAGGCGGGCGGGGTGCCGTTTGTGACCGATACAAACACCCTCTACCGGGGGATGAGGCATGATGGGATCTCCCACCTGGCACTTGCGATCCGGCACGGATTTGGGTCCGAGGTGATCGGCGCCCCCGTCTTCATCGCAGACGGTCTGCGGTCAAAGAACGATGTCGTGGTAGGGATTCCTGGCGTGCACCTGAAGGAGACCCGGATTGCCGCGGGGATTGCTGATGCCGCCTCCCTGGTCGTCGTCTCGCATGTGAAAGGCCATGCGGTTGCCGGGTTTGGGGGAGCGATCAAGAACCTCGCGATGGGGTGTGCATCTGCTGAGGGGAAACGGGAACAACACCGTGCGATGCCCGCAATCGTCAGGGAGGATGACTGCGAGGGCTGCGGCGGCTGTGTCTCGGCCTGCCCTGAGAAGGCGATCACCTTCGAGGGTGCTGCTCATGTTGATCCCGAAGGCTGCATCGGGTGCGGTATCTGCGTTGAGACCTGCCCTGAATCTGCGATCTATTTTGATTATGAGCGTGATGCAGCGCACCTCTCGGAACGTCTTGCAGAATATGCCCTCGGTGCCGCCTCCCTCTTCCCTGAGAAGGTGCTGTACCTGAATTTCCTCCTCAGGATCACCCCCGACTGCGACTGTGCCCCCTTCAGTGACCGGCCGATCGTCCCGGATATCGGGATACTCGCATCAACCGATCCGGTGGCAATCGATGCCGCAAGCCTCGATCTGATCGATGCCCAGCACGGGCTTGCCGGAACCCGGCTGGCAGCGCACCATGCTCCGGGTGAGGATAAGTTTGCAGGAGTCTGGCCTGAGATCCCGATCAGGACACAGATCCGGCATGGAGAGAAGATCGGGCTTGGTACACCTGAGTACGAACTGATCCGGATCTAATCTCCACGGGAGAGATACTCCCGCATAATCTTTATAGCGCAGTAATCGCCGCACATCGAGCAGGGGCCTGAATCAGGAACCCGTGCACTGAGCCGCTCGGGATCGATCGCCTGTTCGATCTGGCCCTTCCAGTCGAGCTCTGCCCGGCATGCCGAGAGTGCGGCATCGAGATCATCTGATCCCAGCCTGACGGTATCGCCAATATGGGCTGCGATCTTAAAGGCGATCAGCCCCTCCTTCACCTCTTCCTCTGTCGGGAGGCCGATATGTTCGGCAGGGGTGATCGCACAGAGATAATCCGCACCCGCAGAGACTGCAACGGATGCCCCGATTGATCCAGCGATCTCATCGTGGCCGACTGCCCGGTCGGTGGCAAGGGGCCCTGCAACAAAGAGGGGATAGGGAGATGCATCCTTGTAGAGCCTGACACAGACGGGGATGCGGTCGATCCTGACATGGCCGCCGCAGCCTTCCACGATCACCTGGACGCCATGCTGATGGCAGCGGTCTGCGATATCGATATTCTGCTTCCGCTCAACCGCGGCGGCGGCATCCCCGCCATCCACGATACTCCCGCCCCGCATGGTATTTCCGAGTGAGATGATGATCTCATGCTTCCGGGCAATCTCCATCACCTCGTCGAAATATTCGAGGAACGGATTTTCACGCCCCGAATTGAGCATGTATGCGGCGGTCATGGATCCGCCTTTTGAGACAACACCGAGTACCCGCTGGCTTCTGTGAAGTGCTTCAAGGGTCTTTTTGTCAGTCATGTGGAGGACACACGAACTCACTCCTTCTGCTGCATGGCTTCTGAATGTATCAAGAATGAAATCCCCATCAAGGCAGTCGATCCCCCCGGCATCCACGACAGCCTGATAGATCGGAACAGTTGTCAGGGGGAGTGCCGTCTCCCTCATGATCGCAGCCCGGATCTCCCTGATATTCCCGCCCATCGAGAGATCAGTTAAGGTGTCCGCTCCATACCGCTCAGCAACAGATGCCTTCCGAACCTCGGCCGCAAGATCCGATCGAACCGTAGAGGTGCCGATATTGACATTCACTTTTGCAGAGAATCCCCTGCCAATCCCAACAGCCCTCTTCCCTCCAACCATAACGGTGGCACTGCCATGGGCGATATGCTGTATGAGATGATCCGGATCGAGCCCTTCTCTCTCTGCTGCGGCTTTGACGGCTGGAGGTACCTTTCCTTCTGTTGTATCTTCAATAATAGTCCCCATCTGATGAAACTCCGGGCTTTGCTGGTACTATGTCTGACTCCAATCAACAATGAAAGTGCGTATCAGGGCGAGGTGCACTCTCTCCAGGAATAGAGTGTTCACTCCGGTATTACAAACCGGCCTTCAGGAACCCTGATCTCGAACCTCGCACCTTCTCCGGGAATGCCGGTTTCATGGATGGTGATATCGGTGATCCCGAGGATCTCGCGGGAGAGAAAAAGCCCAAAACCGGTATTTTTGCCAAAACTGCGGGCAAAAACCCTCTCCTTCAGGTCAGATGGGATTCCCTCCCCGTCATCCTCCCATAGTATGACGAGCTCACCCCTTTCTCTCCTGCAATGAATCCTGATCCCTGTTGCATCCCCTGCATGCCGGATCGTATTATCATAGAGGTTGTAGAAGACCTTCTCTGCCATCCGATCTGCATAGATCGATACCTCCTGACAGTCATTTGTGATTGGAATGTCGCCTTTTGGAATCTTTCTTATCATATCATGGAGTGAAAGCCATGCAGGTTCCTTCACGCCGAGCTCCTCGTACTGGTCGGTGAAATCGATCTGCCGCTTGATATTCAAGGATGAGGCCATAATCCGGTTGATAAGATCCCGATCTCCAGGTTCGCTTCCTTCATCCCCGCCGCATTCCAGCAGACCAAGGTACCCGATGATCATGGTGATCTCGTTTAAGATGTCATGGCGGGTGATACTCGAGAGGATCTGGAGCTTCCGGTGTGCGAGAGAGAGGGCTTCTGCTGCCGCCTTCTCCTCGGTGACATCCATCCCGAAGATGATGGCGCCGTCTGACTCTCCCAACTCATTATAGACGGGGCATCCCTTCAGGTGGAAGATCCTCCCGTCCGGAAGCGTGAGATCACCCTCCTCGATCCTGCCTGTTTCGAATGTTCTGAGCACCGGACAATCCCCGCATCCAAAGGCATTCTCCTGCCAGATCTCATGGCAACGGGCGCCGATGAGTTCATCAGGCTCCTTCCGGGCAGAGGCTGCTGCCATCCTGTTTGCATACCGGATGGTATAATCAGGATTGATATAGGTGAGCATCACCGGCATTGCATCAAGAATGGTCGCCTTCTCCTTCTCAGACCGCCTGAGCCTCTTCTCCATGGCATGCTTGTGGAGTGCCACCTCGATGGCAGACTTCAGTTCCTGCTCATGGACCGGCTTCAGGATGTACCCATATGGCTCGGTCTTTTTGGCCTCTCTGATATAGTCGTCATTTGAGAAGGCTGTCAGATAGATGATTGGAATTTCACTTTTGGCTTTGATCTCGATTGCCGCATCAATGCCGGTCTTCCTCCCGGTGAGCTTGATATCCATCAGGATCAGATCAGGATTCTCTTCCCCTGCCATCCGGATCGCAATTTCTGCGGTCTGGGCGATCCCACAGACAGAATAACCAAGATTCGTCAGATGCTTTCTGATCGCCATCGCGGTGACGGCTTCATCCTCAACGATCAATATCCTGGCAGTGCTCATCAGGCTCTTCTCTCCAATAAAAACCCCTAAATGAATTTACTATTTATGATGGCTCTTTTTTATAAAAGCTCTTGTGATCAGAGATCTCTGCTGGTTTTTCCAACCGAATGGTGAACAGCATTATTCATGTACTGGAACAGGATGATAGATTCACGATCATGCTGCTCTCTCAAAATGCCCTTTCCGGACCCTGATCTCAAATCGTGCACCCTTGCCGGGTATCCCGTTCCCGGTGATGGTGGTTGTGGTGATTGCGAGGATCTCGCGGGTGAGGAAGAGTCCAAATCCGGTGTTCTTCCGAAATCCACGTGTAAATATCCTATCTTTCATCTCCTCCGGAACACCCGCCCCGTCATCCTCCCAGATGATCAAAAGATCCCCGTCATCTGTCTCGCAGTGGATCAAAATCCCGGTTGCTCCTTCTGCATGCCGGATCGTATTATCATAGAGGTTGTAGAAGACCTTCTCTGCCATCCGATCTGCATAGATCGATACCTCCTGACAGTCATTTGTGATTGGAATTTGTTCCTGTGATACTTTGTTGATCAGGCTGGTGAGCTGAAGCCACCCGGGCTCATCTATTCTGAGGTTCTCGTACTCCCTGGTGAACTCGATTGCACGCTGGATGTTTTTGGACGGGGTCTTGATCCGATTGAGATACTTTGCCTGTGTTTCATCGACACTCATCCCTTCTGCAAAATCCAGGAACCCGAGGACGGTGGTGATATGATTGAGGATATCATGACGGGTGATACTCGATAGGATCTGGAGCTTTTCAGTTGTCAGCCTGAGGGTATTTTTTGCGGCTTTCCGTTTGGTGATGTCACGGACGACCGAGAGGATGAGCGTTTCATCCGGATTACCGATGACGCGTGAGCTGACCTCAACCGGGAAGGTGCTGCCGTCTTTTCTCTTATGATCGGACTCGAATATGGAATGCCCCCACTCCCGGAGCTCCTGCATCCTATCCGGTGCCTCTCGTATCGCCTTCTCCCCGGCGATATCGATGACGGTGAGCCCGAGCAGCTCTTCCCGTGTATAGCCGAGGCTCTCGGATGCCCGTCCGTTCACCTCGTTGAATTTTTCGGGCATGCCGTCTGCATCGATCTCATGGAGGAAGATCGCATCGCCTGCCGCCTCAAAGAGTGCGAAGTACCGGTCTTTTGTCTCGGTGATGATCTGCTGCGCTGAATACAGCTCATCGACATGGGATCTGATCTCCTCTTCAGATGCCAGCAACTCTTCGTTTGTTGCTGTCAGCTCGTCATTTGTCCGGCTGAGCCGAGTGGCAAGCTCGGCTCTCTGCATCGAGAGGTAGGTGATCACGCCTGCGATCAGGATGAATAATAGCACCCTGATGGCGGCCCCCTCCAGAAGGGCGGGATCAGTGGTTGATGCAGCAAAGAGGATGAAATAAAACAGGGTGGGGAGCGTGTCGGCTTAATACTACGCCTGATTGCCTCGCTGCTGTGTCCCATATTTTCTGATGGGTGCACACCACACACTTTGTTAAATTCAAAAACATTTATCACTCCTGATTCTATTCAAGACCGAATAGGTGTGTTTAAGTAAGCTTATCTCGTATCCTCATGTGATGTGGTGTTATGAATAGCCGTATTCTTATTATTCTCTGTGGAGCGATGCTTCTCTCTCTCCTTGCAGTTGCCGGATGTACGACAGATGCCCCGGCTGCCGGCTCTTCCGGATCGGAGATCACCGTCACAGATGGATTCGGGAGATCTGTTACTGTTCCATCCCCGGTTGAGAGTATCCTCTGCTCGGGATCAGGCGGTCTCCGGTATGCCGTGTACCTGGAGAGCATTGACAGGATCGTCGGCGTAGACAGCCAGGATAAGAATTACCGGGAGATAGAGGGGAGACCCTACGCCTTGATCCACCGGGATCACCTGATGACCCTCCCCCTCTTTGGGGAGCTGCGTGGAAAGGACGATCCCGAGAAGATCATTGCACTCAACCCTGATCTCATCTTCAAGACCGGCTCAACCGGATCATCCTATGCCACAAGCGGTCCCGAAGCAGATATGCTCCAGCAGAAGACCGGGGTGCCGGTCGTTGCGTTCCCCTATGGCTCTCTCAGAAATGATGCCGAGAAGGCTGAGATGGTAACAGCCCTCCGCCTGATGGGAACGGTTCTTGGCAGAGAGGATCGGGCTGAAGCGGTGATCGCCTATATCGAAGATACCATGGCGGATCTCGAATCACGCACCGGCGATATCCCGGTAGCAGAACAGAAGAAGGTATATGTCGGCGGTGTCAGCAGTGCCGGAAACCAGGGTATCATCTCAACCGAGCCTGCATATCCGCCGTTCCTCTGGGTGCATGCGGATAATGTCGCGGGTGGTCTTGGGATTGGACATGCCGATGTTGCAAAGGAGGCCCTTGTGGACTGGGATCCCGAGTATCTCTTCATCGATGTGAATACCATGACCTCGGATGATGAAGGCGCAATCGGGCAGCTGAAGCATGATCCGGCACTGAAAGGGCTCACTGCGGTGAAGGAAGGGAGGGTCTATGGCGTCCTTCCCTACAACTTCTATAATGTGAATCACGGAACTGTGCTTGCAAATGCGTATTTTGTCGGAAAGGTTCTCTATCCGGACCGGTTTGCTGATATCGATCCGGCAGAGAAAGCAGATGAGATCTATTCCTTCCTGCTGGGAGAGCCGGTCTTTGAGCTCATAAACAGCCAGTATGGAAACCTCGGGTTCTCACAGATACAGATCTGATCCCCCCTCTTCTTTTTCCACTCAGGATTCTGGTATCTCTCAGATCCGCCTGCTCACTGTCCGTGCATGTAGCCTGATCGCAAGTATGGTAAAGAGTACAGAGAATACCGCCAGTGCCGCAAAGTTCGTGAAGAGAGAAAAGGTCTCTGTTCCCATGATGCAGTATCGGGCGATATTGGTGAAGTAAGTGAGGGGGAGCATACCGCAAGCACCTGCCCTGCGAATGGCAGCTGCTCCACCGGGATGAAGACGCCACTGATGAAGATGAGCGGGAACTTCAGGAGTGACGAGAGCATCATGATGTTTGATGGCACATTCGTCGCCGGTGTCGAGAGGAGGAGCCCGAGCGCCGGGAAGCAGATCGAGGCGAGGATGATCCCGGCTGCATCACCCCGGTGAGCATCCTGACAGTCGTCGTCTCCCCTGCACCGTTTGGGCCGAGGAATCCGAATATCTCTCCTCGTGCAACCGAGAACGATATGGAATCGACCGCAACGATCCTGGAGAAGGTCTTCATGAGATCGGTTGCGGTGATTGCGTCTTCATGATGATCTGTATCTGGCATTCGTCTCTCCACTGTATCTGCCCTTACTGTATTTCTTTTAGAGGGTGCTTGCTGATTATAGTTCTTTTCAGGATAATTTTACAATATTAAATTAATGTAACACAAAAAGCTATGAAATTACAAATAGGTATATTAAAATAATCCTTATTACAATTTCCATATGATGAGATGTTATGAAAAATCACACTTTTAGTATTATGTCCGGAGTGCTTCTTATTGCACTCCTCGCAGTTGCGGGATGCGTCGGTGAAGCGGCCCCCTCCGCTGCTCAAACGGCTGAGCACAAAGAGATGACCGTGACCGACGGCTTCGGCAGGATGGTGACGATCCCGCAACCCGTAGAGAGCGTCCTCTGTTCGGGATCCGGCACGCTCCGGTACCTTGTGTACCTCCAGGGCGAGGATCTGGTTGCCGGTGTGGACAGCATCGAGAAGGAGCACCGTGATGAGGAGGGGCGCCCCTATGCGCTGGTGCACCGGGAGAGGCTCCAGCAATTACCGCTCTTTGGTGAGTTCCGGGGCAGGGACGATCCCGAGAAGGTGATTGCAATTGGTCCGGATCTCGTCTTCAAGGGTGGATCAACCGGTACTGCATATGGTACAAGTGTGGCCGAGGCAGACGCCCTCCAGGAGAAGACTGGTGTGCCGGTGGTCGGGTTTGCCTATGGTTCGCTGAGAAACGATGTGGAAAAAACCGAGATGTACACCGCCTTCCGGGTGATGGGCAAAGCAATCGGGAATGATGCCCGTGCCGAAGAGGTGATCGCATACATCGAGGCGACGATAGCTGATCTTGAGGCGCGTACCGCCGACATACCTGCTGAAGAACGGAAACGGGTCTATATCGGCGGTGTGAGCGCTGCCGGTGCCCATGGCATCATCTCAACCCAGCCAGCATATCCACCATTCCTCTGGGTTCACGCTGACAATGTCGCATCCGGTCTTGCCACCGCAGGGGCTGATGTTGCCAAAGAATCGATCGTGGACTGGGATCCCGACTACCTCTTCATTGATGCAGGTACAACCCGGATGGACAATGAAGGCGCTGTCGGGCAGCTGAGGGATGATCCGGCTCTCAAGGGCCTCACTGCCGTGAAAGAGGGACGGGTGTATGGGGTGCTTCCATTCAACTTCTACAACACGAACCACGAAACGGTCCTTGCGAATGCCTACTATGTCGGCAAGGTGCTCTATCCGGACCGGTTTGAGGATATCGATCCTGTAGAGAAGGGTGAGGAGATCATGGCCTTCTTCGTCGGAGAACCGGTCTTTTCTGAGCTGAACAGCCAGTTTAACAACTTCGGATTCCATCCTGTTTCGCTCTGAGAAAAGATCTCCCTTTCTCCCTCTTTTCGTGCAGGGTTTCTTCAGGAGATCTCTTCTGGTTGTGGATCGGCTTCATGTGGGAGCGATCTGCCTGCTGTTTGTGCCGACCCAATCGATTCATAACAAATTCCAAAAGGATATTCTTATTTAGTCCTTTATCCTACATTAATCTGAGGGAGTATAATGAATCTAAAAATTCGTATTAAACTACTCCATAACCAATCAGCCGGACTCCGGGGCATCTCCGGTACAATACAGGCAGAGATCAGGGGTGGATAATCCGTTGCATTTCGCAGATGGCGAGCTCCCCGAAGATTACCTGAAATATACCCACCGGAAGGTTCTCTGGATACTTGGTGGGATTCTCGCCCTCTTCTTCATGCTTATCCTCTCGATCTCGGTCGGGGCTGTACACATTCCTCCCTATGAAGTCTTCATGACCCTGATAGGCCAGAACCTCACCGATAAGTGGGATCGGATCATCTGGAATATCCGGCTCCCCCAGGCGCTTGCGGCGATCATCTGCGGAGCAGGGCTTGCGGTTGCCGGGGTTGCGATGCAGTCGATACTGAGAAACCCGCTTGCCTCCCCTTTTACGCTCGGTATCTCAAATGCGGGTGCGTTTGGTGCGGCGGTTGCTATCATCTTCCTTGGAACCGGCAGGATGACCTCAACGACTGCGGGTGCGGTGATCATCAATAATCCCTATGTAACAACCATCTGTGCCTTCATCTTCTGCATGCTCGCAACCGTTACGATCATCGCGATCGCAAAGATCAAGGCTTCATCGCCGGAGGTTGTGATCCTCGCCGGTGTTGCACTCTCCTCGCTCTTTACCGC